>Ga0209829_10002036_pt1 | contig 15684 bp, 18 predicted proteins | sample C_140205_EF_Meta_FD_187311 | JGI IMG/M metagenome (GOLD analysis project Ga0209829, IMG submission 187311) | Freshwater microbial communities from Lake Croche, Canada to study carbon cycling - C_140205_EF_MetaG (SPAdes) (version 2) | ecosystem: Environmental > Aquatic > Freshwater > Lake...
CGGCGGGGATGGAGATCGCCAATCATTCGGTGCACCACCTCGGCATCAGCGGCAGGAGTACCGCATATATCAACAACGAAGTGCAGGGGGCGCAAGATCAGCTGACTGCGTGGCTCGGCGCGCCGCCGGTAACCTTTGCCTACCCGTTCGGTGAGCACCCACCAAAATTCGAACTCGCCGTGAAAAACGCGGGGCTGAAACTCGCCTTCACAACGGTGAATGGGCGCGCACACTCACGATCGACAGCACTCGCCGCGCCGCGAATTCGGGTGTCTCCCGGGATCACCCCCCGGGCAATCGTCAAGCTTCTCGACCGCTCCTGATCGATTCGGCTCGAGGGCGACCTACCGCTCGCCGCGCAGCGCCTTGGCCAGCTGCTCACCATGGTCAAGCGGGTGCTTGGAGTAGATACGCAACCAGTCATCGAGCGTGAACCGCCCGCGCTCGCTGTGCTCCGCATAGCGGGCGAGATCTGCCTCTGTTAGGTGTTGGAGCACGTTGAACGTGCCCGCACGCACCGCTGAGAAGACCGCGAGCGATGCCTCAATTGGGTCAGTCTCATAGCCGAGGGCTGGGCTCGCCGCCCAGGCCCCTTCGTCGTATCCCTGAATGATCGACCCGGCTGGCTCTGCCACGAGACGTCGCAGTCGCGCGTAGGACTGCGCCTCGCTGTCGGCCAAGTGATGGATCACCTGCCGTGGTGACCAGCCCTCTGGGTGCTTGGCGTCAAGCTTGAGCTGATCGAGTGCGGCGACTTGCTCTTCAAATGCGTTCGTTGCGGCCCGATACTCTGCGATTCGGTCAGCAAAACTCACTTGCCGGTAACCCAATCGATCATGTTCGACATCAATGGCGCGAAGCCGTTCCACTGCACAAACGGCTCCGGGCACCAGTGTGGTCCAATGTCCGACGTCCACACGAGCGATCGGCCCTTCCCCACTTGCGTCGTGGCGATGAGCGGATCACCGCCAACTGAGGCAACGAGTGTTGCGCCAGGCTTCAGCACCACCTTGTTGTAGCCGAGAAGTGCTGGCATGCCAGCAGGAACTCCGGCGAGCACTGGATGGCTCGCATCAACGATGACTGGCTGCGCCCCCTCTGGTGCCTCAACACGATCGTCGTGGGTTAGGCAGGTCACGGGGAGCACGCGCTCGACGGCGCTGCCAGCGAAGCGCGCCTTCGCCTCGAAACCCTGGAAGCTGAGATAGCCGCCAGCCATGATGAGAGCGCCACCGTTCTCGACCCACTCGGCGAGCAGCTTCAAGCGGTTGGGTGTGGACTTGCCCTGGAGCCACGTCTCAATGGGAAGCAGGAACGAGTTGGTGCCGATGTCGCTGAGAACAATGACGTCGAACTTGCTTAGTTCGTCGGCGGTGTGGGGGAACTTCGCTGGTACGTCGTGCGCATACATCTGCTCAACCTCGTGGCCCTTGGATCGAAGAGCACCGTTGTACCAATCGGCACCCGAGTGGAAGGTCACGCTAGTGAAGGAGTCGAACCCCTTGTAGTGCGTTGCCTCCGATACCCACGACTCTCCAACGAGCAGAACGCGCTTACCCATGAGCTCCCCCTTCTGGCGCTAGCGCGCCTCTTCAAATAGCCGACGCGGATTATCCGTCATCATCGCGACTCCCTGCTGGAGCGGTACACCGTGACGTGCCAGTCGCGGCAAGAAGAACTCCACGATATGCCCGTAGCCAGGCCCGCCATTGGCGCGCAGCAGGATCTTCATGAAGATGTCATGCGACATGAGGACGCGGTCGCCGTAGCCGGCTTTTACGAGACGCGCGATGTTGCGGGCGTCGTCTTCGTCACTGGTGCAAGCCGCCTGCTGGTCGGCGTAGAAGACCTGCATGCCGATCATGTCGTACTGCAGGTAGATGCCGCGCTTCAAGAGGCGCGTCTGGTATTCGTAATCGTCGCCGCTTGGGTTGGAGTGACAGAGCGCGACGCTCTGCATCGGCACCCCCTGCGCCGCTACGAAGTCGAGGACCTCGTCACCGAGGCGATACCAGCCAGGCATATGGATCTGGATCGGGACCCCCGTCTCGCGCTGCGCGAGGCAGGCACCCGCGAGCGAGTTACGCTCGCGATTGGTGAATGGCTGGCCAACAAAGATCTCGCCGATGAAGCCGGCGCGGATGTTCGTTCCCTGGGCGCCAACCGTGAGGTCACGCACGATCCGGTCGGCGATCTCGCGCACGCTGCCGTCGAGGTGCTCTGGTCCATGCACGGGGTCAAGGAAGATGCCGCTCCCCATGATCACGTTGAGGCCCGACTCGCGGCTGATGCGTGCCAGCCCTTCGGGGTCACGACCGTTCCCCTTATCGGCGCAGGCCTCGAGGATCGTGCGTCCACCCTGGGCGGCGAAGCGCTTCACCTCGGCGATCGCCGACTCGATGTCATCAAGGGCGCAGTTGTCCTTATTCAGGAATGGGTCGTGCCGCAGCTCCCAGACGTTGGTGATTGCAACCTTCTCGTCGACCAGCTCCTTTGATCGAGCGGAGTCGTCATAGGGTGGGTGCCACCACGGCGTGACGATATTGAAAAGGTGCTCGTGCGTGAGCGTGAGCCCCATCTCGGAACTTTCGATTTCGCCGGTGACGGTCCGAATCTTGACCATGGTGCTAGCTCGCGGCTTCGAAGAGTTGTCGCGGATTCGCGGTCATCATGCTGATCCCCTGCTCGAGCGGCACGCCGTGCCGGGCGAGTCGTGGCAGGAAGAACTCCACCATGTGGCCGTAGCCTGGACCGCCGTACGAACGCAAGAGCGTCTTCAAGAAGATGTCTTGCGACATCAGCACCTTCGCGCCGAAGCCATCACGAACAAGGCGGGCAATGTTGCGCGCATCATCTTCGTCACTCGTGCACGAGGCCTGCTGATCCGCGTAGAAGACCTGCATGCCGATCATGTCGTACTGCAGGTAGGCACCACGTCGGAGGAGGCGCGTCTGGTACTCGTGATCGTCGCCGCTCGGATTCGAGTGGCAGAGCACGATGCTCTCCATGGGCACGCCGTGTGCCGCGCAGAAATCGAGCACCTCGTCGCCGTAGCGGAACCAGGCGGGCATGTGCACCTGCATCGGAAGATGCGTCTCTCGCTGCGCGATGCATGCGCCGGCAAGAGACTTACGCTCGCGCGCGGTGAATTCGCTCCCAACCCCAATCTCACCAATGATCCCCGACTTGATGCTGGTGCCGCGAGCACCCTCCGTAATGTCGCGAATCAGCTCGTTGGCAATGTCGTGTTCACTCTTGGCATCGTTCTCTTCTGGCTGTGATGAGTCTAGGTAGTAGCCGGTCCCCATGATGATGTTGAGGCCGGTGCGCTTACTGATGGTGGCGAGGCCTTCGGGGCTACGACCGTTGCCATCCGCACTCGTCTCGATGATGGTCTTGCCGCCCTGGTCAACGAACCGCTGCACCTCTCTGATAGCGAGCTCAACATCTTGCATGGTGCAGTTGTCTTTGTTGACGAATGGATCGTGTTTGAGCTCCCAAATGTTGGCGATGGAGACCTTCTCGTCGACGAGTTCGCGTGATCGCGCGGAATCGTCGAGTGGTGGATGCCACCAAGAGAGCACATCGTTCAAGAGGTGTTCATGAGTCAACGTCAGACCAAGGTCTGCGGAACTGATCGCACCGAGAACTGTTTCGACCTGCTTCATGTGCGCAGCCTAGCGTGCGCTGGGCTCTCCTGTGGGGAGGCGGCGCACGGCAAGGATTCCAAGCGAGAGGAGTAGCACCGACCCGAGGAATATGGGTGAGAGGGCGAGCTGGTCGCCGTCACGCGGCGTTCCCACCCGCGCCGCGGCAGAGGAAATCAGTGGCCCAACGACGGCACCGGCATAGAGGGGGAAGAGTGCGAGGCTCAGGGCGGCGGTGCGACGGCGCTCGGTGACCGAGTTGGCCAACCAGGTAAAGACCATCGCCTGCAGTAGCGCCGATGCCGCGGCGAGGAGCGTATTGGAGAGGGCGAGGCCGAACGCCGTTGAGACCACGATCATCGTGCCCGCAGCTACGGCGGCGGCGGCGAGGCAGACGCCCATCACCCCCGGCACGCCAAGGCGTGGCACCAGGCGTGTGGCGAGGAACGGAGCAGCAATGGCACCTCCGAGCGCCGAGAGTCCAGTCAGCAGCCCGACGGCACCAGCCACACCTGGCGCCGCAAGCGGCTCAGCCATGCCGCTGATCGTCGGCCCAATTACCAATTCGGCAATCCGTAGCGGGAAGACGGGGCGGAGCATGCGCTCCCCAGCGATCGCAAGGCCGAGCACCAGATACCCCGCACGAATCGTGCGGTCGGCGAATACCTCAGTCAAGCCGCGGCGGGCGACTTCAAGGATGCCCCCTGTCGGCGGATAGTGCGGACGCACGTCAGGAATCGCCACGATGTTTGCGACGATGAGTCCAGCATTGAGGAGCGCGGCAACCATGATCGGCGCTGCAAGCGAGAGGCCGAGTCCGTCGATCATGCCGCCAGCCAAGAGTGGGCCGAGCGCAAAACCCATCGGTGCGGCAGCACTAAAGAGGGCAATCGATCGCGTGCGTGCGTGCTCTGGTGAGACCTCGCGAATGGTCGCCAGCATCACGCCCGTGTTCCCCAGCCAGAAGCCGAGGGCGAGCGTTGCGCCAATCAGCTGCCACGCCTCTCGTGCGAAGGCAAAGGCGACGAGTGCAATCAGTGCGATCAGGCCACTGCGCACTATGACAAGTCGGCGCGATCGCAGTTCGGCAATCGCTAGCCAGATAGGCACCTGCGGTGCACCGACGATGAAGATACCGGCGGTCGTCAGGCCAGAGAGCGTAGCGATTGATGCCAGCGGCACTCCCGAATGTTCGAGCGCTAGTGGTAGGTAGGCGTAGATCATGCTGACGCCAAAGATCTCAGTAAACTGCACCAGCACGTAGATGGCGACGATTCGTTGCCAGTTCAGCGTTGTGGTACGCGACACTACAGTTCTCCGCGTTGCGCGAGCGTGCGAACGTGCAGGGCGCGAGTGCGAATCTCCCGACGAGTATCTTCCGGGCGTGCTGCCCATGCGCTCACCTGTGTTGCCATCCGAGGATTGCGGGCAAATCGTTCCGAGTGTCGGTCTATAAAATCCCAATACAGGGTGGTAAACGGACAGGCCCGCTCTCCGGTGGACTCCTTCGGTGAATACGGACATGCTGAGCAGTCGTCGCCCATGCGCGAAATGTACGCTCCGCCACTGATATACGGCTTGCTCGTGATTCGACCAAGGTCAGCAAATTGACTCATGGCCACGACATTCGGAGTAACGACCCAGGGGAGCGCATCAATAAACGCCTCGAGGAACCACGCGTCTACGGCTTGCGGCGTCACGCCAAAGAGTAGGGCGAAGTTCCCAAGGACCATGAGTCGCTCAATGTGATGTGCATGACCACTTCGTTGCACCTTGTGGACAACCCGCTCTACGCACGCCATCTTCGTCTCACCACTCCAATAGAAGTCGGGCAGTTTCTCGTGCGCACCAAGCCCATTATCGCTCTCCCATTCGCGCCAAAAATCAACATAGGCGTGATGCATGAACTCTCTCCAGCCGATGATCTGCCGAATGAACCCCTCAATGCTGGAGAGTGGGATCTCACCCGGGCGCTCGTTGTATTCGCGCAGCGCACGAAGGGCGACCTCATGCGGGGTCAGAAGCCCAAGATTGAGTGCAGGTGAGAGGAGTGAGTGGAAGAGGTGTTCATGCTCGCGAGAGATCGCGTCTTCATACGGACCGAATCCTGCAAGGCGCTCGCGGCAGAACGATTCGAGCTCATTAAGGGCGTCCACGCGGGTGATCGGCCATCGGAACTCCTCCATGGCCCCGAAGAGCTCCGCCCCGTCCGCCCGGAGTTCGTTGAGCACGGCGGTGGCTGCGGCTGGCACCGCTCGGCGAGGCGGGGTTGGAACGGCCGTGCCAGGGCCGAGTCGCTGTCGATTCTCCTGGTCCAGGTTCCACGTTCCCCCAAGCGGCGTTGACGGATCTCCCTCCTCCATGAGCCAGCCGCGCGCGCCACGCACACGGCGGTACCAAAACTCCATTCGCAGCTCCTTGCGGCCGGAACGGAAGGCGGTCCACTCATCACGGGTGGTCAGCCAAAGTTCGTTCTCCGCAATCGTGACGGGGGTGCTGGTCGACGACGCCCAAGCCTGCACGGCTGCCAGGTCTTGGGGCTGCGCAGGGTCCATCAGCGTGATCGCCTCGGGCTGATGCCGCTCCCTAATCTGATCGAGCACCAGCTCTAGGGTTTCGGCTGCCACAACCTCGGTCTCAATACCGCGACGTCGCAGCTCTTCTGCGAAAGCGCGCAGTGCGGCCACCTGCATCACCACGGCCTGCAGGTGTCGCTTCTCGCGTCGGATGCCTGTCACCTCGGCAACGAAGAGCGGGCGCGCAAACGCATGCGGATCTGCTCGGAGTGCATGCACTGGTCCCACCTGGTCGGTGAGCTGGTCGCCCAGGATGACCAGGTGGTTCACCTTACCCACGACGTCGACGACAGGCGTCGCTGCAATACTTCACCTCATTCCAGACACGCTCCCAGCGCTTGCGCCAGTGGAACGGTCGACCACACACCACGCAGATCTTCTCTGGACGTTCGCTCGGCGGTCGATGTGGCTGCCGTGGCTCGCGTCGTGCGCCGCCCACCACTACTTGCCGCTCTCTGGCTTGAGCGCCGCGCTATACGCCGCAAGAGTTCGTTGTCGCGCCTCCGCGTGATCAACGATCGGCCCTGGGTAGTGCACACCGAGCCTGATGCCCGCTTCGGCAAGCGCCATCGGGTGCGCCCACGGTGCATGGATCGCAGGTGTCTGTAGCGCAGCGAGCTCTGGCACCCAGCGGCGAACATACTCGCCATCGGGATCAAAGTTCCCCGCCTGCGTCACCGGATTGAAGATGCGGAAGTACGGCTGCGCGTCGGTGCCGCTCCCCGCGCACCACTGCCACCCACCATTGTTGGCGGCAATGTCGCCATCAACAAGATGGCGCAAGAAGTGCGCCTCACCCTCACGCCAATCAATCAGCAAATCTTTCGTTAAGAACGATGCCGTGATCATGCGCGCGCGGTTGTGCATGAATCCAGTTGCCGCGAGTTGGCGCATCCCCGCGTCCACAATGGGGTAGCCAGTATTGCCACTCTTCCACGCCTCGAGCAGGCGCCGATCATCACTCCACTTGATCGCGTCGTAGCTTGGACGCCACGCACTGCGCGCCGCATGCGGCGCATGCCACAGCACCTGTGTATAGAAGTCACGCCAAGCGATCTGGCTCACCCAGAGTCGCTCGCCTGATCGCTCACCCTCTTGTACTGGCGGGAGTGGAAGCAGTCGTGCAACGAGTTCTCGCGCGGAGAGGAGCCCGATGTGCAGCGCCGCCGAGAGGCGGCTTGTTCCACTGTTGTTGGCCAACGTGTTGCGCTGATCTGCATAGTTATTAACTGATTTGCGCCACGCATCGGCGTATTTGCGCGCGGTGCGCTCCCCTGGCACAGGGAGTTGATCAATCCGCGCGGTTGGCACCGCACGCGAATCAAGGAGTGCTTGATCAACGGTGGAGGCTGGGGCTGGCGATGGCAGTGGTGGAAGCTTTTTTGGCGCTGGGAGTGGTGCGCTCGCGTCAACCTGTTCGAGCCATCGCCGAAAGTACGGCGTGTAGACACCGTACGGTGTTCCGCCACCGGTCAGCAACTCCTCTGGCTCAACAACCACGAGGCCGCGCTTCGCATGCAGTTGCACGCCGAGTGGTGTGAGCAGATCCGCAACGGCGTGATCGCGCTCTCGCGCGAACGGGGTGTGGTCGCGCGTCATGAATAGGTCAATGTCTCCAATGCCGCCTGCGGCGCGAATTTGGCTGATGATTGGTGGAAGTGCGGAAGCGGCGGGACCCTGCAACTCAATGAGATCCGAGCCGAGTGCGCGCAGGTTGGTGGCGAGCTCCGTAACGCTCTCGCGCAAGAACCAGGTGCGGTTGGCGCTGGCGCGGGGGCCGGCAATGAGGCCTGGCTCCCAGATGAAGATTGGTAGGAGTGGCGCGCCGCGATCCTTAGCAGCCGCTGCTGCCGCCACAAGGGCGGGGTGATCAGCGAGTCGAATGTCTCGACGGAACCAGAGGATCACGGGCGGTTGCGACATTTCTCTCCGATCTTCGCACTACAGCGGGGCTAGTTTGGAGCCCAGTATAAAAATCGGACGGCCGAGACCCCGAAGGGTCCCGGCCGTCCGGGTTGCTCTAAGAGCTACTGGACTCAGCGCGCTGGGCGTCGGGTCGAGAAGCAGTTGTCGCAGTAAACCGGCTTGCCGCTGGTTGGCAGGAAGGGGACCATGGTCTCCTTGCCGCAATCCGAGCAGGTTGCTGGGTGCAACTCGCGTGGTCCGCGAGGTGCGCGTGGGGCGCCGTAGCCGCCGGCGCTGTACGAGCTGCCACCGGTGTAGCCGCCGAAGCCGCCACCCGCTGAACCACCCTCGCGCTGCGCCTTGCGGGCATTGCGGCATGGTGTGCAGCGCTTTGGCTCCGTGAAGCCGCGCTCAGCGTAGAACTCCTGGTCCCGCGCTGTGAATACGAATTCCTGGCTGCAATCCATGCAGACCAAGTTCTTGTCTGTGTACATTCCGTTCACTCCTAGTGCTGGCTCGCCTCGTGGTCCGATGCTGGTCTCGCGAGCCCTGGATGGGAACGGTTGACTGATCTCGGTCGCGTGCGTGCGTGCTTATGTCCACCGAAGCCCGGGGGACCCCCACAGCATACGGCATCCCGCTCATCTCTCATAGGGGCTGCCCTACAATCACTCCCAACGGGGTGCCGCTGGCCCCCCGAAGACTTGTGGAGGTTCCTACGAATGCCCAGTCGAACGCTCGTTGCCGCACTCGCCGCTGAGGCGATCGGCACCTTCCTCTTCTTCGTGCTCGGAGCGGGCGCGGTGATCATGAATGCCCAGACCGGCGGGGAGGTCGGCCTGATCGGCATCGCCCTCGCCCACGGCCTCGCCCTTGCCGCCCTGGGGACCGCGTTCGCCCCCATCAGTGGCGGGCAGTTCAACCCGGTGGTGACCGTGGCCCTTTGGCTGGTTGGCAAGATCCGCACCGTTGAGGGGATCCGCTACATCGTGGCCCAGTTGGTCGGCGCCGCCGCAGCCGGGTTTGCCCTCAAGCTCGCCTTCGGCGGCTTCGAGCCAGGTGATACCGCCTGGTCGATTGCTGGGGGTGGCGCTCCGGGCGTTGCCGCTGGCCTGACCCAGGTCACGGCGATCGCCATCGAGGCGGTCCTCACCGCAGTCTTGGTCTATGCCGTGCTCCTGACCGCCGTTGATAAGCGCGCACCACAACTTGGTGCGCTCCTCATTGGTGGCGTGATCATCGCCGACATCATGGTGGGCGGACCGCTCACGGGAGCGGCGATGAATCCAGCGCGCTGGTTTGGTCCAGCACTTGCGTTTGGCGACCTCTCCGCTGCGGTGGTCTACATCGCTGGGCCGCTCATCGGCGCCGTCGCCGCCGCGCTCTCCGTTCGCTACCTCTTCGCCGAGCGCTAAATGTCGGGCGACGATTGGGCGGCGCAGCGCCCTTCGTGGCTGAAGGTGGCACAGCGCTGGTTCGGTCGACTGATTGGCCTCGTTGCGCCGCTGCACGCGCGACTCGCACTCGCCACCAACGGTTGGGTGTCGCCCAATCTCGGAGGTCGACCCGGGATCATTTTGGAGACGATCGGGCGGCGGAGCGGTGCGCCGCGTCGCGTGGTGCTGACGTTCCTCCCGGACGGGGAGCGCATTGTGGTGATCGCGAGCAATTACGGGCGCGAAGGGCATCCCGCCTGGTTTCGCAATATCGAGGCGCAGCCCAACGTCACGATTCTCTATAAGCGCTTCCGTCGCCCCTACCGCGCGCGGATTGCCACGGGCGAGGAGCGGCTGAAGTACCTTCGCGCAACCGATGATGCGACGTACGGCGTCTATGCGGCATATGCGCGAAAGACGGCGCGTGAGATCCCCGTCGTTGTTCTGGAGTCAGCGCCAAGGTGAGTGGAGCTGCTGCTGCGCTGAGCACCGCTCGCCGACGCCTCGTCGTTGACTCCCTTGGCATCTGGGTGATCGCCATCATTGTTGGTGGCATCTTCGGCTTTACCGCGCGACAGGGTGGGCTCTCACTGGTTGAGGCGATCGCCTTTAGTTCGATTCTCTTTGCTGGTGCGGCGCAATATGCTGCCGTTGGCCTTCTCGTGGTCAACACGCCATGGCCATCGATCGTGCTCCTGGTCTGGCTACTGAATGCGCGACACCTCCTCTACTCGGCATCGGTAGCACCGTTCACGGCGAAGTTCTCGTTCAAGCTGAGGGCGGGGCTCGCCTTCCTTCTGACCGACGAGGCGTTCGCCCTCACCACGGCGCACATCGCCCGCCTCGGACGCATCGACGTTCGCGGTGCGTGGTACGCCGGGTTCACGATCTTCATCCCCTGGAATCTCGCAACGATTGCAGGGTGGCTCGCCGGCGCAGCTCTCCCGGATCCTGCAACGATCGGTCTCGATGTGGTCTTTGCCTCGGCGATGGCGGGGCTCGCCGTCGGCCTGGTAAAGGACCGTGCGGCACTGGTTGCCCTTTTGGTTGGATGCGCGAGCGCCGTTGCTGCGGCGCTCATCATTGACCCGAGTGCCGCCATCATGATTGGCGGGCTGCTTGGCCCACTTGCAGGGCTCGCCCTCTTTCGGAGCCGTGCATGAACAACGATTTGTTCAGCACCGACCTCGTTCCACTGGCGATCTTGGGTGGAATCGGCACGTACGCTGCGCGCGCGCTGCCGATGCTGGTCCCTGGTATTGATCGTTTGCCACCTGCAGTTCTCGAGTATCTGCGACTCATTGGCCCAGCCGTGCTCGGTGCGATCGCCGCCGCATCGGTGTTCGTAAAGGGTGGTGCATTCACGGTTGGGCCCGAGGTCGTAGCGGTACTTGCCGGAGCCGCCGTCGGGCGCTGGCGCGGCAACCTTCTCATCGGCATGGTGGTGTCGGTGATCACGGTGCTCGCGCTGCGCGCTACGATGGGCTCCTGATGAGGATCACCGAGGCTGACCTAACTCCGATCGAGGCGAAGCTCGTTGCCGCAGCCCGCGCCATTCGTCCGCGCGCATACGCGCCATATTCTGGCTACACCGTTGGTGCTGCCGCTGCCGACGAGTACGGCGGAATTCACGTTGGCGCGAACATGGAGGGCGTTGACTACACCTTGACGGTGCACGCCGAACAACACACGATGAATGCAATGCGCCTCGCGACCGACGCGCGGGCCGTCGCGTTGGCATTTGCAGTGCAGTCGCCAGCGGAAGCACCGGCGCCATGCGGTATTTGCCGACAGAGAATTCGCGAGTTTGCCGCGTCACTCTCAATTCCGATCGTCGCCGTGAACCTTGACGAGCGGCTCGAGATCCTGCGCATCAATCGCTACCCGTTCGACCTGCTGCTACCGAACTCGTTTGGCCCGGAGAACATCGGCAAATAAAAACGCCCCGCCGCGGCATCAGCCGCAACGAGGCGCCCTTATCTGATCGCCAGCGTTAGCTGCGGAGATCCTTATACGCCGCCCAGAGAACTGGAAGGCTCACCAGGAACCCAAGCACGAAGACGATCGGATCGTTCACTCGCTCTTCTTCGAGAGTAGTACGCCAAGCGAAAGGATCGCTGGGACCCACAGGCCGATATAGATAGCGGTATGGGGGCTTTTGGTGAAGCCGACACCGAAGTAGTGCGCGAGTGAAAGTGCGAGGCTGGCAACTGCAGCCACGATGTACAGGTACCTTGACTCCATGATGACCTCCTTAACGTTTGAGCTGAACTTCAGCCCTGCCAAAAACGGTAGCCGATCCGCCGAAATAACTCAATCTTTGAGGGCTGGGGTTGGCACCTCTTCGCCTGCGGTGAGTTCTACCCGCTCGATCCTCTCGCCGCGGTCGAGCACCTTCTTTGCCGAGGTCTTGATCTGCTCGATGTCCTTATTGGCCTGGCCAAAGTGCCCCTCGAGGCTCTCAACGCGCTCTCCCAGCCGGCCGACATCCTCGAGGATGAGGCGCACTTCGCGCTGAATGAGCGAGGCCTGCGCGGCGATCTTGGTGTCGATGTAGACCGAACGGAGGTTGGTGAGCCAGCCGTGGATGGTGTTTGGGCTGGCAAGGTAGACCCGACGTTTGCTCGCGTACTCCACGATGTCGGCGAAGTGTTGCAGCAGCTCGCCGTAGATGGACTCTGCGGGAATGAACATGAGGGCGAGGTCACGCGTTTCCCCCTTGATGAGGTACTTCGACGAGATGTCGTCAATGTGCTTCTTAACGTCGACTTTGAACTGTCGCTCCGCGACAATGCGCGAAGCGTCGTCGCCCGCCGCCAACATGCTGCGATATGACTCGAGCGGAAACTTTGAATCAACGGCGAGGTCGCCGCCGCGCTCGCTGAAACGGATAAGACAATCGACACGCGCTCGATTGGAGAGCGTGGCCTGAAATTCATAGAGTTCAGCCGGCAGCACATCTTCAACGATCTGCTCCAGGCGAACTTCACCAAACGCACCGCGCGCCTGATTGCTGCCCAAGATGCCGACAAGATCAACTACCTGGCCCTTCAACTCTTCAATTTGTTGCTGCGCGCGATCGATGATGCCGAGTCGCTCTCCAACCTGCTGTAGCTGCTCAGTGGTCCCCTTTGCGCCAGCGGCCAACGCCTGTTGCACGCTCTCGCGATCACGGTTGGACTGCTCCACCAGCCCCTGCACCATTGCCGCGAGCTGTGCCGCCTGCATTGCTGTGCCCTGGTCGGGCGGTGTTGGGCGTCCGGCGCGCAGCGCTGCAGCGATTGCCGCCACGGCGGCGATGCCGGTGAGGAGCACGGCGAGCGCGAGAAGTACGTCGTTCATGCCGCTCATCTTGCCCGATCACCGTGCCGACTGTTTGACACAGTCGCGTCGCTTCGAGGTCGGGCTAGGCGCCAGGTACCGGCGTTGCGCGTTCCAGGAACTCTGGGATGCGCGTGAGATCGACATTGCCGCCACTCAGGATCACCACGACTCGGTCTCCCGGAATCACGGGGATGCGACCAAAGAGCAGTGCGGCGAGTGCGGCGGCACCGGCCGGTTCAACGACCTGCTTGAGTCGCTCCATGGCGAATCGCAGGCCACCAAGGATCTCTTCGTCGGGAAGGGTGATGAGACCATCGAGCAGTGACGAGGCAAGTGGCAGCGTCCACGAACCAGCGTACGGTGCACCGAGTCCATCGGCCACCGTTACTGGAGTGACAGGTACGACGCCGCCGGTGTCGACCGCCTGCTTCACCGCCGATGAGCCATCGGGCTCAACACCGTAGAGTCGAATGGACGGCTTCAGTGCCCGTAGCGCGACAGATGCGCCGCAGAGCATGCCGCCGCCGCCAAGTCCACCGATGACGACGTCGGCTTCGGGAATCTGGTCGAGGATCTCGATGCCCATGCTGCCGTGACCAGCGATCACAAACGGATCATCGAATGGGTGTGCATCGATGAAGCCACGCTCTGCAACAAGCTTGTTCTTCAACTCACCCGCGGTGCCCATGTGCCCCTCAACAAGATGCACCGTGGCTCCGTACGCCGTACAGGCGGCGATCTTTGCGGGCACGGCCTTCGCCGGCATGACCACCTCCACCGGGATGCCGTAAGCGCGGCCCGCCCAGGCGTATGCGGCGGCGGCGTTGCCTGCGCTAAAGGTGATGATGCCGCGGCGCTTCACCTCGTCGATACCGAAGAACTCCACGAGTCGTGCCACACGATTCAGCATGCCGCGGACCTTGTACGAGCCGCTGCGCTGCAGATGCTCGGACTTAAATCGCACGCGTCCGTCGCCTAGGAGTGGGCCACCACTGCGGCGCACGGCATCGGCGGCACCGACCGAGGAGAGGAGTGGTGTGACGTGCAGCTTCCCTGCCGTGCGCTGGACCGCATCCTTAACCGCCTTCAGATCCATGCTGAACGGCTCCCCCGTTAGCGGGTCGGTGGTAGGGAGTGGCGGATAGGCTGGGCGCTGTTCGCGTGCTGGTAGGTCGAGCATGTGGGAACGGTAGTACATGCGCGGGGGGAGCAGGTAGCCTGTGCGCATGCTGGAGATTCGACCTGCAACGTTCGAGGAGATCCTGAACTTGCGCCACGCCGTGCTGCGCGCAGGGAGACCGCTGGAGAGCGCCTACTACCCCGGTGATGAGGCTGGTGCTGGTGCGCACTGGGGCGCCTGGAGCGGCGGTGAGCTCGCCGCCTGCGTCTCGCTCTATACCGTCGACGGGCCGAGCACCCAACTCCGTGGCGCGGCAACCGCCCCCCATTGGCGCAGCCAGGGGATCGGCGAGGCGCTGATGCGCGCCGCCATCGCCGCTTGGTGGGCCGATACGAGCGCCCCGCGGGACCTCTGGTGCAACGCACGAGTGGCCGCGATCACCCTGTACGAGCGCCTCGGTTTTATTGCCGAGGGGGATCGATTTGAGTTCCCTCAGGTCGGCCCACATCAGCGCATGCGCTGGGTCGCCCCATGATCGGCGCACTGTTCGGCGTGATCGCCGCCTTCTCGTGGGGTGGTGGCGACTTCCTGGGCGGGCTCGCTAGCCGACGGCTACCAACCTTCCTGGTCGTCGCCGCGAGTCAGACGGCGACGCTTGCGCTCCTTATTCCCACTGCACTGATCACAGGGGGCGTTCCGCCGGCGGGTACTGCTCTGTTCACTACCGCACTCGCTGGAATTGTCGGCGGCACTGGTGTGCTCTTGCTCTATCACGGATTTGCACACGGTCGCATCTCGATAGTCGCGAGCATCGCTGGCACACTCTCTGCGCTGATTCCCGTTGGGGTCAGCATCCTGCAGGGTGAGATTCCATCACCCCTTCGACTCGTTGGATTCTTGGCGGCCATCGTTGCGATCATCATCGTCTCGACCAGCTCCGTTGAGCATGCCGTAGCTGGTGAGGATGGCGCGCACGCCGATGCATCGAGTGGCGCGGCGGCTCGCGGTGGTGCGATCTATGGCATCACCGCCGGAATCTGCTTTGCGGGGTTCAGCCTGATCTTCGCCGGCGTTCAATCAGACTCGACCGTGTGGCTCATCACCATCCTTCGTATTGCCAGCGTCTCCGCGCTGGCGCTGGTCTTCGTTGTGGCTCGCCTGGTCGGCCGTCGGCCACCTGGCGATGAGCCGATTCGCGACGGTGCAATTCCTGTAGGGCTACTGCCGCGGCTGCGTCTGCTGTTGCTCCTTACCGTGGCAGGCACATGCGAAACGGCAGGAAATCTCTTCTTCTTCCTCGCGTCTGGGAAGAGTGGCGTAGCGGTGGCGGCGGTCTTCACCTCGGTCGCGCCAATCACCACGGTGATCTTTGCGGCCCTACTACTGGGAGAACGCGTGAACGTTCGCCAAGGGTTGGGGATTGCCCTGGCGGGCGTCGCGACCGTCGCTATCGCCCTGGGCAGAGTGGCGTAGACGAACTGTTACAGACCCGCTACTATCGCTCTCCCATGACTGACACACTGCCTGTAGAGCCGACGCCCATCGCGATCGATCGCCCCAGCGGCGCACTGCGACTTGCTGAGCGAACGATCACCCTTACTGGCACAGAGCTGCGACTCCTCTCACTCTTGATCGAGCGCCTTGGCGATGCGGTCTCGCATCAAGAGATTCGCGAC
>Ga0209829_10002037_pt1 | contig 15680 bp, 15 predicted proteins | sample C_140205_EF_Meta_FD_187311 | JGI IMG/M metagenome (GOLD analysis project Ga0209829, IMG submission 187311) | Freshwater microbial communities from Lake Croche, Canada to study carbon cycling - C_140205_EF_MetaG (SPAdes) (version 2) | ecosystem: Environmental > Aquatic > Freshwater > Lake...
CCGCCGCCCGCGGGCATTATGGAAGCAGCTGGCGCTATCTCCGCCGACTTGCAAATGGTCCTGGGCATACTCGACCCCAACCAGCTGCCAACGGGCAACATATCGGGCAAGGCATTGGCTGGGCAGCAGAACCAGGTGGACCTATCTAACTTCCACTTTTACGACAACATGACCAGGTCGATCCGTCACACGGGCAAAATTATCTTGGACTTGATCCCGCACATCTACGACACAAACCGCGTGATGCGGATCATTGGATCGGATGGGCAGCCAGATATGACCACAATCAATGAGAAAACCGAAGTGGGCCAAGTGCTAAATGATGTGACGGTCGGCGAATACGATGTCGTGATGGATACTGGACCAGGATTCCAAACCAAGCGCCAGCAAGCAGTCGAAGCAATGATGCCGCTGCTAACAGGCAATGAGCAGCTATTTAATATTGCTGGCGACCTGGTGTTTAGAAATATGGATTTCCCTGGTGCGGACGTAATTGCGGACCGCCTAGCATCCATGAACCCAATGGCCCAAGTGGATCAAAAGTCGGACGTTCCGCCCCAGGTTCAAATGGAATTGGCAAACAACAAAAAGCAAATGCAAGAAATGCAGCAGCAGCTCCAGGCCGCGCAATTGGAGATCAACAACCGCGGTCAGGTGGCGCAGATACGCGAAGAAGGGGCAACCAAGCGCAAGCTTATGGAAGTCACCGCCAAGGCGCACAACACCGAAACAATGGCGGAAGTCAAAGTCAACGACCAAAACACCCGTGCGATTACCAGCCAAAACAAGACCGAAATCGATGCGATTGTCGAATTGTTGCTGCATCACATGGACACAAGCCGCCTAATGCGCGAGATAGACAAGCGCAACATGGAACAAGGCCAATATGCAACGATTGCAGCGTCAGACATTGCAGAAGGCGCAAGCCCGTTTACGCAGCAGCAACAAATGCAGCAGCCAGAACAAGCGCCAATGGAACAACAACCTATGCAATAAGCTTGACAAGTGAGTAATTTCGGGTAATATCGCCCAAAATCCTTACCCGTGGGATTCACGGGGCAAATTCTTTGAGGAAACTCAATGTCAGAAGTAGCAGAACGACTTGCAGCCAATGTGGTTACAAGTGAAAATTTAGCGGAATTTAACGCCAAACGAATGGGTTTAGCTGATCCATTACCTAATGAAGCCGCGGCTGCTGTAGAGGAAACTCCAGCAGAACCGACCGAAGAGGTAAGCCAGAGTGAACCAAGTGGTGAAGATGAAGCGAAAGCAACGGAAGAACGCAAGCCAAATCCAAAATTGGAAAGGCGGTTTTCTCAGATAACTAAAGAGCGCGAATCAGCACGGGAAGAAGCCCGTAGGGAACGCGAACTAAGGGAATCTTTGGAAGTCCAGGTCAGGGAGCTACAAGCCAGGTCACAGCCAAGCGCTGAACCGAAGTTTGATAGTGAACCAAAGCCAGAGCAGTTCACAGATATGTATGAGTATCAACAAGCTGCCATAGATTATCGTGTGGACCAGAGGTTAGAGGCTGAAAGACAGAAGGTAGAAAACGCCAGAGCTGAAGCCGAACGTCAGAAGGTGGTAAACACCTGGGCGAAACGGGTGGAAACAGCAAAGGCAGAGATTCCAGACTTTGAAGACATGGTCGGATCAGCAGACGTTGTTGTAAGCAATGAAGTGCGCGATGCGATCTTCGAATCAGAGGTTGGACCTCGCGTTTTGTATCACCTGGCAGAAAACCCTGATCTTGCAGAAAAGCTCAACGGCATGACCATGACAGCCGCATTGAGAATGATTGGTAAATTGGAAACGCAATTCGAGAAAAAACCCGAAGAGCAATTGCAGAAAACCGCTGTTAACAAAAGTAAAGCGCCAGCACCGATTAACCCTATCAGATCGGCAGCCAACGGGCGAGATGTGAACCTGACTAGCGATGGTCAATTCCACGGTTCGTATCAATCCTGGAAAGCAGCACGACTTGCTGGGCGAATCCGCTAGCGAAACAAACGCAACAATCCAACATTTGGAGAAACTTAAATGGCAAATAATTTACTAACGATCAGCATGATCACAAACGAAGCCTTAATGGTTTTGGAAAACGAGTTGACCTTCTCAGGCCAAGTCGATCGCAATTATGACGATCAGTTCGCCGTCACGGGCGCGAAAATTGGCGCAACTTTAAATGTGCGCCGTCCTGGTCGCTTTGTCGGAACTACTGGTCCAGCATTGAACGTTGAAGACTTTAACGAGACTTCTGTTCCAGTAACACTTTCGACTCAGTTTCACGTCGACACCCAATTTACTAGCCAAGACCTGGCTTTGTCATTGGACGCATTTTCGGATCGCATTCTCAAACCCGCGGTGGCAGCAATTGCCAATAAGGTGGACTTTGACGGCCTGACAATGGCTAAGAACAACACCGCCAACATCGTTGGTACAGCTGGCACACCCCCAACTGGTCTTATTACATATTTGACCGCTGGTGCGTATCTTGATTCTGAAGGCGCACCACGCGATGGTCGCCGTTCATGCATCATCGAACCATTTACATCTGCAACCATCGTTGACAGCTTAAAAGGTTTGTTTATGCCATCGGACAAAATCAGCGATCAATACACTAAGGGCATGATGGGCCGCGATTCCGCTGGGGTTTCATGGTACATGGACCAAAACGTTGTGGCACAAACATTCGGTTCGTACGCAACTGCGACCCTGGCTTGTGCAACCACTACCGCTACTGGTTTCTTGACCTCTGGCTGGGCTTCTACTTCGACTATTGCGTTAACTGCAACGACCGCCACTGCTGGTCTGAAACAAGGTGACGTAATCCAGATCGATGGTGTATACGCTGTTAACCCACAGAACCGCCAGGCCTACGGCAGCAACAAGCTCCGTAACTTTGTGGTGACAACTGCCGTGACCGTGGCAACTTCTGGCACTACAAACGTGACAGTTAGCCCCGCCGTGATTACAGCTGGTCAGTTCCAAAACGTGTCGATCCCGACTACTTCTGCAACCGCAGCTGTAACACCGTTCAATAAGACAGGAACAGTAAGTCCGCAGAATATTGTAATGCATAAGAATGCATTTTGCTTAGCTACGGCAGATTTAGAGCTTCCTGACGGAGTCCATTTTGCTGGACGCGCTAGTGATAAAGAACTAGGTTTGTCTTTGCGTGTAATACGCCAGTATACAATTAACAACGATAGTATTCCTACCCGCGTTGATGTGTTATACGGCTGGGCGCCGCTGTACCCTGAATTGGCTTGCCGCGTTGCAGCCTAAAGTTAATGGGGGCTAAACACCCCCGTTTCATTAAACATTTTTAAGGAAAACATATCATGGCTAATCCAGGACCAGCAAGTACCACAACGATTCACCCATCTAACCTAGCATCGAACCAAGCGATCCGCCTTTTGGCCTACGCTAGCGCCGTGCCAGTTAGCGTAGCGGGTGACGCAGCTGTAACGCTTCCAATCAATAACACTTCTTCATATAACGTGCAATTCGTAGCGATCACAAACGCTAACGTTGACGTTAGTGGTGGTGCATTGGCTATTTGGACCGCGCCAGCTGGAACAGGAACTGAGATTGTTACCAACGCTTCGTTGACTAGCAACACCAGTTCTACCTATGTGACCAACGCAACCGTAGTATCTGCAACAAAGGCTACACGTTTGACAGCACAAACCTTGTATGTCAAAGTCGGAACTGCCGTTGCTGGCGGTACTGTAGACATATTCGTTTACGGGTACGACTTCAGCGAGTTTTAATCGTTGATAAATAAGGGAAAGCCACTCTCAAAAGGGGTGGCTTTTTCCTTTTTGAAGCCTATAATTCAGACACAATTTTGAAGGATTGAACATGGTCAACACTTCCGTGATGCGATACAGCGGTCGCACTTATGCGCTAGACCTCACAACATCTGCTAGCACCGCGCTTCTAATAGAAGCTACTACAAATGACCAAACCAATTACGTTTCGTTGATCAATACGGGAACTGGTAAGGCTGCCGTTGAATTTTCTAATTCCAGCACCGTTACAACCCCCACTATTGCTGCAACTGGCGCAAGCGGTTCATTTGTGCTGCCAGCTTCTATGAACTTTCCACTTTTAGTCGCTGCACCAAAAGCACCGTTCTACATCAAAGCCATTAGTTCAGGCACGAACACCCTCTACATTACCGCTTGTCAAGCGGATTAAGGCTGCCCTATGGCTAACACAGCCGCAACAACGTCAACGATCAATATCGTGCCCGTACAGGGCATATTTGATCCTGGTCCAGCTTTCACCCTGGTTTCGTTGATCGGACCAGCGGGAACAGCGTTTTATCCAAATATTTCGCCCAATCAATCGGGCTTGAATATTACAAACAGCACGATAAACAGCACCACGATCGGCGCGACTAGCCCTTCGACTGCTGCGTTTACATCTGGCACGGTGGCTGCAGCCCCATCGGGCGCAACCGACCTTGTAAATAAGCAATATGTGGATTATTTTGCTGCTGGACTGAGCTGGAAACAGCCAGTTAATGCTGCATCAACCGTCAACATCACCAGCTTGTCGGGACTGCAAACCGTTGACACCGTTTCGCTGGTTGCTGGCAACACGGTCTTGGTTAAAAACCAAACTGCTGCAGCTGATAACGGCATTTATGTGGTTTCTTCTGGCGCATGGACGCGCAGCGTTGGCGCTGATACCTGGGACGAATACGTTGGCGCAATTGTGTTTGTTATATCTGGTTCACAAGCTGATTCAGCCTGGTATTCTGCCGCGCAGCCAGGCGGCACATTAGGCACAACTGCGATCAACTGGTATAACTTTTCGGTTGCATCAAATTACACAGCTGGCACGGGTTTAACCCTAGCTGGATCGCAATTTAGCATTACCAACACCGCGGTAACAGCTGCAGCCTACGGTTCAGCAACCCAGGTTGGCACATTCACGGTAAACGCCCAGGGCCAGCTAACCCTGGCTGGAAACACCACAATCACCCCAGCAGTCGGTTCGATTACTGGTTTGGGTACTGGTGTAGCAACCTGGCTTGCAACGCCTTCTAGCGCTAATTTGGCTGCCGCGGTAACTGACGAAACTGGCAGCGGTTCTTTGGTGTTTGCAACCAGCCCGACCTTGGTGACTCCAATTTTGGGAACGCCACAATCTGGCAATTTTTCAACTGGCACATTTACTTGGCCTACATTTAACCAAAACACTTCTGGCAATGCTGCAACCGCTACGCTAGCGACAACCGCAACCAACCTGGCTGGCGGAGCTGCTGGTTCGCTGCCATATCAAACTGCAGCTGGCGCTACTGCAATGTTGGCGATTGGTTCAACTGGACAAGTGCTGCGTGTTGCAGCTGGTTTGCCATCCTGGGGCACGGATTACACAGGAACGGTTACTTCGGTGGCCCAAAGCTTTACAGGCGGTTTGATTTCTGTAACTGGTTCACCAATTACCACTTCTGGCACTTTGGCTTTAACGGTCGCTGGCACATCGGGCGGTATTCCTTATTTCTCCAGCGCGTCCACTTGGGCATCTTCGGCAGCCTTAACTCAATACGGTGTTGTTTACGGCGGCGGCGCAGCTGGCGCACCAGTAGCAACCGCAGCGGGCACAACGGGCCAGGTCTTAATTGGCAATACTGGCGCAGCCCCATCCTGGGCGGCTTTAACCAGCACCGCCGTTAGCAGTATTACGTTTGGAACTACTGGTCTAACTCCAGCTACAGCTACACAAGGCGCGGTCACGGTTGCTGGCACTTTGGTGGCTGGCAATGGCGGAACAGGCGTGGCGACTCTAAGCGGCCTGGCATACGGAAACGGCACTAGCGCATTCACAGCTGCGACTGCAGCGCAAGTGGTCGCCGTTATCAGCACAACCGCGGTAACAAATGCAACAAACGCAACAAATGCAACAAACGTAGGTATTACGGATGACACAACAACCGCAAGCGCTGTTTATCCAACCTGGGTGACAACGACCACGGGCAATCTGCCAGTAAAAACCGCGTCCACTAAGTTTTCGTTTATTCCTTCAACTGGCTACCTGACTGTTACTGGACTGACTAGCCCAATCATCAACAACCCCACGGTTACAAACTATGTTGAATCCGTTGTCGGAATTGGAACGGTAACAACTACTAACACAATAGCGCTGACAAACGGAACAGTTCAAACGGCAACCCTTACAGCATCAACTGCTTGCACATTTACCATGCCTACAAATGTGGCTGGAAAATCTTTTGTGCTTTTGCTCAAACAAGCGGCAACTACTGGTAACGGCACAGCGACATTTACTTCGGTCAAATGGGGTACGACTGGTGCGCCAACAATTACAGCAACTGCTGGCAAGATGGACATTCTTACTTTTATTGCCGATGGTACAAATTGGTATGGTTCTATTGCTCAAGGGTACACGCCATAATGTTTGATTTAAAAGTAAATTATGAATACTAATAAACAAAAAATTCGTTTAGAGCGAATTATGGGGACTTTTGATTTGGCAACGGGTCATGCAGATACTTTTGATGAGTTGCTTGATTCGCTGGAATTAGAATTACGAGATGTGCTTGGGCATTATCGTGAAGCCTTATCACAAACAGAACAAGAACCCACGGCATATCTTGTTTTATTTGAAGGTGCTGGACAACTATTGGAATTTAAAAAAGGCAATTACATTCATGGTGCAAAAGTAAAACATATTCCTTTATACACCAAAACACAAATAGAAATCGGTTGTGCTGAATGTGGCATTGGCGGTGGTCATGCGCTTTATTGTGTGTCGTGTGCTGAAAAATTTATTAAAACAGAAGCATAATGTTTGCCGCAAAAAATTTCTTTTTAACTGGTATTTCTTCTAATCCTCCGCCAACGATTGAATATCTTGTTGTTGCTGGCGGTGGCGGTGGCGGAGGTGCTTATTATTCTGGTGGCGGTGGCGCTGGCGGATACAGAACTGCTACGGGGTTTTCTGTATCGCCAGGCTCTGCAATTACTGTAACTGTTGGTGGCGGTGGCAATGGCGGTGCGTCTGGCGCTAGGGGTTCTAATGGTGTTGATTCTGTATTTGGCACAATCACATCAGCTGGTGGTGGCGGTGGCGCAACCAATGGAAACCAAAATGGTTTAACTGGCGGTTCTGGTGGTGGTGGATCACAGACAACTGGAACAAATGGTTCTGGTGGCTCTGCAACTTCTGGTCAGGGTAATTCTGGCGGGGTTGGCGCATGGTTTGCTAGTGACTACTTTGACTCTGGCGGCGGCGGCGGTGGCGCTGGCGCGATAGGTACTGCTGGCGGTTATGCTCAAGGCGGCGCTGGTGGTGTTGGTTTAAACTGGAATAGCCTTGGTACTTTTTACGCTGGCGGCGGTGGCGGTGGTGTTGAATCGGGCGGCTCAGGCGGTGCGGGTGGAAATGGTGGTGGCGGTGCTGGTACTGCTTACACGGCAAGCCCATCAAATCCTGGCGCTATCAATACGGGCGGTGGTGGTGGTGGTGTTGGGTATTCTTCACCAGGTGGTGCTGGCGGTTCTGGTATCGTAATTATTCGATATGCAGATACCTATAGTGCGGCATCTTCAACCACGGGTTCGCCAACAATCACAGTAAGCGGTGGTTACAGAACATATAAATGGATTGGTTCTGGGAGCATTACATTCTAATGGCGCACTTTGCAAAACTTAATTCTGAAAATGTTGTTGAGCAAATTCTTGTTGTTCACAACAATGACGCACCAGACGAAGCGTCTGGCATTGCTTTTTTAAATAATCTTTTGGGTGTTGGCACTTGGTTGCAAACTAGTTACAACGGCAATATTCGCAAGAATTACGCTGGGATTGGTTATACCTATGACAGCCAAAGAAATGCATTTATACCGCCCAAACCATATCCAAGTTGGACATTAGTGGAAAGCACTTGCCAATGGATACCGCCAGTTCCTATGCCAACCGAAGGCGGTCCATATTTATGGAATGAAACAAATCAATCTTGGGGTACTGTTCCATGACAACATTTGATTGGAAAGTGTTGCAAACCACTTCCCTGGGTGACAACCTGATTAGTGTTAACTACCTGGTAACAGCTTTAGAAGGCGATAACCAGGTGCAAAGCCAAGGCCATGCGGACGTAGAAGGCAAGATCACCGTGCCTTATGCTGAAATCAGGGAAACGCACATAGTGGATTGTTTGCGAGAAATGTATTTGCAAGACGAACCAAAGTCCCTAAAATCACGATTACAAGAACAACTAGACTATCTAAAAAGCGAAGCACACAACGATTTGCCCTGGAAAGACCAGATTTTTAGCGTCAAACTCTAAAAAAAGCCATGACTACACCCTACGACATAATTACCCGATCGTTAAAAGACATTGGCGCATTGGAAGCGGGGGAAAGTCCATCGGCGGACGCTGCTCAAGATGCATTCGATATGCTGAACGACTTGTGCGCCCAATGGTCAAACGAAAACATGATGGTCTTCTATAAGACTGAAATAATTTTTCAAACCGTACAAAACACCGTGCAATACACCCTTGGACCAAGCGGATCGGTCGGGGCTACATTCACGGGATCAATCTCAGGCACAACCCTAACAGTTCCAGTCGATGGGGTAACAGCTGGCGCGATCACTATGGGCATGACGCTAAGCGGATCAGGCGTGACCGCGGGAACGACCATTGTGGGCTTTAATACGGGCGCTGGTGGCAACGTAAACGAAGGCGGCACATATACCGTCAGCAAGTCGCAAACCGTGTCCAGCACCACCATTACGGCCTATTACGAACGTCCATTGACAATCGAATCGGCCTTTGTTCGCGTGGCAACGCAGCAAGGCGGCTCGAACGTGGCTGGTGGCTACCTGGATTACCCCGTAGCAATTCTTAGCCTGGAAGAGTACGAATCATTAGGTATCAAGCAGCTAAATGGACCGTGGGCCAAGATGGTTTACTACCAACCTAGCGAAACCCTGGGAACGCTGTACGTTTTCCCAAATCCTTCTAGCGGTGAGCTGCACTTGTTTACCAGCACGATTTTCCGCAGTTTCCAAAACTATTACGAAACCATCACCTTGCCCCAGGGCTACAACATGGCTATGCGATGGTGTTTGGCGGAACGTTTAATGCCGATGTATGGCAAAGCTAGCGCCACGCAAATAACAATGATTAATGCATTTGCTTCCCAATCTAAGGCCACAATCAAACGCACAAACATGAGGCCGCCACAAGTGGCCCGTTATCCTGACGCATTAATGGTGGGCAAAGCTAAAGATGCTGGCTTCATCATGGACGGGGGATTTAGATAATGCCTGATTTTGGCTTTGTCGGGTCTTCTTACGAAGCGCCATCGATCTACCAAGATGCCCAGGAATGTATCAATTTTTTTCCAGAAGTTGATCCAACCAAACCCCAGGGCGATCGTGGCGTAGTAGCTTTGTATCCAACGCCTGGTTTGTCTTCTCTGGTCCTATTTCAAAACCAGCAAGAAGTCCGCGGCATGGTCACTTTATCGGGTGGCAGCGTTATGTTGGCGGTTTGCGGGCCTTACGTCTATGCCCTAACGTCTAATTTTATTGCAACGATGGTTGGGCAATTAAATACATCCACAGGGCGCGTAGGTATCACGGACAACGGCATTAACGCATATATTGTGGACGGTACTAACCGATATACCTGGTTTATCTCTAGCCCGTCTTCCGCGGTGTTTACGGGGTCTATATCGGGTACAACCCTATCGGTCACGGGGATTACTAACGGCACAATCGCAGCGGGGCAATCCCTTTTCGGGGTGGGCATTACTTCCGAAACCGTCATTACAGCCCTGGGATCAGGTTCTGGTGGACTTGGAACTTACACAATTAACTTATCCCAAACCGTTGCCAGCGAACAAATGAACAGCACCGCGGTGGCTGCCAAAGTTATAGGGGCAATTTCTGGCACAACCTTAACGGTTGCAACGGTCACAAGCGGAACGCTGTATGTCGGTCAGACAATCCAGGGAACTGGTGTCACGGCCTTAACCATCATTACAGCTTTTGGAACTGGATCGGGTGCTGGTGGGACTTATACGGTTAGCACAAGCCAAACTGTAGCAGCGTCTACAACTTTGTATGGTTTAAATTTTTCGCAGCTGCCAACTTCGGACGGGGCATTTTCGGGCGGCACAAACGTTGACATTGTGGACAACTATTTTGTTTACAACCGACCAGATACCCAGCAATTTGGGTGTTCAAACGTTCTATCCCCTATTTCTGGCAGCACTAATTTTTCGAGTAAAGATGGCGCACCCGATGATTTAATGACGCTAATCGTGGATCACCGCGAAATTTACTTGTTGGGCGAAACATCTAGCGAAGTATGGGTGGACCAAGGAACAAGCCCATTTCCGTTTACCAGGATTCCAGGCACATCAACCCAGCACGGTATTGCTGCAGCGTTTAGCGTGGCCCGCTTGGGTAATTCATTTGCTTATTTAGCAAAAAATAACCGTGGAACTGCCCAGATCGTTCAAATGAACGGGTACATCCCGCAAAGGATTTCAACCCACGCGGTCGAAAACAGCTTAAACGGGCAAACCATAAACGATGCTGTAGCTTGGACTTACCAGCTCGAAGGCCACGAAGTTTATGTAATTAGCTTCCCAACCCTTCAGCTAACCTGGTGCTATGATATTGCTACCCAAATGTGGCACAAGTGGCTATACACCAACAACCTGGGCCAATATGAGCGCTGCCGCGGAAATTGTGCAGCGGTATTCCAGGGTTATAACCTGGTGGGGGATTACGCTAATGGCAAGATTTACCACTTAGATCGAACCATTTATACGGATGACGGACAAAACGTCAAACGGTTACGCCGTGCGCCGCACTTGACCGTGGATTTACAACGTCAATATTTTGAAGAGCTGCAGCTGCAGTTCCAGCCTGGTGTTGGATTAAGCACAGGCCAGGGTGACGATCCCCAGGCTATGCTTCGCTGGTCAAGCGATGGCGGTTCTACCTGGTCCAGCGAACATTGGACAACCATAGGAAAAATCGGTAAATACACTAACCGCGCAATTTGGCGGCGGCTGGGAACTGCCAGGGATCGAATCTTTGAAGTGACGGTGTCCGATCCCGTAAAAGCGGTGATTGTTTCTGCCAATCTAAAAATGACAGCTGGGGAAAATTGATGGCACTTTTACCCAATCCACAAACGCAGCCTTATCCGCAAACCGAATTCCTGGACGGACAAACCAAACGCCCAACCCGCGCCTGGCAGCAGTTCTTTATTAACTTATTGAACTTCAGCAGCGCAACCACGGCAACCGCTGGATCAGCTACGCTGCCAGCTAATCCCGTTGGCTTTATCAATGTGACCGTAAATGGGGTGGCCTACAAAGTGCCTTATTACAACCAATGAACTTGGAACTGCTTACAAAACACGTTCCAACCCGCGAAGAAATTCTGCGGCTGCAAGATGAAATGGCTAAAATGCCACAAGCGGAATTGAAAACCGAACACTACTTTTCGCAAGGGATGTATTGTCGGAAAGTATTTAGAAAAGCTGGAACAATCATTGTTGGCAAGGTCCATAAAAAGGATCACTTTTTCATGTGCGCCCAGGGGCAAATCATTGCCTGGTCAGAAAAAGGCATGGTCACTTTGAATGCTGGCGATGTGTTGTGCAGCAAGTCGGGAACAAAACGTGTAACTATGGCTGTCACGGACGCGATCGGTATTACGGTACACAAGACGAACAAAACGGATTTGGACAAGATCGAAAAAGAATTAATAGAACCAGATGAATTGGCTTTGTACGATTCTTCTAATAACATCAAGGTTAAAGCCTTGGAGGGTAAATAAATGACTTGGGTAACTGTTGCGGTTGTTGGTGGCGGCGCTACGCTGGCATCTGGATATATGCAAGGCCAAGCGGCTAAAGATGCAGCTAGCACGGTTGCTGGCGGGACTAGATATGCTGCCGACATTAACAAGCAAATGTTTGACATTACGAACGAAAACCTTCGTCCGTACCGTGAAGCTGGCACAACGACATTAAAAGACCTTTTGGCAAGAACCCCAGAGCTGACTAAGGCATATACGGCAGAAGACTTTAATCAGGGTATCGATCCAGGTTATCAATTTCGCCTGGCACAAGGCCAAAAAGCTTACGAAAACCAAGCTAACCGCGCTGGCGGCCTGGTAAGCGGAAACGCCATGCAAGGGATGCAAGACTACACCCAAGGCCAAGCTTCCCAAGAATTTGCTAATGCTTTTGGTCGAAATGCGACAACGCAAACAAACATCTTTAATAGGTTAAAAAGCATTGCCGACATGGGTTTGGGGGCTGCTGGAACAACTGCTAACGCTGCTACAAGCGCGGGCGAATCTATGGGTTCGGCTGCTATTGCTGGATCACAAGCCCAGGGCGCTGGTCAAATAGGCCAAGCAAAAGCTTATGGCAATACCCTAACAGGCATGGCAAATTACGCCACGCTGCCATACTATATGCAGCCAGGACAAACTGGCGGCGCACCAGCTGCAGCAACTGATTACACATCTGGCGCAAATTATGCCCCGCCAACTGCGCTTAAATTTAATGCAAATTAAGGATTAGGCATGGCAACATACCAATACACCCCTATGCCCGCGGTTGAAGGACCGCAAACCATGTCTATTGGGGACATGATTAACACCGCCCGCGCTGGTCAAGCTTACCAACAATCACAGCAAATGAACCCGCTGGCGGTTCAGCAGCAGCAGCAAATAGTCTCTGAAGGTGGAATTAAATTAGGCCAATTGCAGCAAGCAGATAGAGAACGTAAAAATTTGCAAGAATTTTTTGCTAACCCCGACAACTTCCAAACTAACGGAAGAATTGATATTGACAAAATTAATAAAACAGTTCCAACGATAGCGCCGTATACGGGCCAAGATGTAATTTCTAAATACACAACTTTAGGCAAAGCTCAAACTGAAGCTATTAGTGCAAAACAAAACTTAACATTAGGCGCACGGGAAAAAATTGCCCAAAGATTTAATATTCTTGCTCGCGTTGGGATTGACAAGGTTGAACCTTATATCCAAGAAATGGATATGATGAAAAAGGAAAATCCAGACGATCCAGATACGCATCGGCTGCTTGATGCCTACAAAACAATTTGGCAAACCGAAATGAAATCAGGGCCAGATTTGCCTGGTAAAGTTATTGCTGGCGCACAAACATTGCTAACCCCAGCGCAGCAGCAGACAACATTTGCACCAACCATCACTACGCAAGACGGAAGAACCGTTATCACAACGCCTAGCGTTGGAGCAAAACAGCCAACCGCAGAAGTCGGCACAGCTGGCGGTTTGCAATTAGGCAGTCCAAAAGAATTACCAAAAGCTGGAAGTGAAGTAGCTCCAGGAATGCGAATTCCTTATCCAGTTCGTTCTGCTGCACAACCTTACATCCCAGAACCAGCAGAAGCAGCAGATATAACAGCTGGCACAACTTACCGTAACAATTTGGTTAATCGTCAAACCGCATTGTCAACCAGCCGCAGAAATGTGGAAGAAACAATTGGACAAGCGCAAAAGATCGCTAATGATTTGTTAGCTCCCAAAGGTGGATTAGCGGGAAATATTGAACAAAAAATTAGAAATGCGGTTGCTAGTGATGAATATAAGATGCTGGCTAAAGATTTGGCTAATCTTCAAATTTCCAATTTGGCAGCATTAGGCCAAGGCGGAAATACGGTTGCTGGTATGGACTTAACAAAAGTCGCTAGTGGCGATGTAACAGTTCCGCCAGATGTGTTGATTAAGATTGCCAGAAGAGCGCAATCAGATATGACAAATCTTGATATGCAAGCGCAAGGGGCGCAGCAATTCCAGCAGCGGTTTGGCGATAACAACATGAAAGCCTATCAACAGGCCTGGAATGCCAACGCAGATAGCAAAATTTTTGAAGCAATCAATTTAACTAAAGACATAACCGACCCAGCGCAATTAAAAACAGAGTTGGACAAATTGTTTTCGTCAAAAGCCAAACATGATGAATTTTTAAAGAAGTATAGAAATCTTAAAAGACTATCTGAAACAGGGACGCAATAATGGATGTTTTAGAACAATATCTAGGCGGCGGCAAAACAGCTGCTCCGTCCACACCTGGGCGGTCCGTTGTCACAGATCAATTGCTGGATAGCTTGAAAAAAGTTGAAAGCGATAAAGACCCGTATGCTTTAAACAAACAATCTAAAGCAATGGGCGCTTACCAATTCATGCCAGAAACCGTGCAAATGTTGCACAAACAAGGCATTGAATTTAACCCATTTAATGAAAAGCAAGCCAGGGAAGCTGCGCGTACATACCTGGGCCAACTGGTCGAACGTAATGGCGGTGATGTAGATAAAGCCCTGGCGCAATATGGTGGGTTTGTAACCAAAAACCCAGCTGAATACGTTGGCAAAGTAAAACAAGGCGCGGCCCAAACCGCGGCTGCACAAACAACGCAGCCAGTATCCAGCGATCCATTAGAAAACTATTTCTCAGGCAAAGCACCCGCAGCAGCTCCAGCCCAGCCGCCAATTCAACCAGGTCAAGCCGCAGCAGCGCCAGCAGCAGCGCCAGCAGCAGCCCAAACACCAGCTGCACCTGGTCAAACTCTGCCATCCAAGGTTGCAGACATAGCAGCCCAAACATTTAACAGGTATCAGGACGTAAAAAGAAACCTGGGCGAACGTGTGGCTGGCGCTATCGATACAGCCTACGGCGGCATAGTTCCCGCAGCTTACGGCGCGTTTGTGCAAGCTGGGGTTAGACCATATAAAACACCGCAAGAAGCGGAAGCATTAGGCCAGGCTGCAGCCGCTTCTATCGACAAACCATTAGGCAAGGCGATGGGCATCACGGGCAGCGAAGCTTATCAGAAACCATTGGGCGGCATAACAGAACCTATTGCCCAGCAAGTTAACAAGATGTTTAACGTCCTGGGAATGACTCCAGAACAAATATCTGAGAAAACAGGCATACCGCCCCAAGATATTAGAAACATGGTTGTCATTGGTTCTGTAGCTATTCCCCAAGCTTTAAAAGAAGCTGCGCCAGTAGTTTCCCAGGTCGCCAAACCAATACGCGAAGCAGCTAAAGAATTGGAAGTGGTTCGTCCTGGTCAGCTAACAAAAGAACAAATGCAAGCGCAGTTTGAAGCTGCGCAAGGCAAAGCACCAGCTGGCAGCGTGGGAGCAGCTGCAGCACAAAACAATCCGTACTTTGGCAAGATTACGGGCGAAGAAACCGTTCGTGGTCAATTCCCCCAGGTCAAACTATCCAAGACCCCGACCGATGCGCCATTAAGCGAACAAATGACACGTTCGCAGTTAATCCAGGAAATCATGCCAGGCGAAGGCGTTCGTCCAGGTGTTGTTACTGGTAATGAAAACCTATTGCGGAACGAATACACAAAAGCAAAACTAGATACTCCAGAAGGTAGAGTATTTAAAGAAAAAATTGCTAATGAACAGGCTGCTTTGTCAAAATATGCTGAAGAACGGGTAAATGCTACAGGCGCGTCCCGCAGTTTGATTAATGATGAACAACGTGGCGGTCGAATTAATGACGTTATATACGGCGCAAGTGCCGATGATGTTTCGCCTGGCAGCATTATGGGTTATTTGAACCAAGCAAAAAAACAAGTTTACGATTCGGCATTTCAAA
>Ga0209829_10002043_pt1 | contig 15664 bp, 7 predicted proteins | sample C_140205_EF_Meta_FD_187311 | JGI IMG/M metagenome (GOLD analysis project Ga0209829, IMG submission 187311) | Freshwater microbial communities from Lake Croche, Canada to study carbon cycling - C_140205_EF_MetaG (SPAdes) (version 2) | ecosystem: Environmental > Aquatic > Freshwater > Lake...
CTCTCCCGCGTGCTCGCTGGACGGCTCCGGCCCTGGTGTTTTGCTTGGCCGTCTGTTGCGCGCCCTCCGCACTTCACTACACCCGAGTTTCGCAGGGTGAAAAAGCCGGCGGTATCACCGAAGCCAAGCTCGCCTCGATCCTCGGCACACAAGCGCCGACCACACCACCCCGGACACGACTGCTCTGCGATATCAGCAACTTGGTCGCCGCCAAACTCGCCGCTGTCGAATTCCGTGGCACCGACCTGCGTTTTCTCTCGCGCGACTATTACCAACAAATCGCGCCAATTGAGTTCGAGCGATTAGGCGACGAACTCGTAAGTCTCCATCCGCATTTCGAGGACCTCGCGAGCACTCGGGCCCTGCTGGCCAAACGCGACGACGATTCCATGCTTACCCCGACGCTGTTCGGCACGGGCTTCCGTGCGCCCAATCTGACGTTCGCGAAAAACGATCCGTCCGACGCCTACCTTTTCCTGAGCGAGCAACTGGGTCTCTTTAATAAACTCCGCCTGGTCGACTCCGCCGCGAAGCCCACGACCTATTTCAAGGAACTACCGGTCGTCGACGCGTTAAATCACCTCGTGTTCGTTCATTCCAATCGCGGCAATCACTACTATCTCGGTGACCGCCACCGCATCGCGATGTATCAGCAGGAGTCAGACCCGCACACGCCGGCCCACGACATTACCGGCATGGGCCGATTCATGTTAATCCGCGTCGAGCAGCCGACGGAGGAAGTGTATCTCCGCATCGCCCTTTCCAAGACCTTTATGGGGCAGGGCCGAACCTCTTGGACCCCTCCCCGCAACCGCGTCCTCAAGGAGGAGGAAGTGCCTCGCGTTCTCGCCCAAAAAGACGTTCCGCTCAACTTCGTCGGTAATGGCGCGGTCAACCGCATCATCGGACCTTTCCGTCCCGTCATGCAAAATGGGGCCGCCTACATCGCGATCGATTTCGCGGAGCAACCGCTTCAGTTCCTCCCGAAACGCCGGGGACTCCAGGCGCTCTACAACACCCGCATCCCGCTCGATTCGCGACTGCTCGTCGCCTATGGCCGAGATATTTCAGCCCTCTCGCCCGCCGCGGTCGCCGCGCTGCCTCGTCCTACCCGTTTGGCCAATTTTCCCGACGATATCGTGCACGCCCGCGGCTTGGAGTTTTGCGGGATCTTCGAAGATGGATGGCTTTCACCTCAAAGTGAATTCGTCCTGGGCAGCGCCCCGTCCGGGGCCATGGTTCGACTGCGCGGCTATGTGCCTGAACTTCCCGGCATGCCGCTGGGCCGCGGATCGTTTAGAGTTTCGGTCAATGGACGCGACTTCGACCTCCCAGCAGCCACCGGTACATTCGACTGGCTCCTCCCGCTTTCCGCGAGTGCCACCACTACCCGTATTGCAATCATACCTTCCGCCACGGCCGCTCTGCCCGACGGTGATGATCGTCCGGTCGGCGCCAAGCTCGCACTGCTCGAAGTGCTTCCGACCATCCCGGGGTATACCTTTGATTTTTCGACGGCCGGCGCGCTCCGCCTCGCCGCCACCGGGATCGATCAAGACGGCTGGATGGCCCGCGATGCGGTCATTCATCTCCCGGCCAGCACGACCGCAACCGACGTGACCTTGCGCATTGAAAATCCTGATTGGTCCGGCGCGCCAACCACGATTCTGCGCACCCGCGTCTCGGGGGGACCAGCCACCGAGCACATCCTCGCCGCCGGCGCCTACGCCACACTCCGCGTCCGTATCCCCACGGCCACCACGGCCCAAACGCTGCAACTCGAAGCGCCCGCCGATTTCCCGCTCCCCGCGCCCGACACCCGCCGCCGCACCGGTCGACTCCTTCAAGTCAGTCTCGCCGCCGGGTCCGAACCATGACCGCACCCGAAACCCCCGCGGCGCCCCACCTCGCGCTGTTCCTCAAGTTCGATACCCTTGGCGACCTCGTCCTCTTTTCGCCCGCCCTCCATGCGCTGCGCGCTGCCTGGCCCACCACCCGCCTTTGCGTCCTGCTCCGCCCAGCTTACCTCGGTCTGGCTCCCCTCCTTCCCGCAGGCGTTGAGTTCATTTCGACAACACTTGACCCATTTGCGCACGGCCCCGCTGAAAATCCCACTGAGCTTTCCCGCCTCCGCGCACTTGTAGACACACTACGCCCGGATCTCGTGGTCGCCGCCACATCGCGCCGCAACTGGCTCGAAGTCGCTCTCGCCGCCCACGTCCCTTCCGCCCGCCGTGTCGCCCTTGGCACCGCCACTGATGACGAACACTTTTCCACGCAGCTAAAAATCTCCCTCGGCCTCGATGCAACGACCGTTTTCCCGGAGCAGGTTGCCGTGGCAGCCGCCGAGCCCGATGCGCAGCGCAACCTCCGTCTCGCCTCAGCGCTCGTCGGCCGGCCCATTGCGACGACTCCCGCCCAGCTCCGCCTCCCATCTTCTGCAATTTCCGCGGCCCGCGTCTTGCTCGCTGCCCAAGATTTGATGCCCGCCCGCTACGCGGTCTGCGCGGCAGCGGGTTTCGCCAACGTCCGCCTCAAGACATGGCCGGCCGAACGTTACGCCGTTACGATCCAACACCTCTATGCGCGCCACACGCTGCCGACTCTCCTCGTAGGTCATGAATCAGAGCGCGGCTACCTCGAAGCCATTGTGGCTGCAGTGCGAACGGCCATGCCGGCGGCCGCGCCGCGACTCTGGCTCGGCGACAACACAACCACAGCGCCGAGTCTGCCCACCCTTGCCGCGCTGCTCGCAGATTCTTCGTTTTACTTCGGGAATGACACGGGCGCCATGCATCTCGCAGCCTCCCTCGAGATTCCAATCGTCGCAATTTTTGGCGGCGGCACTTGGCCCCGCTTCACCCCCACTGCTCGTCGTGGCCTCGCGCTCGTGCAGCCGCTCCCGTGTTTTGGTTGTGGTTGGGATTGTTCGTTCAGCGCCACGCATGCTCCGTGCCTCAACTCAATCACCGCCGAAGATGCCACCGCTGCTCTCGACGACTACATTGCCCATCCCACGGCGCCGTTTGCGGTTCGTGAGCTCTCCTGCTTTTCCGCATCCGCGCTTACACTCATCGCAAACGCCGCCAGTCGCTATCGTGCGCTTCGCACCGAGCATCTCGCCCGCCAGCATAAGCTCGAGGAACTCACCGCGCTGGATCGAGAAAAGGACGGCGCCATTCTCGAAAAGGAAGCGTCCATTGACGAAAAAGAAGCGTCCATTGACGAAAAGGAGGCCGAGATAAATTCTAAGGACGCTGAGATCACCGCCCTCAAGTCCGTTTGCGATGAACGCGAGCGCCTGATCCAGCAGCAGGACGACCACATCAAACATTTCCAACGTTCCGTCGCCGACTTCGAAGCGCGCCTCGCCGCTGCCCACGACGACAAAGCTCGGTTTCAGCACGCCCTTGCCCAACTCCCTCCCGACGTGGGCAAGGCCGCCGATACGCTCGCCAATCAGTCCATCCACATCCGCAACATTGAGGCCCTCGTGTATCTCCGCGATGGCGAGATCAAGGCGCTGCGCGCCTCGCTCACCGAGCGCGAGCAGTCTCTTGAGGCCTATGCGTCGCCCTACGCCACCACGCATGCGGCACTTGAACAAGCCAAGCACTACGGTCGGCTCCTCGCGGAAAAAGAAGCCGTCCTCCAAACGCTCAACCGCGCGTGCGCCGAACGCGAATCCGTCATCACCCAACTCGCCGCCGAAAGCACCGATTCAACTTCGCTGCTCCACCGGCTCTACCTCGCGGGCACAGCCTTTCTCCGCGAAAAATATTGGCGCCCCTTTGACACCTGGGTTTTCAACCGCGTCGTTGAAAAATATTGGATGCAAATCGGAGTCCTCCGCCACCACGACGCCAAGCCCTTGGTCTGGGACCAGCTCCCCTCCCCTTCGGCAGCCCCCGCCTCCGCGCTTCCGCAGATCGCGATTGTCACCCCGAGTTATGGCCAGGAGCGGTTCGTCGAGCGCACGATGCGCAGCATCCTCGATCAGGATTTCCCTCGCCTGCTTTACGCCGTGCAAGATGGAGGTTCCAAGGACGCCAGTCCGGCCATCATCGCCCGTCACGCTCCTCGCCTGCGTCACTGGGAATCCGTCCGCGATAAAGGCCAAGCCGATGCCATCCGCCGAGGCTTCGCCCGCCTCACCCCTGATCTCGCTCCCACCGACCTCATGGCGTGGCTCAACTCCGACGACCTCATCGGTCCCGGTGTGCTCCGCTACGTCGCCGAATACTTTGCCAGCCATCCCGACGTCGACGTGATCTACGGCCATCGGATCATTATCGACGAAAACGACCATGACGTCGGTCGCTGGATCATGCCGCGCCACGACGCCCATGTGCTCGAATGGATCGACTACGTCCCGCAAGAGACCCTCTTTTGGCGCAAACGTGCCTGGGACCTCGCCGGCGGCATCGACCCAAGCTTCCAATTCGCCCTCGATTGGGACCTCTTGGCTCGATTTCAACAGGCTGGTTGCCGCATGGTGCGCGTGCCCTATTTCCTCGGCGCGTTTCGCGTCCACTCGGAGCAGAAAACCTCCCAGGCGATTCACACGACCGGTGCCGACGAGATGAAGCGGATCCGCACCCGTTTCCATGGCGAGCGTCAGGACGACTGGGCCACCATCGATCGCTACGCCCGCCGCACCCGCTTCCGCGGCGCCCTCGTCGCCCGGCTCCTTGCGCTCGGTATCCGCTGGTAAACCGCACCGATCGTTGACCGGCTAGGTTAGTCGAGCGCCGCTCATCCCTCTCCTCGTTTATTCTTTCCGCCCATTCCGGTTTCTGCCGTTTTAGCTCATGCTCCTCAGCATCGTCGTCCCCGTCTACAAGGAAGAAAAAAACATCCCGGAATTTCTCCGACGGCTCCGCCCGATTCTCTCCGGCGTTACCGAGGACTACGAAATCATCTTTTCCCTGGACCCCTCGCCCGACCGCACCGAGGAAGTAATCCTAGAAGCCCGCGCGACTGATGCTCGCATCAAGCTCCTCCGCTTCTCCCGTCGTTTCGGCCAGCCGATGGCCACGCTCGCTGGTCTCGAATACTCAACCGGTGAAGCCGTGATCGCGATGGACGTGGACCTCCAAGACCCACCCGAACTCATTCATGAGATGGTCGCAAAGTGGCGCGAAGGCTACGACGTCGTGCTCCCGCAGCGCCGCGCGCGCACCGGCGAACCGTGGATCAAGCAGCTCGTCGCCGCCACCGGCTACAAGGTGATCAACAAAATCGCCGACGTGAGAATCCCGCCGAACACCGGCGATTTTCGCCTGATGGCACGTCGTGTTGTTGCCGAGGTCGTGAAACTCAAAGAGAGCCATGGATTCCTCCGCGGCATGGTTGCCGTTGTCGGCTTCAAGCAGGCCATCATTCCTTTTGACCGCCCGGCACGCTTCGCCGGTGAGACCAATTACAACCGTTTCTTCGGTTCCCTGCGCATCGGCTTCAACGGCATCTTCTGTTTCTCCACCTACGCACTCACCCTCAGCACCATGTTCGGTTTCATCATCGCAGGATGTTCCTTCCTCCTGATGGCGATTTATTTGTTCTACAAACTCATGGGCTGGGAAATCCTCTGGGGTAACCCGACCCTCGTAATTCTCATTTCCTTCCTTGGTGGCATCCAGTTGATCAGCGTGGGCATTTTGGGTGAATACATCGGCCGCATCTACGAAGAGGTTCGCGCCCGCCCCAAATTTATCGTCGACCGAGCGGAAGGTTTCCGCCGCTAGGCTCGCGATGAAACGGCTGTCCTCGTGGTGCGTCGGCCTCGCCACGCTGCTCCTCCTCAGCGCCGTTTGCTGCTGGGAATATTATCCGCCGATCGCAGGTCCCCAACGCCTTAGTCTTACGTTGCCGATCGTTCTGCCGATTGGCACCGGCGAACCGCTGATTGTCACCGGCGCCCCGGCGGCCGCCGACTATTTTTTCCTTCGATACGTCGATGACCACAGCGTCGTTTTCGCCTACGACAGTTGGGTCCACGGTGGCCCAACTTCTGCGCCCATTCGCGTCGTGCCCGGCGGGCGGCACACGCTTGAAGTGCAACTACCCTCGCTCGCCGCGCTCCCCTATTCGGTCGACCAACCTTCCGATCAACTTCGTGTCTCCGTCGACGGCATCGTTGTGCTCGACGCTCGCGTCGCCTTTCACTCGCGGCGCCCACTCCGCGCCTATTTCGCGCGCAATCCCCTCGGCGGCACCTCGTGCGGTCCCGAGTTTCACGGCAAACTTTTTCACAGCGACGGACGCCCGCTAATGGGCGACGCCCGCAGTTACTTTACGCTCGGCGCGCGTTTCCGGGCCTGGCTCTGGTTCGGTCGCTGGCAACTCCTCGCGTCTTCCTTACTCGCCGTTGCCGCGGCTTGGTTATTCCATCGGCTCTCCCCGGCTCCGTCCCTCCGCCCGTCGATCCTCCGCATCCCTAGCCTGCGCCCGCACCGCACCTTTCTGCTCACGGCCACGCTCTGCTGCGTCGCCTTTGCGGCGATGCTCACCAGTGGATCATTCCGGCTCATCTACCCAGAGGTGTTCGGTAATTTTTACGACTTCCAAGCGGTCAGTCTGCTGCAAGGCCGCCTCGACGTCCCCGAAGGCTCATTACAGGGCGAAGCGTTCATTTACGACGGGAAAGTCTACGGCTATTTCGGCATTACTCCCGCGCTGCTTCGGCTGCCTTTTGTCATTTTCGGTCTCGCGTTCGGCGAACTGAGCCGCGTCGCCATGCTGCTTTTTTTCGCCGCCACGCTCGTCGGTGCTTACCTCGTCCAATTGGACGCGACCCGCCTGCTCCGTCCGAAACATCCCCAGCCCCCCAGGTGGCAAACCATTCTCTGCACGCTCCACCTCGGTCTGGGCAGCACCGTGTTTTTCCTCGGCAGCCGCGCCTACATTTATCACGAGGCCATTCTCTGCGGCGTCATGTTCGCCGTTTTCTCCTGCTGGTGCTCGCTCCGACACCTCTCCCAGCCCGCCGGCCGTTGGTGGCTCGGCGCTCTGGTGCTCGGCCTCCTTTCCGTGCACGCGCGCCCGCCGACCGGACTTTTCGCGCTCACCGTGCTGGGCTGCGTGGTCGCAACCCACCTTCTGCGTTCGATCCAAAAGAAAGCGACCACCACCGAAACTTTTCGCTCGTTCGCCATCGGCGTCGCCGCCGTGCTCGGCGTGCTTAGTTTCAACGCCCTAAGCTATGCGAAGTTTCGCACCTTCGAAGGCTGTCCCCTCCGCCTCAATGTCCAGTATTCCCCCACTCGCCTCGCCAAAATTGACAGCAAACAGTTTCACGCCGCCAACCTCCCCTACGGTTTGACCGCCTATTTGCTCCGACCAACCTTTGATTTCTCGGCTCGCTTTCCTTGGGTCTACCTCGCGCCACCCATCCCGCCGATCGAGTTTCCAGCCGCCAAACTCGACCTCCCTGACCGCACCGCCGCGCTGCCCTTTGGGATGCCAGGCCTCTTTCTCCTCGCCTCGGTCGGATGCGCCATTGCCTACAGGAATAATCCGGCCGCTCGCGCTCCCGTGCTCATTCTTTGGATCGCAGCCGTACCGCTTACGTTGGCGATGTCCGCCGCCATCGCGACCGCGGAGCGCTATACCGGCGACTGGGTCCCATTTCTCGTTTGCGCGGGCGCCTTTGGCCTCGCGGCTCCGTCGTGGAAACCGCTCGCGACGGCCACGCTCGCGATGGCCACACTTTGGGCCTGCCTCGTGACTTTCGCCATGACACTCCACTTTCAAGGCGCCATGGTTTGGGGGGTGTCTGACCACGTGAAACAAAACTATCAGCAGCTCCGCGATCACGTGGACGGCTTTTTCACGGGCCACCGCCCGCCTTCGCCATGAGCGACGCCACGCCGCTCGCCCACTTTAGTCGCCCGGTTTTTTGGCTCGCCGGACTTGTAACCTTGGTCGCGCTCGCGTTCTTCGGCGTTTCACGCACTTACCCACCGCTCCCTCGCGAACTCACCCTCACCGTCAAATTTCCCGACGGCATCCCCGGTCGCACCGAACCCCTGATTGCCTCGGGTCAGTTTGGCGAAGCCGATTTCATCACGATCAATTATCTCAGTCCAACGACCGCGACATTTTCCTACGATTATTGGGGCTTTGGTGGTCCAACGTCGGCACCCGTCACGTTCCAAGCCGGCGAGCGTCACACCTTGCGCGTAGCCATGCCGGCTTTTATCGCCCTGCTTGGCACACTCAAGACGGACACCGCCCCGCTCCGCCTTGAATTCGACGGCAGGGAAATTCTTCACCAAGCGGTCGCCTACCACCAGCGCCGTTCCGATCTAATTTTCTTCGGCGAAAATCCCGTAGGCGGCACCACCGGGGGCGGCGTTTTCCGCGGAGAAATCCTCACCGGAAGAAACCGGATCGTCGCCGGTCCGCCGACTGCATTCTTTTCCCGCGACGCCCGCATCGCTGCCTGGGTTGCCCTTAAACCCGGTGAGGTCGCGATTGTTGCCCTGCTCAGCATCGCCACCGCATTTCTAGCAGGGCGGCTCGCCTTCAGCCTCGTTTCGCTCTACCGGCGGCGACCACGGTCTCCGGGGTTTTCCGGCCACACCCAGACTCCGCACGTTTGGTTCGTTGGCTCCACCGCCATCTGCGCGATCGCCTTCCTTTACGTCGTTACCGGCGGCACGTTTCGCCTCCTGTTTACGGAGGAGTTCGGCAGCTTTTACGACCATCAGGCCGTGAGTCTGCTGCATGGACATCTGGACGTGCCGAGCTCCGCGCTCGACGGCGAAGCCTTTGCCTATGGAGGAAAAATCTATGGTTACTTCGGGCCAACCCCCGCACTCCTCCGCCTCCCCTTTGCCTTTTTTGAAATCGGCTTTGGCCAGCTCAGCCGGAGTTTTCTCCTCGGCTACTACCTCGCGTCACTCGCGGCCGTCTACGCATTGCTCATTCACGCCTCGCGCCTTTTGAGCACCCGTGCCACTTGGCCCGCTCGCGTCGACGTCATCCTCCTGGTCGTTAGCGCGGGACTCGGCACGACGTTATTTTTCGTCAGTAGTCGCGCCTACATTTACCACGAGGCGATCCTGTGTGGCGTCGCCTTCGCGCTTTGGAGCAGCTGGTGTTCGCTGCGCTGGCTCGCGCAGCCCGTGTCCCAGTGGTGGCTCGGGGCACTCGCGTGCGGTGTATTGGCGGTGCATTCGCGCCCCCCCGTCGGACTCTTCGCCCTCACCTTCCTCGGCTGCGTCGCCGCCACCCACCTCTACCACGTCTGCGTCTCCCCCTCTTTCCGTCTCACCCTCTCCCCGTCTTCTCTCCGTCCCATCTCTATCGGCCTTCTCTCCGTTTTCGGCGTCTTCAGCTTCAACGCCCTGAGCTACCTAAAATTCAAAACCTTCGACGGCGCCCCGCTTAAATATCACGTCCAGTATCACCCGGCCCGCCTCGCCGCCATCGACGGCAAGAATTTTCACCTTTCCAACGTCCACTACAATTTCGACGGCTACATCTGGCGGCCGAATTTTCACTTAGCTCCAGCGTTCCCCTATTTCTTTGTCGATGGTCGCAACCCCAACGAGTATCGCGGCACCAAGATCGATCTCGCCGAACCCACCTTGGCCCTTCCCTACACCGCTCCCGCCATCGTGTTCCTTGCACTGGCGGGCGCCCTCGTCGCGGCATTTCGTTGGCCCACGGCTCGTCTCCCCCTGGCACTGCTGGCCTTGGCCTCCGTGCCGATGTCTGCCGCGTTATTCATGGCCGTGGCGATTTCCCAACGCTACACCGCCGATTTCTGCCCCGCCTTGCTCGTCGCTGCCGCGTTCGGTCTCGCCGCATTCGAACTACTGCCGCGCGGACTCCTTCGCGCCACCCGGATATTTACCGCCACCCTTGCGCTTTGTGCGATGTTCATCACCGCCGCCTTGACCCTCAGTTATCAGGGCGAAGGCGTTTGGGGCGTGCCAGCCGACGTCAAGGCTCGCTATCAATCCATGCGCCAAGCCGTCGACGGCTTCTTTCACTCCAATTCTCATGACCGCTGATCGCAAACCGCGCGCCCTCATCTTCATCGTCGCCTACTATGCCGAATCGACGATCCTCGAAGTCTTGGCGCGCATCCCGACCCTCGAGGACTACGAGACCGAGGTCCTGATTATCGATGATTGCTCCGGTGACGCCACGTATGCCCTTTCCGATCAGTTGCGACGTCTCGGCACCTATCGGCATAAACTTTCCGTCCTCACGAATCCCGTAAACCAAGGCTACGGCGGCAACCAAAAGCTCGGTTACCACTACGCCGTCGAACAGGGCTTTGACTACGTCGCTCTCCTGCACGGTGACGCCCAATACGCCCCGGAGATTCTTCCCGAGCTGTTCGCTCCCCTCGCCGCCGGCACCGCCGACGTCGTCCTCGGCTCCCGCATGCTCACTCCCGGCGGCGCCCGCCAAGGCGGCATGCCGTTTTACAAGCTGGTCGGCAACAAGCTCCTCACCGCCTATCAAAATCTCGTCCTCCGTTCTTCCCTCGCGGAATTCCACACGGGCTACAAAGCCTACACCACGGCCTCGCTTCGCCGCATCCCGTTCGAACTCAACTCAAACGTTTTCCACTTCGACACCGAGATCATCATCCAATTTCTCCGCGCTCGCGCCCGCATCACCGAGGTACCAATTCCCACCCACTACGGCGACGAGATCTGCCGCGTGAATGGCCTTCGCTATGCCATGGATGTCGTCAACGCCTCCACCGTCGCACTCCTCCAGGACTACGGGCTCGTTTACCGGCGCAACTTCGACATCCAGTCCGTCGTCGACGACAACACCCACTACCTCCCCAAAATCGACTTCGTCAGCACCCATTCCGCCGCACTCGCCACCATGCCCGCCGGTGCCACGGTCATGGACATCGGCTGCGGCCCCGGCCACCTCTGCGGCCCCCTCCATCAACTCGGCTGCCGGGTCATCGGCGTCGACCAGTTTCGCCCTTCCGACACCAGCGCGTTCGACGAATTTCACGTCACCGACCTCAACGCGAATCCCGTCCCCCGCTCACTCGACGGCGTGCAGGTCGTCCTTATCCTCGACGTCATCGAGCATCTCACTTCCCCGGAAAAATTCTGCGACGAACTCCGCCGCCGTGCTCAGTCAAACCTTGCCGTTAAAATCGTCATCTCCACCGGCAACATCGGATTTATCGTCACGCGGATGATGCTCTTCCTCGGTCAATTCAACTACAACAAACGCGGTATCCTCGACCTCACCCACACACGGCTCTTTACTTTTTCGTCGCTGCGCCGGCTCCTCAAAGAACAAGGCTTTGTCGTCGAACAGGAGCAGGGCATTCCCGCGCCCGTTCCACTCGTTGTGAAGAATCTGTTTTGGCAAAAACTGCTCATGGGACTCCAAGGCTACCTGATCAAAATCTCACGCGGACTATTTTCCTACCAGATGTTCATGGTCGTACGACCCCTGCCGACGATTGAAAAGCTGATCACCGACGCCCAACGTCACTCCGCTGTGAAGACGGCCACTCTTTCTTAGCCACGCCGGAACTGAGTCCTCTCGTTTGCACCGCGTCCCGTGAACCGCCGCCTGACTCGAGTGATCTCCGCCGCGGCGCTTTTCCTGGTGCTAGCCGTGCTCGCTCTGCGGCACTTTACTCCATCGCTTCCGAACCCCCTGACGGTCGACCTTTTTCTCGCCCCCGGCATTCCCGGACAGGCCGAACCACTTATTGTGTCCGGTCGCCCCTCGGCCGGTGACTTTCTTTTCGTTCAATACGTTGACGCCACCCACGTGGTTTTCGGCTACGACAGTTGGGGGCATCCCCGTCACCTCGGAACTACGCGTTTCGCCATCACCCCTGGTCAACCCCTCCGACTCAGCGTGGCCGCCCTTTTCTTTTCCAACGATCATCGCGGCTTCGCCGATCCTCCCGGTCCGCTGGTAGTGGCATGCAATGGAGTCACGGCTCTCTCTGCTTCGGTTCACTACTTCCCCCACCGTAGCGCAGAGATTTTCATCGGCCAAAACCCTCTCGGCGGCACCGCCTGCGCCGCGAACCTTCAAGGCCGTTTGCTGACCACCGGCGGCCGTGAGCTTCGCGGTGACCCTCGAGCAATCTTCCCCCCTCGCGAACGCCTGGTCGCGTGGTTGCGCCACACCCAGCAACCACTCGTCCTCCTCCTGCTCAGCGCAACACTCGCTTTCGCTTGGCCACCACTTGGTGCGGCCTTTGCGTGGCTCCGCGCGCATCGTTGGTTTATCGGCACAGTCGTCGTCAGCGCGGTCATTTTTTCCTGGTTGGTAACGCAAGGAGAGTTCCGCTTCTTCTATCCGGAAGAGTTCGGTTCGTTCTACGACTATCAGGCCGCCAGCCTGCTCCAGGGGCGCCTTGATGTGCCCGACGTCGCATTGGCCGGCGAGGCCTTTCTCTTCGGTGGAAAAATCTACGGCTATTTCGGCCCGACTCCCGCACTGCTTCGACTGCCTTTCATTATTTGTGACGTCGCCTTTGGCGAACTCAGCCGCGCATTCCTCGTTGTTTATTTTTTAGCCTGCCTGACAGCCGCCTATTTGCTCCTGCGTCAGGCCTACCGATTTTGTGGAAATTCTGCTGAACCTGCCGGCCACATCATCGTGCTTTTCCTTGGGAGTGCGGGCCTCGGCAGCACCCTTTTCTTCCTCGGTAGTAGAGCCTACATTTACCATGAAGCCATCATGGGGGGCGCGGCTTTCGCCCTGTTTGCGGTATATTTCGCCCTACGCTATTTGTCCGACTGCGCAGGTCGGTGGTGGTGGTGGGCGCTGATATGCGGAATATTCTCGCTCCACGCCCGGCCGCCCACGGGGCTTTTTGCCCTAACGTTACTGGGCTGCGTGAGTATCTTCCATATTTTTTCACTTCGCCGCCAACCTCGCCTCACTCCGCTGCTGCGGCCCATCGGAGTCGGGGTGCTTTGCGTCATCGGCGTATTGACCTTTAATGGACTGAGCTATCTCAAATTCCAGACCTTCGAAGGCGCACCGCTCCGCTACAGCCGTCCCTACGACACCGAGCGTCTCGCCAAAATTGATGGGCGGAGCTTTCACGCCAGCAACCTTCCTTCTGGCGTCTACACCTACCTTATTAGGCCAAACCTCCACGTTGAGCCAACGTTTCCGTGGATCTATCACGGAGCGGCCACGCCGCCCCATTTCTTCGCGGACGCCAAGATCGATCTCGCTGAGCACACCAACTCGTTGCCGTTCGCCATGCCCAGTCTTTTTGCGCTCGCCATGGTGGGGTGCGCCGCCAGATGCCGCCACACCTCCCTGCGCCATGCCAGCCTGATCGTGGGGCTCGCCGCTCTCCCCATGAGTCTCGCGCTTTTTTCGGCCGTCGCGACCTCTCATCGCTACACCGGCGACTTCGTCCCGTTTCTAATCTGCGCTGCTGCCTTTGGCCTGGCCGTCATCGCCGCGGCCCCGCCGCGTTGGCGTTATTTGCTGCACTCCGTCGTCGCGCTCCTCACGGCCCTCGCAATTCTTCAGACATTTGCAGTGACCCTTCATTTCCAACGTCACCTCGTATGGGGCGTAGCCGAACCGATCCGCGAAAATTACCAACGACTCCGACACAATATCGACGGTCTTTTCCACCGTTCTCCGTAAACCCCTTGCCGTCTCCGCACGGTCCCTTCATCTCCCCAGTCTCACCGTTTCATTTTCCACCGACCAACTCATGCAACACGTCTTCGTCACCGGCGCGTCCGGTTTTATCGGTTCAAATCTCGTCGATCGCCTCTTGACCGACGGCGTCACCGTCACCGGTTGGGATAACCTCTCAACCGGGCAAATCCGTTTTCTCGACAGTGCCCTGCAGAATCCGAAATTCCGCCTTATCCGCGGCGACAATCTCGATCTCCCCGCGCTGACGACAGCAATGAAGGGCGCTGACTTCGTCTTCCACCTCGCCGCCAATGCCGACATCAAGGACGGTTGGCAGCACCCCCGAAAGGATCTCGAGCAAAACACCATCGCCACCTTCAACGTCCTCGAGGCCATGCGCGCCAACGGCGTGAAGCGCATCGGCTTTTCCTCCACCGGTTCCGTCTACGGCGAGGCGTTGGTCACCCCAGATCGCCCCACGCCCGAGAACGACGCATTCCCCATCCAGACTTCCCTCTACGGCGCATCGAAAGCCGCCGGCGAGGGACTGCTCGCCGCCTATGCCGAGGGCAACCAAATCGACGAGGCCTACATTTTCCGCTTCGTATCCATCTTGGGCGAACGCTACACGCACGGCCACGTCTTCGACTTCTACCAGCAACTCGTCGAACACCCCGACCGCCTCCGCGTCCTCGGTGACGGCTGCCAACGCAAAAGTTACCTCTACGTCCAGGACTGCGTCGACGCCCTCCTTCACGTCACCCGCGCCCACACCGCTCGCGACGCCAAACACCACACCCAGGTCTACAACCTTGGCACCCCTGAATTTGTGCAGGTAAAAGACAGCATCGCCGCGATCTGCAAGGCCCTCAACCTCACTCCAAAACTGGAATTTACCGGCGGTGATCGGGGCTGGATTGGGGACAATCCCTTCATCTTCATCGATACCAAGAAAGTTCAAGCCACCGGCTGGAAGCCCAAGCTCACCATCGAACAAGGCATCATCAGGACCCTCCGCTGGCTTGAAGCGAACCGTTGGGTCTACGCAGCTCGGAAATAGTCGCGTGGTGGGTTCCCGATCCGCCCTTCCTTCTTTTTTCCGCACCGCGCATGCCCGCCCACGGCCGCTCGCCGCTTTGCTCACCCGCGCTCTGGGCGCTCCTCGCTCTCTTCGCCGTCGAGTTTTTCCTCTTCGACCGCTTCGGCTCCCATCGCTTCACCGCGATTTTTCCGCGCTGGAACGATCAGCTCCAATATCTCAGCGAAGCCTACACCGGCCACGAATACGCGCGCGCCCACGGGCTCGGCGCCGGTCTCTGGCAAACCCTCGTCAACAGCTCCCCCCAGGGCACGCTCCATGATTTCGCCGCGACCCTCGCTTTTGCCGTCGTCGGCCCGTCGCGCAGTGCCGCGCTCGCGCTCAACCTGCTCGCCCTGCTCGCATGGCAAGCCGCCCTGTATCTTGCCGTCGCCCGCACCACCCCTTCCCGCGCCTTCGCTTTCGCCACCGCCGCGCTCCCCCTCGCCCTCCTCGGTCCATGGGACGATATCCCCGGCAGCGCCTATGATTTCCGCCTCGATCATTTTGCGATGTGCGCGCTCGGCGTCACCTCCGCCGCCGCCCTGCTCACCAACCGTTTCCGTTCTCGCCGCTGGTCGCTCGCCTTGGGTGCCGCCGTCGCCTTCACCCTGCTCACCCGATTTCTCGCCGGCACGTATTTTGTCGTGATCTTCCTCGGTGCCTTCACGTGGATTCTCTGCGGCCCGGACAAAAAACTCCGCCTCACCAACCTCGCCCTCGCCGGTCTCGTTGCCTTCGTGCTGGCCGCTCCGCTTTTCTGGCTCAATCGCGAATCGGTCTGGAACTACTACTGGATCGGTCACTACGTCGGCCCCGAAAGCGCCATCCGCAACCAGCACTTCGGCATTGGCCAAGCCCTTGCCTTCGTCGGCGGCGAGCTTGCCAAACGCCACCTCGGCCCCTTCTTCGGCGCCCTCGCCCTCCTTGTTACCGCCGCGTTCGCCTTGGCCCGTC
>Ga0209829_10002045_pt1 | contig 15658 bp, 8 predicted proteins | sample C_140205_EF_Meta_FD_187311 | JGI IMG/M metagenome (GOLD analysis project Ga0209829, IMG submission 187311) | Freshwater microbial communities from Lake Croche, Canada to study carbon cycling - C_140205_EF_MetaG (SPAdes) (version 2) | ecosystem: Environmental > Aquatic > Freshwater > Lake...
TTACCCATTGTCCCTTGTCTTCGGCTTTGGGGTTCCGCCCCGGGACCGCAGATCGGCCCCGGGACGGACAAAGAACAAGCCTCAGGATTCGCTGGTTGCACCTAATCCACCGCGCACAAACTGGAATGCTTCTTTGCCACTCCGGGACGGGGCGACATGTTTGTCGGTTTTCCAGCCGTTGAGCAGAGAGGATGCTTCAGTGAGCTTTTTCTCCAGATCCTGCATTTGACGGATGCCTTCGGAGGCGGACAACCTGGCCTCGTCGCGTTCCTTCTCGGTGTGGGCCAGCAGGGCCTTGAAAGGCTCAATGCTGCGACGCAACCCGGCCAGCTCAATCTCGGAATTCTGGAGGGCGGACTGATGGGCGGCGGATTGTGCTGCCAACTGGCCCGCCAGATCCTGCTCGCGCTGCCTGGACCGGGTCTGGATCGACTCCATTTGCTGGTTGAGTTCCTGCCGGAGCCGGGCTTCCTGCTCGCGGAGGGCACGGGGCAGGGCGTCGGCGGACTCGAGTTCGCGCCGGCGCAGAGCCTGTTCGGTCTGGGACTGGGCCTCGATGCGGGCGCTGTCGAGCTTGGCCTGCCAATGCTGTTCGATCTGTCGGGATTTGGATTGGAAGAGTTCTTCCTGCTGCTGGGCCTCTTGGGCCAGGCGTGCTTCGGTGGCGCGGATGCGGGAGTCGGTCTGGCGCTCCCATTCGTCTTGGCGTGCGAGCAAGTCGGCGGCGGCTTGGTTTTGCAGTTCGGTTTCGCGGGTGGCGGCACGGGAGGCCAGGTCCTGCTCGCGCTGCTTGAGCCTAGTCTGGAGGGCGAGTTCTTTGTGCTGCAATTCCTGACGGAAACGGGCGTCGGCCTCGCGGGATTGGACCTCGAGGAGGCGGTCGAATTCGGATTCGCGCTTGCGCAAATCCTCAGCGGCCACGGTTTGGATTTCGGCCAGACGCAATTCGGTCTGCGCCTGGAGCTGCTGTTCGCGCTGTATGAGGCGGGTTTCGGCGGCCTCTTCGCGCTGCTGGAGTTCCTGTTTCCAGCGGGTCTCGATCTGGCGGCCCAGCTCGGATTCGCGGCGGCGGGCGGCGTCCTCGATTCTGGCTTGTTCGGCCGTGAGGCGGGATTGAAAGGCGAGAGCCAATTCCTGCTCGCGCTGTTTTAATTTGGATAAGAGGGATTCTTCCTGGGCCTGGATGTCCTGGGCGAGGCGGGAAGCGGACTGGCGCTGCCACTCCTCCTGGCGTGCGAGCAAGTCGGCGGCGGCCTGCTGATGGAGTTCGGTTTCGCGTGCGGCGGCGCGGGCGGCCAGCTCCTGCTCGCGCTGCTTGAGCTTGGTCTGAAGGGCGAGTTCCTTCTGCTGGAGTTCGTGCCTGAAGCGGGCATCGGCCTCGCGCGACTGGGTCTCGAACTGGTGCTGAAGGTCGGACTCGCGGCGGCGCAGTTCCTGGGCGGACTGGGTCTGGATTTCGGCCAGGCGCACGTCGGTCTGGGCCATCAACTGCTGTTCTCGTTGTTTGAGCCTGATTTCGGCGGCTTCTTCGCGCTGCTGAAGCTCTTGCTGCCAGCGGGCGTCGGCCTCCAAGTCGCGGGCCTCGGACTGGCGTGCCAGCTCGAGCTCGCGGCGTCGGGCGTCTTCCTGGATTCTGCTTTGTTCGGCAACCAGGCGGGCATCGAAGGCGAGGACCAGTTCCTGTTCGCGCTGTTTGAATTTGGATAAGTCGACTTCTTCCTTCTGCATGAACTCTTGTGCGAGGCGGGTTTCGACGGCGCGGACGCGCAGGGCGGTTTGAAGTTCCCATTCCTCCTGACGTGCGAGCAAGTCGGCGGCGGACTGGTTCTGCCATTCGGTTTCGCGGGCGGCGGCGCGGGCGGCCAGCTCCTGTTCGCGCTGTTTGAGCTTGGCCTGGAGGGCGAGTTCCTTCTGCTGCAGTTCGTGCCTGAGGCGGGCGTCGGCCTCGCGAGTCTGGGCTTCGAGCTGGCGGACAAAGTCGGATTCGCGCTGGCGCAAATCCAGGTCGGCCTGGGTTTTGATTTCACCCAAGCGGACCTCGGTCTGGGCCTGCAGTTGCTGCTCGCGGTGTTTGAGACGGGTCTCGGCGGCGGCCTCGCGCTGCTGGGCCTCCTGTTTCCAGCGGGCATCGGCTTCAACGGCGCGGGCCTCGAACTGGCGGGCCAGCTCGGCCTCGCGGCGTCGAGCGGCATCCTCGATTCTGGTTTGTTCGGCGACCAGACGTGCTTCAAAACCGAGAGTCAAATCCTGCTCGCGCTGTTTGAGGCGGCGCTGGGAATCCTCTTCCCTCTGGTGGAGGGTCTGCTCGAACTCGAGCTGCTGACGCTCGGCGCGGTGCCGCTCCTGACGGGCGGCCTTCTCAAGTTCCCGGGCGGCTTCGTCCTGGAGTTGCGCCAGCTTGAGGGTTTGGGAATCGGCCAAGTGTTTCAACTCGGTCTCCGCGCTGTCGCGGGCATGCAGGGCTTCCTTGAGGTCATGGACCAGAGCGGCGTTTTTCTCCACGCCGGCCAGTTCGGCCTCGGTCAATTGGCGTCGGGCCTGAACCACCTGGGTTTTGGCTTCCTCGGACACCTCCATCAACTTGCGGTGATGCTCCTGGATGAGGGCGGTGCGTTCCGTTTCGGCGGCGGCGCGCTGCTCGTCGAGTTCCTGGCGTAGTTGGGTGAGGCGGTCCGACCATGCGTTTTGGCGCATCTGGATCTGGCGGTCGATCTCGGATTTCTGGAGGTCGCGCAAAGCGTCCTTCTCGATGATGGCGCGGTTGAGGGAGTCGGCCATGAGGGCGAGTTTGGCGACCCACTCGTCGGACTTCTTTTTCAATTGGTCCTCATGCGCGGCGGCGGAGTCTGCCAGAGCCTGGCGCGCGGCCTGCAACTGGGCGTCCTTGTCGAGGATGGTTTTTTGGGCTTCGGCCTGCGCGCTCACGAGAGCCTCGTCGCGGCGCGCGATTTCTCCGGTTGCCTCGCGGGCCAAGCGGTCGGCGCGCAGAATTTTCTGGCGTCCTGCGCGGGTGTAGAGGCGGTGGAGGCTGTGGCCGAACAATCCTAGCCGGTACGGCGGGCGCGGATGCTCTGATTTGAAGAGGGTGGAGAAGCCCACCTCGACCATCAGGGTGGGGAGGAACGCGACAATGAAAGCCAGGACCGGGTAGACCCAGACGCGGACCATGCTGATTTGGTCGGTGTAGAGGTCGCCGCGTTCCTTGGCGGTGCTTCTGATGGAGACGGGGCGCTGGCCCAAGAGGAGGCTGCGGACGATTTCGACGGTGGTGGCGATGCGGTGGACCTGGGTGTTTTTGATGGCGGTCTCGCGGGCCTCGTAGAAGGCCTGGGCTTTTTTCTGGGAAGCGTCCAGTTCCGCGCGAATGAGGTCCACCTTTTGCACGGCGGCCTCATAACCTTGATCAATCAACTTCTCTTCGGCGGCCCACTCAGCGGCCAGAGCAGCTTGGGCGGCGAGCAACTGTTCGCGCTTGCGGTCGCTTTCCTCGCGTTTGGTGCTGGAGCGGCGGTCGAATTCCTGCCGGAGCTGATGGGCCTCGGACTCCACCTGGGCAACGCGGTCGCGGCGGCGGTTGTTGACAGCAAGCAACTCGGCTTCTTTGGCCTGGATCTGGGCGTCCAGCTCGGCGATAAGGGTGGGTTTGAGGATGGTGTTGGACTCGCGGCCGGGCGGCACGCCTGGATCGACAGGTTCCTTCATCAAGTGGCGTTTGAGATAGTTGGCGTTTTCGAAAACGGCCTTGTCTTTTTCATATGCCGCTTTTTTATTGGCATACTCGGCAGCTTTGGTCTGATAATCGTTTTCAATCCGGGCCTCCTCGGCGTTCCATTTGGTGGCGTGCGCCATCTGGGCCTCACGCCGGCCGCGCAAGTCCGTCACCGCTTTGGTCAGCTGCTCGGTGTCGGCATCGAACTGTTTGATGATTGTGGACTGGCGCGCCTCCACTCCGGAGAGCTCCTTTTTCTGGTAATCAGTCAGGGATATGGCGTCCTCGCGCAAGTCCCCGTTGCGCTTGAGGGATTCCTCAAGGTCGGCCTTGAACTTTGCTTTCTTGGACGCCAGCGCGGCGAGTTTCTGTTCGCGCTCCTCTTTCTTGTCCTTGATAAGGGCCAGTTCGCCGTTGAGCTGGACGATTTTGTTTTCCTCCTGGGTCGCCTGATCGAGCATCTGGCCGGCCGGCGCCATGGCGATGCCCATTTCGTAGACCGCCATGTCCTTGACCAGTTGGAAGGTGAGAATGCAAATGAGGGGCAAGCCGGCCATGATCATGATGCCTTTTTGCCAGCCGGTGCGCGAGGCTGTCCAGATGGCCAGAGGCAGCTTGAGCAGCTCGACGGCGAGGATGGTGGCTCCGATGGGGCCGATGCCGAAGAAGGTCACGCCCATGCCCTTGGGCAGACAGGCTATCTGCTGATATTTCCAGCCTGTTGCCAGGATGACAAACTCCGTGATGGTTGCCATGATGAGCAACGGGAGTGTGAGGTAGGAGATGCGCTTACTCTTCAAGAGCTGCCACGGAGAAAAGCCCGCTTCTGGCGGGGCACTTTGCCAATTTGACGAGTTGTTGTTTTTCATAACTTAAGTTTGCGATACATTTCCGCCATCCCTTGCGCCGCCCCCCTGGAGGCTGCCGGCCGGATACTCAAGAGAATCAAGGCGGGATGAACGCCTGACTGCTTGCCGCTGCGATATTTTGCTTTTTCGAACCACGCTCCGAGCCAAGCAGATTGCGCGCCAGCGCGCCGGAACCGAGGCCATTAAAGCGCTGCGGAGTGGATTTCCCGGGAATTCGCGAGGAAAAATCCGTAAGAGAGGGTAGGTGATTGACATTGCGCAACCCCTTGCGCAGCCCACATTCGGACAAAGGACCACTGAAAAAATCAGGACAGCAGTGTCAAGCCAGTGTGTAAAAACGGTGGGGTAGCCAAGAGAGGGGATCAGGAGATATGCGTCCGGCGTTGGGCGGCCGGCCTTGGCCCGCCGCTCTTGCCGACCCGCGTTTTCTGTTGCACCGCGACGGCGCGCACGGAGTGGCGCGCCCTACCTGTTTACTTCACACCCATCCCGTAGATGCTCGATTGCACCATCAGAAAAATCACCCCCCTTCATGCACTCCCTGGGCTTCATGGTTACCTCAGTTTTATTTCCAAGGTGCTTTCGGGTGGATCGGAGATCCGCGTTTGAGCCCCAGTGCCGTTAGGTTAAAGCCCGGCTGTTCGGTGGTCTGCCCCGGGCGAAAAGACCTTTGAAGTTGGGGGATGGATTAGCGCGACATCGCCACCCGGCAGCGGTAATTCCAAGAGGTTTTTCCGGATACCACAGAACCGGTTTCCGGGCTTTGGCGCTTCAGATGTCGGGGTTCATCCCACGTGCGGTCATAGGCCGCCGTTACAGGATGCGCTTCGCGCTCTGAAGGCTGGCCTCTGGTTTTGGTTTCGAGGCTGCCTCCGGCGCATGCTTGTGCCGCAGGTAACATGCGCCGAAGCAACCCTTTACCTCGTCGACCACAGGGCGGAAGGGAGCATCCTGCGGCGCACGATGTAAGGAGCGCCTGATGTCTGGCGCGAATTGCTTGAATTAGCAGGGATTGCAGCCAAGCCGGACCTGTTTTTTGGATTTACGCTTTCGGGACCAGCCTCCGGCCTCTGGCCTTATTTCATCAACGGTTTCTCAGCAGGGACGAGGTTGAAGATTTCAGGGTGGCAGGGGATACCCGGCACCCTGGAGATGGAGAGCTTGATCATGTGCCTGATCGTCTCTTGGAGGCCTGGAAAGCGGGTGCCTAGCTGGCCTTGCGGGAGGGAGGAGACAAGTATTTTCACGAAGGTTTCCACGGAAACCACGCCTCTGTATGCGGTGGAATTGGAAAGCACAAGGTGGGGCCAGCCGGCCGGAATGAGCATGCCACTGATGCTGCATTGGGCTGCCGTTGGGGAGCGAGAGATGACTGGGAAACCGCCGCGGCCTAGGACGGCCACCAGTTCCTCCAGCTCGGCGGGCAGGAGGCCGAAAACCGCCCGGACCAGTTCGGAGGACTCACTGACGCCTGAAACACCGTAGGCATAGTCACCCGAAGCGGGCAGGAGCAATTTCAGACCGGTGTATTCCTCGTCGCCGGCCAATAGTTCGAGGCGCAGGCAGCCGTATTCGGCGGTGACAGCCCAGCTTTGGCCGGCGCCTTCGCGGGGGAATGGGATCAGGCCGGAGGGAGCGGCTTTGCCGAGCAGGGCGAAAACCCGCAGTCCTTTGCGCATGAGGAAGCACTCCTGCGCGACGGGCGATGTGTTTAAAATTGTTGTCATACTTTTTACCGCGAACGGGATTGGGGGAGCCGGGTTTCGACGCCGCGCAATCTATTGCTGAGATGACCTTAGACCAAGCGGGGTGTGGAAAAACATTCGTACTAATCCAGAATTGGGTCCGTAATTTTACAGCGAGAGGCGACGTGCGGCGGGGTGCAGGGGGAAAATTGCCATTGAAGCAGGCGCGGCGAAGTGGTTAAGCTGGGTTGGCTGGAAAATAGATTATGAGCAAGACACTGTATCTTTCACCTCCGAGTTTTGACGGGTTCGACGGCGGGGCTGGGGCGCGTTATCAAGCCCGGCGGGAAGTCACCAGCTACTGGTATCCGACCTGGCTGGCGCAACCGGCCGCGCTGACGCCCAACTCGCGTTTGCTCGATTGCCCGCCCCACGACATCAACGTGGCAAAGTGCCTGGCGATCGCCAAGGATTTCGATCACGTCATCATCAACACCAGCACGCCCTCGCTCAAGAACGACTGCAAGGTGGCCGAGGCGATCAAGGATCAAAAGCCGGCCACGAAAGTCGGTTTTATCGGGGCCCACACCATGGTGCTGCCCACCGAGACGCTCAAGGCCTCGCCTGCGATCGACTGGGTTGGGCGCAAGGAGTTTGATTACACGTGCAAGGAAGTGGCGGAGGGGCGGGATCTGGCCTCCATTGCCGGGCTTTCCTACAAGGACAAGGACGGGAAGATCAAGCACAACCCGGAGCGGGAGATGATCGCCAACATGGACGAACTGCCTTGGGTGGCGGACGTCTACAAGCGGGATCTGGAGATCGAAAAATATTTCATCGGATATCTGCAGCATCCCTACGTGTCGATGTATACGGGTCGGGGGTGCCCGGCCCAGTGCAGCTTCTGCCTCTGGCCCCAGACCATCGGGGGGCACAAATACCGCGTCCGCTCGCCGCAGAACGTGGCTGATGAGATGGCGCACATGAAGAAAATCTTTCCGCAGGTGCGCGAGTTTTTCTTTGATGACGACACCTTCACGGCGAATCTGCCGCGCGCCCGGGAGATCGCCAAAAAGCTGGGCCCGCTGGGAGTGGACTGGAGCTGCAACAGCCGGGCCAACCTGGATTACGACACGATTAAGAGTTTCAAGGACAACGGGTTGCGGCTCTTCCTGGTGGGCTATGAAAGCGGCAATGACGAAACGCTGACACGGATCAAGAAGGGCGTGACCACCGACGAGATGCGCCGGTTCACCAAGGACTGCCACAAGGCCGGAGTGGTTATCCACGGCACCTTCATCCTCGGCCTGCCGGTGGAGACGCGGAAGACGATCGAGCAGACGATCAATTTCGCCAAGGAGCTGGACGTCTTCAGCCTGCAGGTCTCGCTGGCGGCCCCCTACCCGGGCACCGAACTCTACGAACAAGCCAAGCTCAACGGCTGGTTCAGCAAGAAGGACAAGGGCGACATCCTGCACGGGGACGGTTTCCAGCAGAGCGCGCTGGAATATCCCGGCCTGTCGAAAGACGAAATCTTCGCGAATGTTGAGAAGTTTTACCACCGCTACTACCTGCGTCCGAAGCCCATTCTGCGCATCATCAAGACGATGCTGGAGGACAAGGACGTGTGCGTGCGGCGGCTGCGCGAGGGCTACGAGTTTTTCAAGAGTATGTCCCAGCGCCGCAGCGATCTGGCCGCGGCCAAAGCCGTGACTGCGGGGGGCTGACCGGAACAGGTTTTGCAACCCGGCGTTGGATCCTCCAGCGCCGGGTTTTCTTTTCTACCGTCCGACCCATGCCCTTCATAATGCGAGCTGATTCGGAAAAACACCGGTAGGGCGGATATTCCGCTGCACGCCGCTGTTACCAAACCGCGTTTCTGCCGCGCCACGCCGGCGCGCACCGAGTGGCACGCCCTACCTGTTTACTTCACCCCCATCCCCTAAACGCCCGGTTGGACCATCAGAAAAATCATCCCCTTTAACGCCCACCCCGTAAGACTGAACTCCAACTGCGAGTTTTAGAATATCGGATCAGTGAAAGAGGTAATCCAAGAGTTCGACGAGCACGGAGCCGCCGGAAGGAATGAGCAGCGCCCCGACCACGGGGTTCTGCCAGAACGGGGCAAACGCCCCTTGCTCAAGGGTCTCCACCTCTTGGATCAACCGGCGCCCCACATTGGCCTGATACCGGGCCGATTGGGGAGCCTCGGCCCTCTGCTCGGCGGCGGCCACAGTGGCGCGCAGCTTGATCAAGCCCCGTTCCCTGGCCTGAAGGGCGGCCCGCTGCAGAATGAGCATGCCGACCAAGGACAACAGGAGGTTGGAACTGAAGATGATCAACAGTCCCGGCGGCCAAGCCCAACGATCCCACCAGTTATTGCGCGACAGGAGCAGCAGGAAGAAGATGAGAAAAGGATAGTAAACCAGCCTTCCCACCCGCTCGGTCAACCCGGCAATCAACTGCATATCTATCCACTCGGCGAGCATGGGCAAATCCCCGGCATGCGGATTCTCCAGCCCGCATTGCCGGGCGAAGAATTGCAGACAGGACTTGGGATAGCGGGTTGGAGCTTGGCTCAAGTGCTCCACCAGCCATCGGCACAGGCGCACCGCATCAATGGTCCAAAAGGCCAGGAACAAATAGGCCGCCACCGAGAGGGCAAGCAGAGTAATATCCCATGCGTCGGAAAGGCCGCCACGCACCGGACGATAAGCCGCGCCCCCTGCCAAACGCGCCACCCCAATGCAAAAAAACACATAGACGCAAAAGGGTGGAATCGTGCGGAGCAGTCGGCGCCGCAGGCAGCCCAGTTGCTGGTATTCCTTCCACAGTTGCCCCGCGTGTATCGCCGCATGAGGCCGGAGCGCAGGCAACTGCCAACGATCGGATGATTGGAAAAAGATCCGCGCAAGCCGCTTCACACCGTTGACCAATCCAGCACAAGCATGGAGCAGATCTTTCACACCCCGGCGCGGCCGCTGGACCTGCGGCCCATCCTCTTCCATGGGCAGGCGAAACCGCCGGGTCGCATCGAGGACCCAGCCATTCAGCGCCGCATGGGAGTTCACCAGAAAAATGCCCGAGAGGGTCACAGCGAGCAGCCGGATGAATTGTGTGGGCCACACGCTTACCCCGCCGAGCAGGGAGAAAGGTTCGCCCCGACCGCCACCCAACTGGTCGTGAACAATGCAGGCAACCAAAGCGATCAACAGGAACAAAGCGGCCAGCAGCAACAGGGATATCCGCCGCCGCCGGCTGTGACGCAGCCAATAGCCCTGCTCTGCCGCCTGGCGGGCACTGTGGGCGGAGGCTCCCAGCGCCTGCAGATCCGCGTCTGAGGACGAGCGCAGCACTTCGGTGAAAAGCTCGTCCAGCATCTGCCGGCGCCGGAAGCGCCACCCGAAAAGCCGTCCGCCAACCGTTCCTGACGAATCCGTCGCCGATACGTTTGCCGGCTCCTCGAAAACAAATTCATTAAGGAAATCGAGAAAAGATCGCGTTTCATCAAGGTCGGCCGTTTCCCAAACCTGCAAGACAGGGGTGCGGGAATTGGAATAAGAAGCAATCAACTCCAAGGCCCGGGGATCGGGACTGGCGCGCAACTGAAGGAGCAAAGCGCTCAACCCCGGCCGCCCGCCCACATCCTCCGAGCGGAACCACAAACTCCGGAGTTCAAACTGTGCCGCCTTCCTTGTCAGCCTCTGCAGACCGGGCAGATAAATAACCAACATCAAAGTCAGGGATACCGCCACCAAGAGAGCACCCAGCACCAGATACTTGGGCCACGGCAGGGAGCGGTCCAACGCGGGCGGAGGCGGATGCGGATCGGACGCCGTTGTGCTGAGGTCAAAAGCCTTGCCGCGGCCCACTTCGGTCCGGCGAGGTGAAACGGTGAAGACTCCAGGCATTACGGGACTGCCCAGGGCCGCCAGCGTGGCGGCAAACTGCGCCGTCTGCATGCTGTCGCGGAACGGCGCCACCCCGCCCTGCAACCCGTCCCTCAAGCGCAGCCCATAACCGCTGACCACGAGCAAATTGCGGCTCCATTCCAGCTCCTTTGGATGGAGATAGCGCGCATCGAGATCCGTGGTGAAAAAAACGGCGTTTGGAAACCGGCCCCGCAGCGCCTGGAGAATGACAAGCGTATCGTAGACGTCGCTACCCACGATGCCAATGGCGGCAATGCGTCCCCTGCCCTGACGCTCAAGGCGCGACTGCAGCTCAAGGAGCTGCCGGCCCAAGCGGGTGAGATAATCGAGCTGCGCCGGGCCCTGAGCCAAATTCTCATCAGAATTTCCATGTTTGAGCGCCTCAAGAGTCGCCGGTGCCGCCGCGCCAGGAACAGATCCCGGATTCTGTCCGGTGGTCTGCCCATCCAAACCGTTCAGGTGCACGAAGGAGAAAAGATTGGCAGGCCAGACGGCTTGGCCTGCCTGATAGCGGACAACGAAATCATGGTCGCTGGTTGCGATACCCTGCAGGCAGGCCAGCTCGGCGGCATAGGTCAAGGAGAGCATCCGGCCGTAGAAGGTATCCCACTCGGAGACAACAACCAGATTGGCATTGGTGCGGGAGAGGTCCACACCGCGCAATTTCAATTCATCCAGTGCCTCTGCAGCCAACCGGGAGTCCGTGGCGCAGAAATTGTGGAATGAATGGAACCAGAGGTTGGTGAGCAGCGCTTCGACAGGCTGCCGTGGCAGAGCGCCGGAAGCAGGGTTATCGGACACCAACGCCGCGTCCATGGCGCTGGCCGTCGGGCTATAGACCTCCACTTGATGGAGCAGCGCAGCGATTTTTCGCCGCAACTCCGGGGCGAGCGCCGAAGGGGAAAAACCAGACTGCCCGTAGTCCGGCAGCAATGCCCGCAGCGTGCTCGACGAACGGGGTCCCAGAAAAAGCACACACCCGAAATGGTCGCGGATGGAGGCCGGCTTCCCAGATTCACCCGCCCCGGCCAGTTCCTGAAGGAGCAGGGCGAACCTTGCGGCAGGCACATCGGCAAACTGATCCTCCTCCACCCAGAGGACCAGCACACGGGGAACGCGTGGCGTCTGGCTGGAACGCCCCGGTCGAAAAACCCGGTCGCGATACCACTCGAACGCAGCCCTTTGACGCAACACTGGATTGCTCGACACATTTGAAATCCACAGGTCGCTGCTGTCATTCGTCAACCAGCCCCGGCGCAACTCGGAACTCGTCGGCCAGGCAAAATCGATTGCTCCAATCCGATCCTGATCTTCCGGCACATAGCCCGCCTCACCGAGAGCGGAGACGACCGCAAAGCGGGTCCGGATACGGGCTTCGCGATCCTCCCCAAAAGGGCCGGCCCGCAGGAATACCGTCAGCAAAGCGGGCCTGCGGTTCGAGATCGCCTCCCATTGAGCCTGCTGCCTCAACCAGGAAAAGGCGCCGTTGCCGCTTCGCGCTACCGGCACCGGCCCCAAGTCGAACGGATCCGCCCAGAGCCGGCCCGACTCGGTTTGATCTCCAATGGACACCGTGGAACCCATCGTGGCAACGGCGGGCCTATCGCTGCTGATCTTGCGGGAAGCAATGATCAAGCCTCCGGCGCAGGTCAGAATGGCGACCAGTGTGGTGAGGCTGAAGGGCGAACCGGACAACGTTTTGTTTCCGCTCATGCTGTTATCCTCCATGGTTTGAACAAGGTGATCCAACTGAGATCTCCGGCCGGAAAACGCGCGGACGAAAACCACCTCCTACCGGATCCATGAGTAAGAACACCCATTGCCCGTGTCAACCCCAATCAGGCCCCAAATGGGCCGCTGAACGAGGGCGGGGACGAACCGCGCCGGTGCCCGGCTGCAGGATCTTCCAATTTGACAGGGCGGCGTAACGTGGCTTAGTTAAGCGCGGAAGGCGGGCCGTTGAATCACTCCCGAAGGCGGCGGAACGGGCTATAATCATGGCGGCGGGCCCCTTCCTGAAACGGCACTGAAAAATAAAACTCATTCCAGATGCGGCGGGCGCGCCCGGCCGGCTGGGCTGAATCGGCCGATTGGCGGCGCGGATGCGGTCTGATTTACGGGTGCGCTCAAAAACCACGGACAACGCAAACAACACCCGCAGACGCTTATGAAAAAAACAACAAACCATTGGACCCGAACCACGGTCTTGGGATCAATCATCGGCTTGCTGCTCTGGGAAGCCGGTTGCAGCTCGAGCGCTCCGGATAAAGCCGCCTTGCTCAAAACACCGGGGCTGCCTTCGGGTGTCACCCTGCACCAAGACAAGGATATCAACGGCGTCTGGCTGGCGGCGGGGGTTGACTTCAGAGGCTATGACGCGCTTTACATTGAGAATCCTTTGTTTGCGGCGGTGGAACGGCCCAATGAGGCCGCGATGCGGTCGATGGCGCTGCGCCTGCTGCCGCAGTCAATAGCGGAATATATGGAAGGGACAAAGCTTTTCCCGCTGGTGACCCTGCGCGCCGACGATGTCAAACCGGGTGTGCGCAGCCTCAAGCTGGAAAACACCGTCATCGAATACGAAAAGGGCGGCGGCGGGGCGCGCTACTGGGCCGGGATGTTCGGCGGGGGCCAGCCGGTCATCAAAGTCCGGGGGCGGGTCTTGGAGGGTGAGAAGCTGCTGTGTGTTTATGAGCTGCGCCGCAGCGGCGAGTCGGCCGGCGCGCGTCTGGGCGGCGTGTGGCTGAGCGACGAGGAAATCCAGCGCAACGATATCCGGGATCTGGCCAGCGATCTGGCTGATTTCTTCAAGCGCACAGCCAAAGCGCCCTGATATTCCCCGCAGCCCCGGAGACGACACGCTTCACCACCCCAAGGAACGAGCCAGGCCGTCGATAGCCACCCCCGCCCGACGATCGGGTTGGCTTGGGCACGCAGAGCATGGCACTGCATGAACGCGGTCCATCCCGAGCCGCTCCTGCAAAAACACCACATTGCTCCGGGCAACGGCCGTCTCGCGAGTCAAAGACATCAAAACGACACGGGCACGGAGGACAAGCGCTGGTGGCAATGCAGCCAGAACCAGCAGGGTTTGATTGATGGCTCCAAGCCGGTTGGCACACGCCACGATCGGCGTCGCACGCAAGGCGACGATCAGATTGCGGGCATCGAAATCTTCACCGATCGGAGTCAGCAGACCGCCTGCGCCCTCCACAAGAATTCCCGGATGACTTTTCTGAAGGCTGCGGATCCAGGCCAGAACCTGGGCGAGCCTCAATTCCTTCTGTTCCCGACGTGCAGCCAGCAGCGGGGCCAGAGGCGCACGAAAATGCCAGGGATTTATTTCGTCCAGAGACAATCGTTTGCCGGAGGCCTCCTGCAGGGCTCTGGCATCATCGCGGCCGCCGGTGCAGACCGGTTTGAGGGCGACAACACCCGGTACGGTAACGGAGAGGCAACGGGCAAGCCAGGCGGTCAGCGCGGTTTTTCCAACCCCCGTATCAGTGCCGGTGACGAATAAAATCGGGCGTTTCACGGGATCCATGCAACACCAAACCGGAGCCGGAGGCGACAAGAATGCGGGCTCAAATCTCAACGATTTGGCGGTGCACCGGAACCACCACTTCGGCGCGCGGCTTGAGCGTCCTTAGCACATCGCCAAAAGCAAGTGCCTGCGATTGCTCGCCATGAACCACAAAAATCTTCTTTAAATTACCGCCAATGTCCTGCACGTAGCGCCGCAGCTCGTTCCGGTCCGCATGGCCGGAAAAGGAATCGATCGAACCGACCCCGGCACGGACCGCCGCTGGCTCTCCGAAAATATTCACCGGACTTCGGCCGGCCAGAATCTGCGCCCCCAGGGTATGCTCGGCGCAGTAACCAATGAACAGCACCAGATTCTCCGCATTGCCAATATGGTTCTGCAAATGATGCCGGATGCGCCCCGCCTCGCACATGCCCGAGGCGCTGATGATCACCGCAGGTCCTTGCAGATCATTCAACCTCCTCGAACCCGACGCTTCCCGGATATACGTGAGATTCTCCATGCCGAACGGGTTGTCGCCGGTCTGAAGGAATTTATAGACCTGGTCGTTGAAACATTCCGGATGCAGCCGGAAAACCTCCGTGGCATTCACGCTCAGCGGACTATCCACAAACATCGGAACGATGGGCAGGCGGTTGGCGTGTGCCAATTGGTGCAGCGTGTAGACAATCTGCTGGGTGCGCCCCACCGAAAAGGAGGGAATAATCACCTTCCCCCCCTGACGCAAAACAGGTTCAACGAGCCGCAACACCTCATCCTGACCGGCCTCTTTCCCTCCATGCACACGGTCGCCATAGGTGGATTCAACCTGCAGAAAATCCACGTCCCCGACAGCCTCCGGATCGCGCAGGATATCGTCACCACCCCGCCCCACATCGCCGCTGAAGAGATAGCGGAACTGGCGTTTCCCCTCACGGACATCAAACACCACCTGAGCCGAGCCGAGGATGTGTCCGGCGTCACGAAAGGTAACTGTCACGCCGTCAGAAACCTGAATGGGCCGGTCGTAATTCAGGGAGACGCATTGGCGCACGGCCTTCTCAGCGTCCTGGGCGGAGTAGAGGGGCTCCACCGGCGGCAGCCCCTTCTTGGCTCGCTGCCGCGTCACAAACGCCGCATCATCCTTCTGAATCTGTGCTGAATCCACCAGCATGATGCTGGCTAAATCCCGCGTGGCAAAGGTGCAGTAAATGGAACCGTTGAACCCCTGGCGACACAGATTGGGCAGGTTGCCGCAATGATCAATGTGGGCATGACTCAGGATGACCGCATCGATGCCCTTCGGGTCAAAGGGGAATTTCTGGTTGCGCTCGATGGATTCCTCGCGGTGCCCTTGGAAAAGCCCGCACTCGAGCAGAAGCCTGCGGCCGTTGATTTCCAGAAGATACATCGAGCCGGTCGTGGTCCGGGTGGCCCCGAGAAAGTGGATGCGCATGCCGCAGCAAAAGCCGGCCAACCCGAAAAGTCGAGACTTTTGCAGAACCTGACGCCCGATCCCTCAACTCCGATGGAAAGTGATCAGTGCCATGCCCAGATCACAGGGGGCCATCTGAAAAATGACGCGATCGTCCGGACTGATGCGGATGAAATTTGCGCGCATCTTTCCGGAGACATGGGCAAGAAATTCATGCCCGTTGGGAAGCGCGACACGGAACATGGTTCCCGAAAGAAGTTGGGTCACCGGGCCCGGCAATTCCATTGGTTCTTCTTTCGCCACCTGCTGAAATGGAGTTGTATTGTCCATGCCAATTTCCGCCGTAAAAACCAACCCCGAAAATACGGCCGCAAAAGGATCCCGCTCCCCCACAAACGGAGTGTGACGCCAACGAAGCGAATTCGAACGCACCGGATTTTATTGGGTGCAATCTATAGATAAGTCGCGCCTCCGGCACTTGAAAAGACCAAATAATACGAAAGCC
>Ga0209829_10002046_pt1 | contig 15654 bp, 11 predicted proteins | sample C_140205_EF_Meta_FD_187311 | JGI IMG/M metagenome (GOLD analysis project Ga0209829, IMG submission 187311) | Freshwater microbial communities from Lake Croche, Canada to study carbon cycling - C_140205_EF_MetaG (SPAdes) (version 2) | ecosystem: Environmental > Aquatic > Freshwater > Lake...
GGCGCCGGGAGGATGCCCAGTGTGGGCAGGTGGAAGAGGGGTTGGGTCAGTTTGACCATGAATGCCAGAGCACATAGCAGAAGCAACCGGGTGACCAGAGCAAGACTCAGCCCCGTTTGACGTGCTTTACCTTGCTGGTCCGCCGGCAGTTTGCCCGCCAAAATCGAGATGAACACGATGTTGTCGATGCCGAGAATTATCTCCAGCAGGGTCAGCGTGAACAGGCTGATCCAGATTTCCGGTTTAGTGATCCAATCCATACAGGCGAGATGGTTGGGGAATCAGGGGCAAAGTCAAAAACAATAAGCGTGAACCCGAAGCGGCGGAATGCGCCGGAATGCTCTCACGTTCTTACGCGGCATGTTCCCCCGCCAATTCAAACGGGGACACGAGCTGCGGTGGCATTATCCTCAATCTGTCTGAATCAAGGTTTGAGGCGTTCGTGTCAAGGCGTCCGCGGGTTTCACAAAAACCAAAGACGGCCCCGACCGCTCTGATAAAACCCTGATTACCCCGAACACTGCGCCGCAATCAAGAGGGCGCGCCACACCTGCCAGGGTCGAATCACTCCTCGTCCTGCCTGCCTTCCTTCTTCTGTTTTTTGCTCCTCTTGACCACCGGGACTTGGGTGGCGCCGGACTTGAGGGGGCCGGATTTCATGATTTCCAAAAGGTTTTTAATGGCAATGTCAGCCTCCTCCTCCGGGCGTTTGACGGGTCCGTCTCTTCCCATCAGCATTATTTTCTTATACAGGTGCTGCGACGAAACGGCCTCGCTCACGATAAACATGCCTGAGGGGATGAAGTTCTCCACCAACGCGCCAATGCCAAATCCTCCACCGGTTCGGGAGAGTAGCGGGGGTTGTTTGGACCAAGTCTGCCCTCCGTCCGCAGTATTCCACCACCCCACTTCACCCCTGCTGCTGCCGCTGCTTGCCAGAATCACCCTCACTTGGGTGGGGGATTCCACGATCAGGTCCCCGTCCTGGCTTCCGCCATCGGGAACGATGGCGGTCGGGCCCGTCCAAACACTGCCGGTCCATCGGGAATAGCGCACCTGCCCCTTGGCGTAACGAAAGATCAAATGCGGATGCCCTTCCGCATCCACCCTGCATGTGCCGTGGTTGCAGCGATCAGTCCCGGTGTTGAAGACGAGCGATTTTGCATCGGCATACTCCTTGGTTACAGGCACACTCAAGTGTTCCCCTGCCACATTTTCCCATGACCCATTCCCGCAGTTCAGCTGCATATAGTAGACGTTGTGCCGGGCGCTGGTATGGCCCGGATTGGCGCAGGGATGGTAAACATACGAGGCGGTGATGGTGTCGCCAAGGCCCTTGGCAAACCAGGCATACCAGGCGTCATGGGTGGTGGGACTGGCTGCCTGGGGCTTGTGCTTGATTATGGAAACCTCCGGCGCAAAAGTGCGGCCGTTATCAACGGACTTTTGGTAAACCCAGTCGCTGCGATGCGCTCCATGCCGGTAAAAGAGGTAGACGTCGCCGCTGTCCGTTTGCACAAACTGCGGATAGGTGCCGAAGGGCGGGATGTTGTCCAAAACCTGCCAGGATGAGATGTCCTGCGGTTTTCTGGAGACAAGATGTGTCAGTTTGGCACCGCGCACTGAACCGGCAGGCGTGCCCAACGTGTTGACTCCAAGCAGAGGACTTCCACCATGAGCGCCGAAGACCACATGGATGTAACCCTGAACGTCCACCATCATGGCGGGCTTGCCGTGGTTGTCCAACTCACTGTTGTCGATCGGGTCCGGTGTTTTCCCCATCAGGCTCACTCCGGCGAGCACCGGTCCCGACCATTTGCGGCCGGCATGATTATAAGCGCAGACATAGGAATCCTCATGCGGCCCCTGATAGGCGAGATAAGTTGTGCCTTGATAATACTGCCCTGTGGGATGCTGCATCGTGGAAGAGACGTTCCCGAACCCGTTGTCTGTGAAATAGTCCACGTTTGCGGCCTGGGCAATGAGGCTCACTGAAAAAATGCCCGCCAGAGGAAATCGGACCCGCGGCCGGTGCGCCTTGGAATTGAACATCATGCCTCGCACTTTAGGCCTGCCGCCAAAAATAGGAAACCATTTTGCCCCGTTCTTTTTCCCCGGCTCCTGCGGCACTCCACCACTAGGATTACTCCTCTCACCTTTGGAGCGGGATGCCCCAAGATGGATTGCCGTCATCCCATATCGCCACGCCCGCCGGGCCGGATTGCGGTCCGAGGGGGAACCCGGGGCGGGAGCGCTAACGAGCCTCGCAACCCACGGCCGCCTGCATTGAGTCCAAACCGGCCGAGGTGATCCGTCGTTGAAGACCGGAGACGATGTTTTTGGCGATGCCAGGGCCCTCATAGACCAAGCCGGTATACACCTGCACCAGTGAAGCCCCGGCGGCGATTTTCTCCCATGCGTCGGCCGCGTTGAAAACACCACCGACGCCAATGATAGGAAGCGCGCCGCGCGTCTGCCGGTGGAGATGCCGCACGACTTCCGTGCTGCGCTGGCGCAACGGGCGTCCACTCAGTCCTCCGGCCTGAGCATAAACCTTTTGCACCTCTGGATCCACGGAAGGCGGGCGGGCCAGCGTGGTGTTGGTGGCAACAATCCCCGCAATCTGGCGCGGCCCGACCAGCTCAAGAATTTCGTCCAGTGCGCTGAAGGAAAGGTCGGGGGCGACTTTGACCAAAACGGGTCGGGGATGCGGCGGGCGGTTGAGTTCCTGAATGGCGGCGAAAATCTCGTCCAGGGCCGGACGGTCCTGGAGCTGGCGCAGGTTGGGAGTGTTGGGCGAACTGACGTTGACGACAAAAAAGTCCAGATACGGTTTAAGCACGCGGAAGGAGTTTGCGTAATCAACAGGGGCTTGCTCTATCGGAGTGATTTTGGATTTGCCCAGATTCATTCCCACCGGATGATCAGGCCAGCGTCCCAGGGACCGCCAGTGGCTGATTTTCTCCGCGAGCGCTTCAGCCCCGGGATTGTTAAAGCCCATGCGGTTGACGATGGCGTCCTGAGACACCGCCCGAAACACCCGCGGAGTGGGATTGCCTGGTTGCGCATGCCAAGTGGCGGCCCCCAACTCTGCAAAGCCAAAGCCCAGCGCCGCCCACGCCGGCACAGCCTCAGCCGTCTTGTCCATCCCTGCGGCCAGGCCGATGGGATTGGGAAAAGTCAGGCCGAACAATTTCACGGGCAGGAGCGGGGCGCCATAAAAAGCGCGCAGCGCGCGGCACAGGAATTCATGGCGGCTGGCAAACCCCAAAGCATGCAGGGTCTTTTGATGAATGGTCTCGGCGTCATTCTTGAAGAGCACCGGCCTGATTGTTTTTTGATAGAGAAAGCTCATTCGATAAAGTGGGTGATGAGGTTGGGGTTGGTTGACTGCCGTCCAGCTGCGCCCCGAACGATCATGGGTCGGGCTCTTGGACTATTGGCGGAAGCCAGCACATTAAAAAGACCCGGCCGACAACGAACCGAAAAAACCCAGAGACATGCCAAACTCAACGGCTCAGGTCCTGACGCACCCCGGTTGCCGGGGAAGCGGTGGTGGTGGTTGAGGATTGCGCCATCGGACGCTCCGCTCCGTTGATGCGGGCACTCTCGACCTGGGAGAGCGGAAGCAACTTGCGGTAGGTGGCGAAAGCCAAAAGCGGCCAGGCATTGCGATACATGTCGTACTTGAGATAAAACACCCGCGGAAAACCTGTTCCGGTCGTCTCGTGTTCCGTCCATGAACCGTCGGCATTCTGGGAACGGATCAGGTACTCGATCCCGCGCCGGATGCTGGGCCGGTTAGGATCATCGAAGGCGCATAGTCCCATGAGCGCCCAGGCGGTCTGGGATGCGGTGCTGGGTCCCTGCCCCTTGAAAACAGGGTCGTCGTAGGTGTTGCAGCGCTCACCCCAACCGCCATCCTCGTGTTGAACGCTCTCCAACCAGTCGCGGGCTTGGATCAACCAGGGCTGGTTCATGTTGAGATTCATGGCCCGCAAGCCGCGCAACACCTGCCAAGTACCGTAGATATAATTGACCCCCCAGCGGCCATACCACGATCCGTCCTGCTCCTGCTGGCGCCGGATATAATCCAACCCCTTTTGAACCTGAGGATGATCGGCGGGCCACCCTTCGCAGCCGAGCAATTCCAGAATGCGGGCCGTGATGTCGGCGCATTCCGGATCCAGCATCGCGTTATGGTCGGCGAAGGGGACTTTCTCCAAAATGTTCTTGGTGCAATCCTTGTCGAATGCCGCCCAGCCCCCATCCCTGCACTGGAAGGCCATCATCCACTTCAACCCGCGCTGAAAGCATTCGTCACGGGCCTTCGGCCGGTCGGTCGGGATCTGGCGCAGTGCCAGCAGCACCATCGCCGTGTCATCCACGTCCGGATTCCACTTGTTCTCATACTCAAACACCCACCCGCTGGGTTCGACATCGACGGGATTCTTGTGATGCCAGTCGCCCCGGAAACGGATTTCTTTGGCCATCAGCCATTCGCAGGCCTGTTTCATCCGCGGGTGTTCGGCCGGAATGCCCGATTCGCGCAGGCAGATGGCCACGATAGCCGTGTCCCAAACCGGCGAGAAGCACGGTTCGATGCGCACGCTCTGGGGGGTCTCGTGCTGAAGGCGCTTCAACTGCTCCCACTGCCTCTGGAGTCTGGGGTTGTCCCTGGAATAGCCCAAGGCCTTCAGTGCGATGATCGAATTGAGTATGGCCGGGAAGATGGCGGCCAGACCGTCGGATCCCTCGAATCTTTCCAGCATGAACTGCTCGCACTTCTTCAAGGCCCGCTTGCGAAAGGGATGCAGGCCGTGGCCGGCAAACCACTCCGCGAGTTTATGCAACCGGTCCAGCCAAAGAAAAAAGTTGCGCAGGGAAATCCGTTCCGGATCCGGAGGCAGGGCCAGATCCCGCTCGTGAAAGCCTTGGGGATAAAGCTCATCCAGGCTGACCTGTTTTTTGGGCAAACGGGTGGGCTTGAAATGGTTGATGATGGCCAGCGGCACCAGCATGGCGCGCGACCAGTTGCTCATATCCCAGAAATTCACGTGGAACCATTTGCCGATGAGCAGCACCTCGCAGGGAATGGTCGGCACATATTCCCACGGAAACAAACCTATCAATGCCAGATAAAGCTTGGAGAAGGTGTTCATCCGGGGGACCCCGCCCAGGTTCAAGGCCAGCTCGCGGGCCCTCAGCATGCGCGGATCGGTCACTGACACGCCGGCCAATTTCAAGGCCAGATAGGCCTTGATGGTGGCATTGACCTCGGCGGGACCGCCATAATAAATGTTCCATCCGCCATCGGGCAACTGCATGGAAAAAATATGGTTCACGGCCTTGCGCTCCCAAGACGCATCCACCGACCCATCCCAGTGATGATAGGCGACCATGTCGGAAACCAAGGTCGAGTCCACCATCAACTCACCCACCCAGTAGCCCTCGGGTTTCTGGACCTGAAGCAAATAATTTTGCGACCGCTCAATGGCGGCCTCTAGATCGGCTGGGCAAGAAAAAGCCGGGAATTCCTGCCGGGACAAACCCCGCAGTTGGTTATTATCAGGTGTCACTGACACGCGCATACTCTGCGAATCCGAACCGGTGCTGTAAAGACCTAATCACAAAGCTGGCGGGGGCTCAATCGTCTCAACAGGAACAAGCCGAACCAATGCAAAAGCGGCTTTACCGCCCCCACTCCAACCCGCAAACGACACACTTCAATCCACCCGCCGCATAGCCGCGTCAGCCGGCAAGTTCTCCAGCAGTTGAGCCACCGTGCAGGTCTGTCCGGGCAGCACCAGTTCCGGAGCGATTTCACTCAGGGGCTGCAGGACAAAGCGCCGCTCGTGGGCGCGGGGATGGGGCAGGATAAGCGCCGGACCGGGCCGCACTTCAGAGCCGAACACAATTAAATCCAAATCCAGAGGCCGCGGTTCATTCAGCACCAACTTGGGCTGGCGGCCGAATTCCTTCTCGAGAGCCTGAAGACGGCCAATCATGCTTTCGGGAGTCTCCTCGGGGTGCGCAGCCAGTCCCACCACGGCATTAAGGAAATCCGGCGACCCGGGCGGGCAGTCCACCGGTGCCGTGACATAGAGGCATGACCTCAGCAACGGCCGCAGAGACAGCTCCTGCAGCAGGTCCATGGCGCGGCAAAGCGTTTCTCGTGCCCGCCCCAGATTGGAGCCCAAGGCGACAAAAACGAGTTCATCTTTCATGAGTGTTCAAATCATTTCAGACCAGCCATGAGTGGGGCGCAATCATGGATCCCTGCGATGCGGTTTGAATGGAGCCCGGAACGGATTTTGAAAAGGCGGGTGTGTGCGGAAACCAAAGCACCGCAAAGGCACGGGAAACAAACACCGGGGGATCATCTCAAACCCTCAAAACCTTTCGGAGATGAATCATTTCAACCCCAACACATCTTGCATGTCGTAAAGGCCCGGAGATTTTCCGACCACCCACGCAGCGGCGCGCAGCGCTCCGTTGGCGAATGTGTCCCTGCTCGAGGCCTTGTGCGTGAGCTCAACCCGTTCCCCCGCGTTGGCGAAAATCACGGTATGATCGCCCACAACATCCCCGCCGCGAATGGAGTGAATGCCGATTTCCCCCCGGGTCCGCTCTCCGACAATCCCCTCACGCCCGTGCCGGGCGGCCTCGTTCAAATGCAGATGCCGGACTTGGGCCAGGATTTCGGCCAGCGACTTGGCCGTGCCGCTTGGAGCGTCACGCTTGAGACGGTGATGCATCTCAAGCACCTCAAGATCAAAGTCAGGCCCGAGGATTTCGGCGGCTTTGCGCGTGAGCCAGAAGAGGGTGTTGACCCCCGTCGAATAATTGGAGGCCCAGACCATCGGAATCCGGGATTTTGCGGCTGAAATCTGAAATGTTTCCGTGTCATTGTGCCCGGTGGTACCGATGATCAAAGCCTTCTGATGCTTGGCACACAACGCGGCCACACCGGCTGTGGCGGAATGGGAACTGAAATCTATCACCGCGTCACACTTCTCAATCAACGCTGCCAGATCGTCGCCCTGATCAATCTGACCGACCACCGCCAACCCGGGGTGACCGGCGGCACAGGCCAGCAGAGCCTGGCCCATACGGCCTTTGGATCCTGTAATGATAATGCGCGTCATAGGATGAATTTAGAGGGGCTGCGACGGGAACGGAAGAAAAAGCTCACGGGACACAGACCTGAACAGCGGCCGCATGCGCGGAGGCCAGCTCGTCGGCCCGGGTGATGCAGACATTCAGATCGCGCAACTGCCCGTCGCGCAACCCGTAAATCCAACCGTGCACGGCCAGTTCCTGTCCGCGCCCCCAGGCATCCTGCACCACCGTGGTCTGGCAGGCATTGACCACCTGCTCGATTACGTTCAACTCGCAGAGCCGGTCGCAAAGCTGGGCATCATCGCCAACCCGGGCCAAAGCCGGGGCGTGCTTGTGGCGCACGTCCTGCACGTGCCGCAGCCAGTTGTCGATAAGTCCCAGCTTCTGGTTGCGCAACGCGGCCGTAACCCCGCCGCAGCCATAGTGACCGCAGATGATGATATGCCGCACGCGCAACACCTCCACCGCATATTGAATCACCGACAGGCAGTTCAGATCGGTGTGGACAACGACATTGGCGACGTTGCGGTGAACGAACACCTCGCCGGGCAACAGACCCACAACCTGATTGGCAGGCACCCGGCTGTCCGAACACCCAATCCAGAGGTAGCCCGGACTTTGCTGATGGGAGAGCTTCTCAAAAAAGTCAGGCTGGTGGGCGCGGATGGAGTCCGACCAAGCACGGTTGTTGTCAAAGAGGTTTTGCAGAAGGCGCATGACAAATCAATCCCGGCCGGTCATGGCAACAAACCAGTGGCTTGGAGGGATTTGCGTAGAACCTCCCGGCTGGCTGCGCTCAGCGGCACCAGCGGCAGCCGGTATTCCTCCTCCATCTGCCCAAGCATCGCCAACGCGGCCTTAACCGGCACCGGGTTGGTCTCCACGAACAGGTCCTTGAAGAGCGGATAAAACTTCTGGTGAAGTTTCAGCGACACGGATGCCTTGCCTTGGGCAAAGGCTTTGACCATGTCCGAAACCTCGCGGGGAATCACATTCGAGGCCACGCTTATCACACCATCGGCCCCAACCGCCATGAACGGCAGGGTCAACGAATCGTCACCGCTGAGAATGTTGAACCGCGCCCCCAAGGCCGCGCGCAACTGGCTCACCCGGTCGGCATTCCCCCCAGCCTCCTTGATGCCGACGATATTCATGCAGTCACCCGCCAGGCGCTTGACGGTGTCCACGGCAATCTCGATGCCGCAACGGCCCGGGATGCTATAGAGGACCAGCGGCAATTTGGTGGCGCGCGCAATGGCGTGGAAATGTTGGAACAGGCCTTCCTGGGAGGGTTTGTTGTAATATGGGGCCACCTGCAGCGAGCCATCGGCCCCGGCCTTCTCTGCCGCCTGCGTCAAATGGATCGCCTCGCGGGTCGCATTGGCCCCCGTGCCGGCCAAAACCTTGATCTTGCCCGCCGCGAATCCAACCGAAAGCGCAATGATCCGGATGTGCTCCTCGTAATCAACCGTGGGCGATTCGCCGGTGGTTCCGACCGGCACGATGCCGTCCACCCCTCCGCGGACTTGGGCTTTGACGAGCCGTTCCAGTGCGGCTTCATCCAACTTGCCGTTTTTAAACGGCGTAACAATGGCAGTGTAAGTTCCAGTGAACATGGTTAAATTAAAAATTCATTTTCTATCATTTGCCGCACTTTGGCCAGCCGGAAATATCCCACCCCCACAGACCGCACTGACACAAACCTGGCCTTCGCAACATTGACTTGCACGCCGTTCTTGGTTTCCATTCTTCATTGCCATGCATTTCCCACATCCCGCCACCAAGACACCCCCTGGAAAACCGATGCGGTTGCTGATTCTTTGCCATGCTCTTCTCTGCTTGGGTGCCGCGCCACTCCAACCGCCCACAACTGGCACCACTGGCTCCACTAGCGGGGGATCCCCCCACCCGATGATTCTCAAACCTGAGGCCTTCAAGCATCACGTGGATTCCTTCAACGCAAACGATCGCGAGCTTTATTCACAGCACATCCCCAATGCCGGAGCCTGGGATTTTCTAAAAAACAACATTCCCCTGCTCGACTGCCCGGACAAAGAACTGGAGACAACCTACTACTTCCGCTGGTGGACCTATCGCAAGCACCTCAAACAAACCCCCACCGGATTCATCGTCACGGAGTTCCTTCCGCCCGTGGGCTGGGCGGGCAAGGAAAACTCCATCAACTGCGCCGCCGGCCACCACCTTTACGAAGGCCGCTGGCTAAGCGATCCCCGCTACCTCGACAGCTATTCACGCTTCTGGTTCCGGGACGGCGGCGAACCGCGGCGCTACAGCTTCTGGGCCGCCGACGCCATTCTGGGCCGCTCCTGCGTCACGGGCGACACAGCCCCCGCCAAGGATCTGTTACCCGATCTCATCGCGAACTACGCCAGTTGGGAAGCGTCCCGAGGCGGAACCAATGGCCTTTTCTGGCAGGAGGACGGTCAGGACGGCATGGAGGTGTCCATCGGCGGCAGCGGCTTTCGTGCCACCATCAACAGCTACCAGTTCGGCGACGCACGGGCGATCGCCAGAATTGCCGAGCTGGCCGGGAAACCGGAAACCGCAGCCGCATTCCGGACGAAGGCCGCAGTGCTCAAAAAACTCGTCCAGGAAAAGCTCTGGGACGCGGATGCGGAGTTTTTCAAGGTCCTGCCGCCCGGAGAAAACAAGCCGCTCGTCCAAGCCCGGGAGCTCCACGGCTTCACCCCGTGGTATTTCAACCTGCCGGACCCGCAGTTCGCCGCTGCGTGGAAACAGCTCATGGACCCCCAAGGCTTTTTCGCCCCCTTCGGCCCGACCACATCAGAACAGCGAAATCCGGGGTTCGCCCTGAATTATCAAGGTCACGAATGCCAGTGGAACGGTCCAAGCTGGCCCTACTCCACCGCCGTCACCCTCACCGCCCTGGCCAACCTGCTCAACGGACCGCCCCAGCAATTCATCCGCCCAACCGATTATTTCCAACTGCTCAAGATCTACTCAAACTCCCATCGCCGCACCCTGCCCGACGGACGGGTGGTGCCGTGGATTGATGAGAACCTTAATCCCAGAACCGGGGACTGGATCTCACGCACGCTCCTGATCCAACGCCACCAGGGTCCCGAGGAGCGCGGCAAGGACTACAACCACTCCACCTTCTGCGATCTCGTCATCAGCGGGCTCATCGGACTCCGGCCCCGTGCAGATGACACCGTCGAAGTAAACCCGCTGCTGCCCGAGGGCGCCTGGGACCACTTCTGTCTGGATCAGATTCACTACCACGACCGCTGGCTGACGATTCTGTATGACCGCAGCGGAGAGCATTACCAGAGGGGCAAAGGGCTGATTATCTTCGCCGACGGCAAAGAGATTGCCCGCGCCAGCGGATTAACCCGGGTAACAGGAAAACTGCCCGTATCGGCAACGGCAACCACCTCGGCCGGCTGGAAAAAATTCGAAGGCAACCCCGTCATGGGCGGCCAATACGGCACCTGTTTCGACGTTTCAGTTTTAAAGGAAGCAGAGACCTACCGCATGTGGCTGTCCTGGCGCCCCAAGGAAAGCATCGCCCTCGTCGAGAGCAAGGACGGCATCCACTGGAGTGAGCCGCCAAGGATTGCACTAGGCCCGCGCCCCGAAACGGGCTGGGAGGATGGCATCAACCGGCCGGTGGTTTTGAAGCGCAGCGACGGCTATCACCTGTGGTACACCGGTCAGGCTAAGGGCCATTCTTGGATCGGCTACGCCACCAGCGCAGACGGATTGAGTTGGAAACGGATGAGCCGGCAGCCGGTGCTCTCCCCCGACAAGCCCTGGGAGAAGGTGGCGGTCATGTGCCCCCATGTCTTGTGGGATGCTCAAACCAAACTCTTTCGCATGTGGTATTCAGGAGGAGAGCAAGGGGAGCCCAACGCCATCGGCTATGCCACCAGCCCCGATGGGTTGACCTGGACGAAAAACCAGACCAACCCGGTCTTCACCGGCGACCCCGCCCTGCCCTGGGAGCATGACCGCGTCACCGCCTGTCAGGTGGAAAAAGCGGGGGATTGGTATCAGATGTTTTACATCGGCTTTCGCGATGAAGCCCACGCCCAGATAGGCCTGGCACGCTCGCGCGATGGCGTCACTGGCTGGCAGCGGCATCCCGCCAACCCCATCGTCCGCCCGGGCGAAAACCAATGGGATCACGACGCCTGTTACAAGCCCTATGCCATCTACGACGGCCACCAATGGCTGCTCTGGTATAACGGCCGCCACGGAGGACTCGAACAGATCGGCGTGGTCATTCACGAAGGGCGGGATCTTGGATTTCCCCGCTAGTCAGGCCCCTTGCTGCCGAACATCAATGGCCCCTTTCTTCCAGACAATAATTTCCCAGCCCGATTCTTTAGCGGAGAGTATCGCTTCCCGGGCTGTTCAACGCCTGCAATAATTTGCCCGGGAAGTAGATCGACACATAAAATGAAGCCGGCGCCGAACAATTGGATGGAGCACTCCCCCCGGCTCGCCCTTGAGTCGGATGGTGGACGGAGATTTGAACGCGCCCTTCGCGTCTCGCATCACGGGTCGACGGCGGTCACTCACCTCTGGTCGGTAGCCGGCAAGACGCGCGTAAATTTATGACACCAGCCATGCACAAGATTTTCGGAGTCATGCTCTGTTTGTTCGCCATGATCCGACTGGTGAGCCATCCTGCCGCAAAGACTAGTTTCGTTGAGTATTTGTTGATGGCTGTCATGTTTGCGTGCGGCATTGTTTTGTTTTTCCCAAAGAAACCACCGGGTTCTGACAAGAAGTGAGAGTATGACATTTTAACCAGTCGCCGGAGACAACCCCGATTGCCGCCTTCGGTCAATCGAGAACGCCCGTTGCGCGACAACTCAGTGGTTCGTGGCGGGCGAGCTTTGTTCGCTGGGCTGCTCCCAGCCAAGACACTTGGAGACACACGCAGGCCTGTTTAAAACCCGCTTTTGGGATGAACTGGGCCCCGCTAGCAAAGCTCGGGTTCGGACAAGCCGGTTGCGCAAGTATTAAAGGCCAAAGAGCTGACTCAAAGTGTGGAGTTAGTCTCCAAAGCTCGTCCCGACGCGTTTGGCGCTTTGAATCCAGGCGTGATCCGGAGGCACCGTCTTTAAATTGCCGGCCACGTCCGCGATGGGAACAGGTTTCACTCCATCGCCGCGCGCGGCGACCATCACGCCGAAAACCTTGTCGTGGATCAGTTCGGCGGCCATGGTTCCCAGGCGTGTGGCCAAAAGGCGGTCCCCTGCCGAGGGGGTGCCGCCCCGCTGGACATAGCCCAGAATGGTGACGCGCGCTTCAAGCCGGGTTAACTCCTCCAACTGCCGGGCCAAGCGCAGGGTGTTGCCGCTGTGGTTGGCAGTGAGCACCGCCAACTCCGTCTTGGCACGCTGTTTTTCCGTTTTGGTTTTGGCATTGAGTTTGCGCTTGGCCGCCGCCGCAAATGCGGCCGAATCCTCCTTGGACAACGCCCCTTCAGCCACCGCAACAATGCTGAAATTCGTGCCGTGACGGCTGCGGCGGCGTATGGCCGCGGCAATATGGTTCACGTCGTAGGGGATTTCAGGGATCAGCACCACATCGGCCCCCCCGGCGATGCCCGCCCCCAAGGTGAGCCAGCCCGCACGATGCCCCATGATCTCGGCAATGATGATGCGATGATGACTGTGGGCGGTGCTGTGCAAACGGTCCACCGCCTCCGTGGCGATTCCCAATGCGGTGTCAAAACCGATGGTGGCGTCGGTCAACGCCACATCATTGTCGATCGTCTTGGGAAGAGTGATGACATTCAGGCCCGCCTCCACAAGGCGCAGAGCGTTCTTATGCGTGCCCCCGCCACCGATGCAAACCAACGCGTCGAGACCGAATTTCTGGTAGTTCCGGACAATGACACTGGTCATATCGCACATCTGTCCATCGATCTCCATCCGATGCGGCTTGTCACGGCCGGTGCCCAGCACAGTGCCTCCCACGGTTAGAATGCCCGAGAGGGCCCGCTTGTCCAAGCGCATACGCAAATCCTCGGCCAGGCCGCGGAAACCGTCCCGGAAGCCGATGATCTCGGCCCCGTAACTGCCCAGAGCCGCCTTGCCAACCGCCCGAATTGCCGCGTTGAGGCCCGGAGCGTCACCGCCCGCCGTAATGATACCAATGCGCTTGTTCATAGATTCAAGGGGACGTTTTTGACTGGAGCCAGCCCGGCAGGGACCACCGTGGTCATCGAGCCTTTCCGAATCAGGAAAGAGGAATTCATGGCGGCAAATCGGTCAAAGACCGCCGAAGCGGCGGTGGCGCCGGTGGTATTCCTCCAGTGCCGCGAAAAAGTGCGGCTTGCGGAACTCCGGCCAGAGTGTCTCGGTGACCACCAGTTCCGTGTAGGAGATTTGCCAGAGCAGAAAATTGCTGATCCGCATTTCACCACTGCTGCGAATAAGCAGGTCCGGATCCGGCCAGTGCCGGGTCTGGAGATGCTGGGTGAAGGCTTTTTCATTGATATCGGCCGGGTCGAGATGGCCGGCTTTGACCTCGCGGGCGATGCTCCTGACCGCATCCACGATTTCCGTGCGGCCGCCGTAGCTCAGGGCCAGAATCAGGGTCAGCCCATTGTTTCCGGCCAGAGTCGCCATGGATTTACGGAGCTGTTCCTGCACGTTGTCCGGAAGGCGGTGAATCTGGCCGATCGCCTCCAAACGCACATTGTTCTTGTTGAGATCGGGGGTCTCGCTCTTGAGATAGTGAACCAGATACTTCATCAACGCGTCGACCTCATCCTTGGGCCGGCTCCAATTCTCCACCGAGAATGCGTAAAGGGTGAGGTATTTGATTCCGATCTCCCCGGCGGTGCGGATGATGGTCTTGGCCGACTCGGCGCCGCGGCGATGGCCTTCCACCCGGGGCAGGTGCCGTTCCCGCGCCCACCGGCCATTGCCATCCATGATCACAGCGACGTGCTGCGGCAGGTTGGCCTTGGCGGCGGTGGTGAGTTGCGGGGCAGCCTGGCTCATGGGCGGTCAGACGAAAATGGTCTGGTCCCGGCCCGGCCCGACCGAGGCGATATAAAGTCTGGCCCCGGTCAGTTCGGAAATGGCCTTGAGATAAGCGCGCGCCTTGGGAGGCAACGCCTTGAAGGTCCGCGCCTTGTCCGTGGGCGTCTGCCACCCCTCAAACTCCACATACACCGGAACGCACTCCGCAAGGACCTGCGCGTCGTTGGGCATGAAATCATAAAGTTCTTTTCCCCGGCGATAGGCCACGCAAACCCGGATGGTTTCCAGCGTGTCGAGCCCGTCCAGGTTGGTGATGGCCAGATCATCAATGCCGTTGACCATGGCGGCATGGCGGGTGGCCACACTGTCAAACCAGCCGCAGCGGCGGGCCCGGCCGGTGGTCGACCCGAATTCCCGCCCCATCCCGTGGAGCAGGTCGGAGATGGCGGCGTTCTCCGTGGGCAATGGGCCCTCCCCAACCCGGGTGGTATAGGCTTTCATGACCCCCACCACCCGGTCCATGCGGTGGGGCGGAACGCCCGAACCGGTGCAGGCCCCGCCCGCGGTGGTGTTGGAGGATGTGACGAAAGGATAAGTGCCGTGATCAATGTCCAGAAAAGTGCCTTGTGCCCCCTCGAAAAGCATCCGCGCGCCGCCCTGCATTTTCTGATGCAGCAACACCACGGTGTTGGCAACAAAGGGTTTCAAAAAAACACCCGCCGCCAGATAGTCCGCATACACTTTTTTAAAGGAAAGCGGCTTGCCCCCCAAAGCCTTCAGCACCCCGTTGTTCTCCGCAATCCGTTTCGAGAGCTTCTCCTTCAACAGCACTGGATCCACCAGATCGCTGATCCGCAGGCCCACGCGGGCCGCCTTGTCCCCATAGGCCGGGCCAATCCCGCGTTTGGTGGTACCGATCTTGTTCTTGCCCTTGACCGTCTCCCGCCGCGCATCCAGCTCGCGGTGATAAGGAAAGACGACATGGGCCGTTTCGCTGACCACAAAGTTCTTGGCGATTTTAACGCCCAGTTTGGCCAAGCCATTGATCTCCTCGACCAATCCGATGGGATCGATCACCACGCCGTTGCCGATAACACAAAGTTTGTTCTTGCGCAGGATGCCCGAAGGGATGAGATGCAGCACATATTTCTGCTTGCCGACATAGACGGTGTGACCGGCGTTGTTGCCGCCGGCATAACGCACCACCACATCAGCCTGCTCGGTCAGCACGTCGATGATCTTGCCCTTGCCCTCGTCGCCCCATTGGGCGCCGACTAAGATTGTATTTGCCATAAAATTTCCAGTGCGGACGGCATTGTGCCGCCCGAAAAATCAAAAATCCCCGAACTTGCATTCGGGGCAAAGCCTGCGGTCTTTGCTCGCAGAAATTAGAAACACTCCCCGTGCCTGTCAATCTTGGGTTTCACAAGCGGCTCAAGCAGGCCGTGTTGACTCACGGCTAAATGTTACCGGAGGCTGGAGTCATCAGAGCTTCGCCGCCTCACGATTCAGGTTACCCAGAACAATGAAGAACTTCTTTAGT
>Ga0209829_10002047_pt1 | contig 15652 bp, 15 predicted proteins | sample C_140205_EF_Meta_FD_187311 | JGI IMG/M metagenome (GOLD analysis project Ga0209829, IMG submission 187311) | Freshwater microbial communities from Lake Croche, Canada to study carbon cycling - C_140205_EF_MetaG (SPAdes) (version 2) | ecosystem: Environmental > Aquatic > Freshwater > Lake...
GTGGTCTTGCCGTCGTAGATCTGGATCCGGTACATGCCGACATTCCGCTCACCCGTGTCGGGGTCCTTGGTGTAGACGGTCGGTAGTGTGATGAACCGTCCGCCATCCTGTGGCCAGCACTTCAGGATCGGCAGTTGATCCAAGGAAAAGGGCTCCCCATTATTCCCCTCCCCCATCCGATTCACGATTTCCTGACAGGGAGCGCTCTTTACGGAGCGAGGGCGGGCATGAATGAGATCGATGCCGTTGCGCAGGAGCTTGAGGGCGTCCTTAAAGCTCTTCGGCGGCTTCGCCTTCATCAGGAACTCAAGTTGTCCGGCAAGCTCGTCGACGGAGTCGAGGCCGAGAGCCATCGCCATGCGGCGCTTGGAGCCCAGGGCATTGATCGCTACAGGGAAGGCGGAGACCTTGCCGTTGATCGTCGGTTTCTCGAAGAGCAGTGCCTTCCCTCCTCCCGGCGACTTCATCTCACGGTCGGCGATCTCCGTGATCTGTAGTTCGGTAGCCACGGGCTCAGAGATGCGCCGGAGCTCACCGGCTTCTTCGAGAGCTTTCAGAAAGGCAGCATAGGATGGATAAGCCATAGTCTTGTGCTAGCAAGAATGACCGGCAACTGCAGGAAAGTCACAAAAAAGATTGCCGGGAACGCGATTGCATGGATGATTACCAGCCCTCGGTAATTTGCCGAGAGATCCCTGGAGTTGTAGCTCAATTGGTCAGAGCACCGCCCTGTCACGGCGGGGGTTGCGGGTTCGAGCCCCGTCAACTCCGGTGGGATTCTATTTCAGGGATTGCAAACTGGCCTGCAAAAATGCATTTGGCATCTCTTGTTCCAAGTGGGGTTCAGCAGGGAACACGATAGCTCTTCCTTAGTTCCGCATCCCCTGCCATCAATGAGTTGGCCGCGTCCTCGGGTCACGACCTCCATGAACACTTCACTCGATGCCTTGCTGGAACGGATGAATGTTCTGGAGAAGGAAATTCTCCATGAATTGCAGAGAAAGGAAGCCGAGTTTTTCTATGAAGTGCGTCAGGGCAAGGTACGCTTCACGGAGGAAGCCCGCGCCAAGCACCGCAAGCTGGTCACCCGGTTCACCTCTTTCATCCGGAGTTCCCGCCTTGTCAGTGTTCTGACTGCACCGGTGATCTGGTCATGCCTGATCCCGATCGCTCTGCTGGACCTCATGCTTTCTGCATACCAGTTTGTTTGCTTTCCGATCTATGGCATTCCCAAGGTCCGGCGCCACGAATTCATCCGTCTCGATAGACGCCACCTTGCCTATCTCAACTGGATCGAGAAACTGAACTGCGAATACTGCGGATATGCCAACGGGGTACTGGCGATGACCGGGGAGATCGCGGCACGAACGGAGCAATACTGGTGCCCCATCAAACATGCGATCCGCATGAAGTCCGCGCACAGTCGCTACCGGTATTTTTTCGATTACGGAGACGCCGAGCACTACCGGAAACAGGTAGAACGCCTCAGGTGCTCATTTGAAGATCTCAAGGGATCTTGAGAGCGTAAATATTCACAGCCCCGCGCCATCCACTATTGCTGATCAATGCGTCGTGGCGTTGATAAAGATGAGAGCCAGAATGAAGGCGACTGCCTGAACAACCACGCTGATTTTGTCTACCCACTGAGCCTTCTTGAATTCATTGAGCAGGTGCCTCTTTTCGAGAGCCCCTTGGATCACGACCTGAACCAGTGAGGCAATAATGAGCAGATAAACAACGACGTATATTTTATCCATCAGGACCAGATAGTTCACCTCGGGCAGATTCGAGGAGTATCCCTGCTCCAGAAAGACCGTTGTCAGTAGGGCCGTTCCCGTCATGGCGACACGTGAGGCCAGCTGAGTCGGATGCAGCAGGAGTGCCGTCCAGTTGGCTATCAGGACGATCATGACCGGGAGCATCATCTTCCAGAGGAAGAAGTTCACGGGACGCGTGACCTCGACCTTGAAGGTTATCGATCCATAGTCCACCCCCTCGGTTCCGACCGTCTGGTCTCCGAGATTGGTCGGGAAGTGGTGGATGCCGGCGAGGCCCGACCATGATTTCACGCTCCAACCGGGGATATTGATACCCGGATCGATGCCTGAGTTTTTTTGATCCAACCGGTAAATAATCTTATCGACCGTGTAGGTGTTATCCTCCAGCGAGAGACTAAGGGTGTGGTGCTCCAGAGGGAATCGCTTCAAGCTAAAGGGCTGGAAAAATCGTCCCTCAATCCTGAGGCACTGGTACTTGCGGCCATCGGGGAAGGTGATCGGCTTGGGGTAGGTTCTAACCTTTGTCAGTCCCCAGCTCTCCACATTGTTGACTAACTCGGCGGTCTCGCTCGGATCGATGTCACCCCTCCAGATGAACCAGACGTAGGCGGTCATGTAGAAGGTATTAGAATGGACATCCAGGTTGTAGATGACCGTGGGCCAGACACCGACATCGACGATCTCTGGCCCCGCTGGCGGAACGACTGCCGGCGTTTCTGGTTTCTTACCCGGATCAGCGCTAATGGATGCCGGAAGAACCAGCGCAAGAAAACCGGCTAGAAGCAAAAACCGCATGTGATTCATCATCTGCATGGCAGATGCCTAGCCCCATCAGCAATGGGAAGGCAAGCCCTGGCTTGGAGAGAACAAACGGGGGATAGCCTCATGCGGCCTGAAACGCCATCAAGGCGTAGAAATCAGTTCGGTCCATGAAGAGGACTTCGGCAGAGTGAAATCCGGCAGCCACAGCCATCCTGTTCAGCGTGGAGAGCTCCTCGGGGAAATCGGAAGTCGTGACATGTTGCACGGCTCCCGCGACCTCCTCCACGGTCAATGCCTTCCACGACCACTGGGCGTGATCGGACCAGCGTCCCAGATAGGAAGCCCGCGCTTCACCAGGGGTCAGCACGGGATCGAAGATCAGCAGTGACCCTCCCGGAGAGACTTTGCGACGGAGCTCGCCGAAAAAGAATTCCTTCTCCTGACGGGAAAGATGATGGAGCGAGAGGCCGATGTAGATCAGATCGTATTTTTCAGGTAATGCACTCAGGCTCAGGAGAAAGTCACCGACAATCAGGTTGCAGGGGACGCCGAGTGAAGCGGTATTCTGATGCGCAAGTTCAAGAGCCACTGGAGAGAGGTCAATCCCGGTATAGGAACGCAGCGGCCTTCCACTCAGGATCCCAGAACTGAACTCCGCATCGCCACATCCCAGATCAAGAAAACTGAAGGGGCCGTCCATACGGTCGAGCCACCTGGAGAATACCTCCCCTACCGAGCGATGGTAGAGATAGTCGTTATCGACAATCCTGCGGTAGAGCGTCCAGCCATTGAAGAAATCGCGGACGGACGAGGCATCGCGTTCGCTCCCACTGATCACCTCTTGAATTTCCATCCGCAGAGCCTAACCGGTCCCTGCTTAAAAATCCACCACCGCCCGCATTCCCACCACAAGGGCGTTCCCGTACTGCTGGGTTCCTCCGGGGTGCATGATGTACTGGAGATCGGGCTGAATGGCGATCGCTGGGGCTAGACGCATTGAGTAGGTGAGTTCTGCCACGGACTCGAAACCACAACCGGGAGCGCCGTTGTCCTGATAACTCTGCCTGCATTGGCAGCCCATTCGGGCATAACCGAAGGCGACACCGAGCTTGTCGGCATCGCGTGTCGGAATCAGTCCGGTGTAGGTGAGACCCATATCGGTGTAGAAGCCGACGATACTGGACTGATTCGGAGAGAATCCGATACGGGCAAAGGAGGAGAGTCCCTTCGAGGAGCAGGTGCAGGAAGCTGCCGGGGAGCCCTGTGCAGACACAGGATCCTTGCCTGCAACCACATTCTTGTCCGAGGACACGGCGGCTTTATCGCGAACAACATAGAGCTTCTGGTCGATGATGCCGTAGAAACCGTTGTTGTAGGCGCTGGAGCTTGGGGATCCGAAATTAAACTGCTGCTCCGATCCCTGAGAGCCTTGCCCTGTCTGGAACCAAAAACCTGCCTTAGCGTAGCCGGGCAATCCTTTCGAGGCAGAATCCTTGCACCAATCGGCCTCGGCTTCGTTGATATTAAGGAGTCCTCCGGCCTGACCGAAGTTCCAGTCGAAGCCGTATTTATTATCCTGCTGGGAAAAAGGATTCCCCTGACTGAAGGCGCTACGAATGGTGAGCCATGAGGTGGGCTGAAGCGCCAACCGAAGTCCGGGAGTCGCCATGGGATAGGTCGGCCCGCCATTCGGCATATTCATGGTGAATAAGGGCGGGGGTCCGAAGGTGCTGTTGACGAAAAGATTTGCCGTGTCGGAAACCATGAACTCGGTGTCGACAGGAATCAGACCGCCACGCAGCGAGATGGCATCATGAAGCAGATTTTGCTGGAGCCAGAGTTCGTAGCATCGGAAAGCTGGCTGGCCGGCGATACTGCTCGCGGTCAGGGAATTTCCGATGAATTTCGACGAGACATCGTTCCCGTAGAGCCAGAGCCAGGTGTTCTTAAACGACGCCCCCTCCCAGCCGACCGCCTTCTGGAGGTCGACGGCAAGACCGAGGTTAAGGAGTCCGGAATAGGTGCTACCTCGAGATTCACCGCCAGTGGTGTTGCCAAGCATATCGGAGACGGATTGAAGCGCGAGCACAACGCCTTTCATCTCGGCTTTTGGCCTGCAACCAAGGAACTCCCCGGCGAGTCGTTGCTGATTGAGGATATTGAACGAATTGGAGAGATCGATCGGATCGGCATGCAGTCCCTCCATGGCCAACAGGCCACAAAACAGTACGATTGAGGTAAAGCGGAGTTGCATGGAATTGGTTTCGATAAAGGAATCCTCCAAAGGAATCCAGCCCCGTCTGGTGACAGATTTATCAGTGTCAGCGCTTAACGGATAGGCAAGGGAAGCTTTTTGACTAAATTAGATTCTTCCTAACAACAATGAAACGACTCTTCCGAAACCCACTAGCCGTACTATTTGCTATTCTTGTTGGCACTTCGTCCACCCGTGCGGATCTGCACGTGGCCTCGCTCTCGACAGTCACGACCGATCTGGCAAAGCAGATCGGAGGCAACCATGTGATGGTTAATGGGATCATCAAGCCCGGTATCGACCCGCATGAGTTCGAACCAACGCCCGGTGATGTAAGAAAAGTGGCCGATGCGAATCTCGTACTTCTTACCGGCAAGGGGATGGAAGGTTATCTCACGAAGCTGGAAGAGGCCGCGGGCGGCTCTGCCAAATTCGTGAATACGGGCAAGGACATCTCCTCACTCACGATGACCGAACGGGAAAAGAAGGTGGAGGATCCTCATTGGTGGCACAGCGTGGAGAACATGAAAGAGGCCGCCCGTATGGTGGCGCAATCCTTTGCAAAAGCCGATCCTTCGAATGCTGCCAGCTACGACAAAAACGAGTCTGCCTATCTCTCCAAACTCGATGAACTCGAGCGCTGGATCCGGGTGAAGCTCGCTGAACTGCCGCACGATCGAAGGAAGCTCGTCACCTCACACGACGCACTCGGCTACTTCGCCCGTGACTATGGATTCACGATCTATCCAGTGAAGGGAGTCAGCACCGCCGAGGATCCCTCCTCTCAGCATGTGAAGGAGATTATCGGCGTCATCAAAGAGCGGGGGGTAAAGGCGATTTTCTTCGAGAACATCGAGAATCCCCGGGCCGTCCAGCAGATTGCCGATGAGACGGGAGCCAAGGCCGGCGGCTCACTCTACTCCGACGGACTCGGCGAGACCGAGGGGAACACCTACGACTCGATGATGAGGCATAATGTGTCCGCCATCGTGGAGGGCTTAAAATAAGAGCTAACAAATCGTGCGCCTGAAATCCGCCCTTTTTGCAGGGAGCCTGCTGGCTCTCATCGGAATGGGCTCATTAGTACGAGGTGAATCAGTTCCCCTGCTAAAACCAAAGGTGGGCGAACCGGTTCTGCAGGATCTGATGGGAGGCTGCTCGCTTCGCTATGCCTTCTTCTGGGAAACACTGGCAGGCAGTTCTGTTTCCACGTTTAAGCCCGCTTCGGATCTCTGCGACGATGATGCCATGATCGCCTGGATCTCCCCATTCCGGGTCCCGGCGAGATCATCCAATTACGTATTCCGAAAAAACTTCCCAAGGATTACCGAGACACTCCCTTCTACGGAATCAATATCACCAACGGCGTGATCCGGACGCTTGAGGAATTCCGCGGCTATGCCCGCGTGAAGACCATGACCCTACGAGTGAACAAAAAGTCGATCGCCCGGCTGTACCTTGGCGACACCTGGCGATGGCAAGACTTCCATTTCCCCGACATCCTCCTGAACCAAGGGGATCTTATCGAACTGAGTATCAATAAAATCACTTCCGGCAAAACATCACAGTATTCCGGCATCACCGAGATCGTCCTGCAAGGGCCACACTAGCTGGGAGAAGGCTGAAGGGGGTTAGACTGAAGTCTGAAGTTTTTGCCACATGATGCATAATGCACAGGTTCTGGGATTGTTCTTGAGCTGCATCCATAAGATGAATTGGAGAGTCATCCTCTCATTCCCCTTTTGTATTTTTTTGCCTGCCTTTTGTGGCTAAATCTTTTCTTAAGATGATTAGCGGCGGCCAAGGTCGAAGATCCGTCCGATCACACCTTTCTTCTCACCGGAGGATTTCTGACCAGACTGAGCACCACCAGCTCCGCCACTTGAATCAGCACGACGCTGACGTGGTTGGCCTCCGCTACGATAGGAAGAAGATGAGGAGCGGGGAGCCCTCACTTCGCCTGGCTTGCGTGAAGGACGACGATCGCCGCCTGCACCCCTCTCCCGGGGAGGAGCCGGCGCCTTGTCATCGAATCCCTCAGCCTTCACACGCGGGATCCCTCGGCGGGTAAAGCGCTCGAGGGCACGCAGGTCATCGTCATCCTCTTTGGAGACGAAACTGATCGCTTCGCCAACGGCCTTTGCCCGACCCGTGCGGCCGATGCGATGAACATAATCCTCGTGGTGCGGAGGAAAGTCGTAGTTCACCACATGAGTGATCCCGTCGACGTCGATGCCGCGTGCTGCGATATCGGTCGCCACAAGAACACGAATCTTGCCCTCCTTGAATTCATTGAGGGCCCGCAGACGCTGGTTTTGGGAGCGGTTGGAATGAATCGTGCCGGTGGTGATCCCTGCCTGCTCGAGACGCCGCGAGATGCGGTCGGCTCCATGCTTGGTACGCGTAAAGACGAGCACCACACTGAGAGTCTGGTTCTGAAGCAGATGGAGCAGGAGACCCGGCTTGAGATGCTGGGGGATCTCGTAGACCGACTGGGTGACGGTGTCGGCGGGATTGGAACGGCGGCCGATCTCGACTGTTTCAGGCTCCTGCAGAAACTCGCCGGTTAGCTTCTCGATCTCACGGGAGAGCGTGGCTGAGAAGAAGAGCGTCTGCCGCTTGCGGGGCAGAAGCCTCACGATCTGGCGGATCGCCGGCACAAAGCCCATGTCGAGCATCCGGTCGGCCTCGTCGAGCACGAGAAACTCGATGTGAGCGAAAGCCTTCTCTCTGCCGCGAATCAGGTCAAGAAGACGTCCCGGAGTGGCGACCACAATGTCGGCTCCCTGCTCGAGTGCCTTGATCTGGGGACGCTCGCTGACTCCCCCGAAGATCGTGGCCACCGTGAGCGGCATGTGCTTGGCATAGGCGCGGACATTCTCCTCGATCTGGACAACCAGTTCACGGGTCGGGGCAATGATCAGAGCGCGGATGCCCTTGGAAGGGGATGCGGCCAGAAGCGAGAGGATCGGTAGCGTGAAGGCGGCCGTCTTACCGGTGCCGGTCTGGGCGATCCCGATCAGATCCCTGCGCTGAAGCACAAAGGGAATCGCAGCGGCTTGGATCGGGGTGGGTTCGGTGTAGCCGGTCTCTTGGACGGCTTTGAGAATCGCGGCATCAAGGCCGAGTGAGCGAAAAGGCATCCCCGGAGCAAAGGGATAAAAACCTGCGCGGAAAAGCTTAAACAGGTTACCCCTTTCGACGCCCCCTCACTGGAAAACAACCAATGAGATAAAATGTCAGATTTATTTACTCTCTAACTGATGAAGTTGTTGCTTTGAAATCAACTTGCAATCGGTCAAGACAATATCGCCGGCCTTGAGTTCCTTGAAATTTCCCTTGAGGCCAACACGCTGATCTACTGCGAGATAGGGTTGCTGCGAGAGAATGTTGCCGCTGCCGTCTCGATGCACGATAGTAGCCATTGAACTATCCGCAGAAACTTGAATTTCAGAATTTAGTGGAATTGATCCAAAGAGAAAGTCACCCCTTACCGCCGGAAGGTTGGCCGAGGGATCCTGAAGTGTAACCACCAGCACCTTATTCTCGCTGCTACCCTGGCTAAGGGCGGAGATGCGTCCGATCACCGTGATGCGCTGCCCGTTGTATTTTCCAAGTGCCGCCTCCTGATTTTTTGCAAAATCCCCGGCAATGATATTCAATGGCACCACATGATTGTTCGGAAGAGACTGCAGCGAGAAAGCCGCGTCCATCTTAGCGATTTTCGTGGTTGGGAAGCCCTGCGCACCCAGTGGGACTGTGGCTAGAAGTAGTGATGTCAGAATAAGGAGGGTTCGTGAAGTGGGTAACATGATTTGATGCGTATCAGAAGAAGACAAAAATCGGAAAGCTGAAATCTCCGAAACATGCTCCATTCCCCACGCCACCCCGCAGGATTGTTTCGATCTTTAAACTAGTTTTCATTTCCTGTTCATTGAAGCTATGTGGTCCATCACCCTTCTGCTCAGACATCCTTACGTACTCGTCGGCGTCGGCGGAGCCTTGGGATCGGTCGCCCGTGCAGGGATGACAGATCTTGTCACCCGTTGGTTGGGCAATCAATTTCCCTTCGGTACAATGGCGGCGAATGTCACGGGGGCTATCCTGATGGGGCTTCTGGCCGGCTATGGCTTGTCCGAGCCGGGCAAGATGCTCTTCTCGCCGGGGGCCCGTACTTTTCTGATGATCGGCGTCTTGGGTGGCTATACAACCTTCTCCTCCTTTAGCCTCCAGACTTTCCTGCTTATGGAGCAGGGAAACTGGATCGGGGCATTCCTGAATGTCTTTCTCTCCGTGTTGCTCTGCGTGGCCGGCATTTGGCTGGGCTTCTCGGTTATCAGGGCATGCCAATAAAAAAAGTTGCAGTTGCCGGTGATTGTCGTGCGGAGCCCGTTTGGAGTGGATCGACGCAAGACAATCAGACACGCTTCATTGCTGTGTCTGTCCCTCTTCCAAACAACTCTACCCGTTCGGGATTCACACTGACGGAGTTGCTTCTCGTCATGGCGGTGATCGCGGCCCTCGTATCGCTTGCTGTTCCGGCATGGGGAGCGATTACTCGCTCCCAAACAAGCAGCGCCGCAGTGAGTCTTGTCATGGGGACCCTTGAGCAGGCGCGTCTGGCGGCAGTCTCAGGCAAAAAAGAGGTCTGGGTGCTGTTCAAGAACGATGATACGCGGAAACAAGCATCCCTTCGCATCGTGACACGCGAGGGAATAGGAGGCACGGTCTCCGTACCATTCACATCTGTGGGCAGCTGGACCATGCTTCCCCGAGGGATCACGTTCCAGACTGGGGAAAATACCCTAATGGATCAGAAGCCAATGGTTGAAGTGATCGCCGCCGCAATGGGCGCTCCGATCCCCCCCGGCATCTCGTTGGGGGGGGTGATGTTCCAACGCTCGGGAAGAATCGGTCTTCCTCAACAGGGAGGACCGGCGCTCTTGCTATGTCTGCAATCCATCAAAGGTCCCTTACCTACTCCCATCCAACTCTCCCGTGGCAGCGGGCGCGCCAGCTATAGTTCCACGAGTCCCAAGCCATGAAAAAGAAAGTCAGCTACTTGTATTCTCATGCCTTCACTCTTGTGGAGATTCTGGTTGCCATCGGTGTTTTTTCCATAACGGCATTTGCCCTGATCGCCCTGTTTTCCGTAACCCACAAGACCGAAAGAGACGCCAAGGAAGAGACCCAGGCAACCCTGATCGCTTCCGACATCATGGAGGGCCTCACCTTCAGACACGATTCTTCATCACTTCATCTGGCCACCGCGATGAGCAATGGCATTCCGATCTGGGAAAATATCGCCGCCAAATCGCCGACCAGTTGCTGCGTTGCCTACGACTCATCATGTGAACCAATTCGTGAGATACCTGTTTCCGAAGCCACCAATCCCGTCCTCGAGCAGGGGGTCACTGCCCTCGCCTGGCTAACCTTAAGCCCGAAACGTTCGACTCCCGACATCGTGACCGCTGAGGTCATTATAGCTTCATCTCCTTCGGCCCCGACATCGGGAAGAACCCTCCATCGTTTTACAAAACTTCTCGCGATACCGTGACCAAGCGATCTATCATTCGTGGCGAAAACAGCGATTGCGAAAAAGACCCCAACCATGAGGGATTTACGCTCACAGAGGTTCTTGTCTCCTCAGCGATTCTCGCAGTTCTGATTCTTATCCTACTCGGCATGGGAGATGGAGCATCCAAGGTCTGGCGCGATGGCGAAGGAAGACGCGAGGCTCTTCGGGAACTTCGGGCCTCACTTCAGATCATCACCGAGGACCTCCACTCGGCGGTAATCACCACCAATTCCGACTCGCTTAATATTGGAAAGTCCGAACAGGAACAATCCCCAGGTCTCTTTTTTCTCGTCTCACATCCGGCGGACCGAAGGCACTCCGAGATCAAGGGGGATCTCTGTGCCGCAGGATACTTTCTTGCCGCGGATCCCAAGGAAAAAGGATGTACGAATCTCTACCGGTTCCATGCCTCTGGGGAACTTGTTGCCAAAGCAGTGGAAGAGGATTCCCTTCAAGAGCTCTATTCCAAAGCCTCCCCAGAGAACAATACGACCACGGAACTTCTGGCGAGAAATATCGTTTCCCTGCAGATCCGTCCTCTTCTTGAACAAGCCACTCCTCCGGAGCTGCTTGAGCTCACTCTCTCCGCCATCAATACAAGGACGGCTCGCCTCATCGGCTCGGATCCCAAGGCAGTAGAGAGAAACGGCCACCTTCTGCGGGAGGGGCTGCAACGATCGACTGCCATCATTCATCTCCCGCGATGCCGCGAGAGCGTGTTCCTGCAATGATGACACTACGTCCTAGGTTGCCGTCCCGACAAAGGGAGCGCGGCTCGGCCATCATCGCTGTCCTCAGCCTGATCAGCCTGCTCACACTCCTGCTTATCTGCCTTCTCCAAAGCGTGCGGATCGAGCGAACAAGTAGCGAGGCTTGCTCGGCGGAGGAACAGGCGGAACTAAGCGCTGAGTCGGGCATTGCCTCGGCAAGTGAGCTGTTGCTGATCGCGACCTCTAATCGTCCAGCCTATCTGGTCGGCCTTTCCTTACCCAATGAGCAAGGAGCAAATCCTAAAGAGGGTGTCGTACCCCCTCTCCTTCTGGGCGCATCCAACCTCATGAACAGCACCCAGATTCTGCCTCTTTTTTCCTTCGACCTCACCAAAGCAGCTCTCTTTCCAAAACTCTCTAAAAACACACTGGAGTCACTGCTTGATGAGCGACTTTCAACTAACCCCTCCGTAGCAGTGGACCTGAATGATCCCTCATTCATCGGAAGCTCCCTCAACACGAACAATGCGAACAACTCAAAAGGCACGAATGAGCCTGCGCTGAGGGGGTATGGGATGATCGCTTCCGAGGGTGTGTATCCGGCACTCTGGCAATCACTTCATGACAGCGAAGGAAAAACTGTGGGACGCTATGCCTTCATCATGACCGATGAGTCGGCCCGCTTGAATCCAGCCCTTCACCTCGGCAATCCACGCACGGATCCAAAGGACTGGGATCATGGTCCCGGCGATCTCCCGCTGGCGGATGGGAGCACTCTCTTGCCAAGCGCCGAGGAAGCCACCCATCTCCATGAAATCGCGAGCAATCTTCCGACAGAGGGAAGCTTCGAGGCCGCGTTCCAAGACTCTCGGGAGTACGAGGAAAAGCGCTCACTGCTCACCCGCGATCCTTGCAAAACGCCGGACCTCATTCCGGCAACGTTGCCCGAGGGAGGGTTGCCAAAGTACAACCTGAATGATCTGGCCACAAACCCCACCTGGGGTGTCACATCCTACGATCGAGCGACCAACATCGCCCGCATCATCGACAAGAATCTCCCGAAGTTCAAACAGCGCGATCCCTCACTGGCCAGGAAAGGGAGCGACCCGTTCCTTTATCTGACACGTTTAGCCTGCTGCATCATCGATTATATTTCCAAGGCATCAGGACCAACGGGGCCTCCAAGAGGCGAGCCATCGGGCAGGGATCTCGTCCCCTATGTGACGCAGATTGCCGAGAAATGCACGCGCACCGCCTACCTGACAAACAGCACGACCAACATGACCTCGATCGAAAGCCAATTCTTTGTCGAGATCTGGAACCCCACAACGAGCATCGTGAAGGGAGGCATTCCCCGTCTGGTAATAGGGAACCGGGCTTATGTGGCCTTTGGAACCGGTATGGAGACCCCTTTCAGAAAATATGATGAAACATCGTTCTCAACCAGAGATCTGCGGCCGAATGAATTCACTGTTCTAGCATTCCAGCCGGAATCCCAGACCTGGAACTCACCCACACCTCCGAGCACCAACGAACCAAGCTGGAAGGAGGGTCCGACCGGCAACGAGAACAATGCCCCGGAATACTTCGAGTTCTACTGGAACGAGAAGCTGGTCGACCTGACCCGACGTCCGCCTGACTCTGCAATCAACGATCAGGGAGGACTAAAACACAATGCACAACAACTGCTCAACTCCCAACCCCGGTGGCAATGCCTCACCATTCCCACCTACTCGGGAAAAGAAACTGTCCCGGATGAATCCTCAGAGGCGCTGGACCCAGGAAAATACCGCTTTGTCGGAGATCCTCGTGCCACCTTCCTGACCTCCTACACGTGGGTGCCGATCGCAACCTATCAGGAGAACTCTCTCTGGAACGGCGTTGTCCCGGGCGGGGTGCTCAACAAAGGCATGATTTTGGATCCCAAGAACACATGGAAAAGCCGCGATTGGATCCCGGAGAATCCCGTGATCGGGAACCGCCCTGCCACTGCCGAGCAGATGCCTGATCGGATCCCCTCCTCCTATCGTGAGGGAATCGATGACAAGACGGCCCCCGATGTCATGCGCAAGGGAGCTATGGTCTCCCTTGCGGAATTGGGGAATATCTTTGAGCCGGCCCAGGTGGATGATCAGGGCTCGGCCGTGAACCCGAGTCAGGCCGGTATTCTAACCTGTAGTGGTGGCGGGAGGACGCTCAGAATCGGCCAACCAGAGTTCCAGTTCGCGGGGACCAATAACTGGGATGTTCCCGGCAAGCGGGCCATCGAACTCCTGGACCTTTTTACGCTTGCCGACGAAGGACGACGCGCCCCTTCTAGGGATACTTCGGCAGATACTAACCATCTTGGCACGAACGCCGGCATTCCGGGACGTATCAATGTCAACACCGCCTCTCACTCTGTGCTCACTTCACTTTTCTACGGAGTCGGAGTCAGCTCGGACCAACGTTTCACGAATTCACGCATCAGCGTCCATGCGGCGGATGATCTGGCCTCCGTCGTGGAAACAAACCGTCCTTACCAGAGACTCTCCGACCTTTACCCGCTCACGACCAATCTCGTCAATGCCCAGACCTACACGCCTTACCTAGCCAGGAATATCCCCGGCAGTTCACCCCCAGCGGCCGCCGTATTCGACCGTGCCAGGGAAGAGGCATTCGGCAAGATCATCGGTCATTGCATCCTGCAAACCCGCGTTTTCCACCTCTACGTGATCGGCGAAGCCCTCGATCAGAAAGGCAAAATCAGGGGGCGCTCGCTGGTGGAGGGGCTTCTACGGCTGGAGCCCGATGCCACGGGCCGCCTCATTCCTTCGCTACATGACGTGCAATGGCGCTGATTCCTAGCATTCCTTTTCTCAGCCATGATGACCTTCACTGCATTTTTCTTGCTGGCCCAGACAACGCTACTCCCCTCTCCCGCCTTCACACCAAGCGGGCCGACGGGCTCAACTCACGAACCACACACTTCACCTAGGCACCATCACGCCGCGGCCATCCCGACTCCCACTCCCGAGGTCCGGGTCACCATTGTGAACGCTACCAGCGTTCCATCTATAGCCCTTGGCATCAAGGGGACCAATACACCGATCGCTTTCCCATACTTTCCCCAGGGGGAATGGACCGCCAATCACGCCATCGCAACGCCGGAGGTGCATTATGCGATATGGAGCACCAACGGCAAACCCGTGACCGTCCAAACGATCCACTTCAAACCGCTCTCCAGCCAGTATCTCCTGCTGACGGGCGACCTAAGCACTCACGGACCGGTGGAAAAACTGCCTCAGCTCCTTGGGGATCCAGCAAGCCGGGGAGTTTTCCTTCCCAACATTCAGTTCCATGTCATTCCCTACGCGCTCGTCACTGCTGATCCGTGCCACTACAGAATCATCAATGCCATGCCGGGGAAAACGCTCCTGCTCAGAAGCCCCGCCTCCGAGAACGAGCCGGCCCAGCAGCTTGCCTATCTGGCTCCCGGAAACAGCGTTCTGCTGGTACGCCAACCCCCGTGCGTGAGCTATGAAGCCGTCATCGACGGGCAAAGCATCCCACTTGAAATCGATCAGGAAGGAGCTGAGGGGAACTGCCTAGTCCCCTTTTTCCTGCGGAATGGCAAACCGGCCTTCGTTCGGGTGTTTGAAGATCCTTAAGAAAACGTGCTTTCTTAACCCACCCCATTGATATCTTCCGGCGTGCATCATCGCACAGATCCCTCATCCTCTTCCCATGTCCCCCGTGCCATCCAAATTTACGAAGACACTACAACGGTTGTCGGAACACTGCGCCATACCTAGATTAATCCGCTATGTGGTGCTTTTCAATGCCCTAGTCTTCATCCTCCACCATCTGGCACCGGGATACCTCTCGGTTCTGGAGCTCAATCCCGCACTTGTTGTTCGAGGAGAGATTTGGAGACTCGTCACTTGGATCTTCATTCCCGAGACCCTGAGTCCGTTCTGGATCTTTTTCTCACTCCTTTTCTTGCTTTACCTAGGCGATGGACTGGAGAACGCCATGGGAGCGGCGAGACTTACCTCCTTTTATTTCTGTGGCATCCTGCTCTGCACGGTGGTTTCCTTCGCGTTTGGATTGTCAGGTGGAGGGGCCTCTATTAGCCGGGCGAATACCTTTCTCAATCTCTCCCTGCTACTTGCCTATGCAACGGTCTATCCAGACTTCAAAGTCCTGATTTTCTTCATTCTTCCGGTCAGAATCGCCTGGTTAGCTCTCTTCAGTGCCTTCATCATGATCCTCTCAGCATTGGGCCAGCCACTCATCGTGGCCGCAACTCTGGGAGCGGCTTTTCTGAACTACCTCCTGTTTTTCAACGCCGAGTTGAGATCCCATCTCGGCATTCTGAAAAGGAGTGTTACCGGATTCTCCGGTGCTTCCACCCGACTCAAGCCCCAAGGTCAAATGCGAAGCCAAACACGGAGTCCAAAAAACCAAACGCTCGAGACTCTCCACCTGTGCGAGGCGTGCGGCAGGACCGAGGTCAGCCATCCGGACATTGATTTCCGTGTCACTGTGAATGGGAAGGAATTCTGCAGGGAACACCTTCCGGCGAAGG
>Ga0209829_10002048_pt1 | contig 15648 bp, 13 predicted proteins | sample C_140205_EF_Meta_FD_187311 | JGI IMG/M metagenome (GOLD analysis project Ga0209829, IMG submission 187311) | Freshwater microbial communities from Lake Croche, Canada to study carbon cycling - C_140205_EF_MetaG (SPAdes) (version 2) | ecosystem: Environmental > Aquatic > Freshwater > Lake...
ACCAACTTTTTTACAATAACAAACTAAGTAATTACTGGAAAACAAATGTAGCCGTATTTCTTACTAAAGGTGCTGGATACTACGAGCAATATAAAGAAAATCAAAATTTATCTAAATATGGAATTCCTGATTTCCATTCAGGCAGCCTTATATTAACTGAATCTGATTTAATAAGACAGTTGTGGCTAGATAATAATTTCTATGGAAGTATCTTTTCGTTTCAACTCAATAAAAATAAGTCACAATTAATAATTGGTGGTGGTTTAAATAAATATGATGGTAAAAATTTTGGAAAGGTTATATGGACAAAGGTTCAACCTTCAGTTAATTCAAATTATCAATGGTATAACCATGCTGCCTTTAAAAATGATTTTTCTTTATATACCAAATGGACTCATCAGATTTTTGAACATTGGCAAAGTTTCCTTGATATACAATTTAGAAAGGTTGATTACACCATTAATGGATTTAGAGACAATCCAAGTCTTTTAATTCATACGAATTATAATTTTATAAACCCTAAAGCTGGTTTAACTTTCACTAAAGATAATTGGCAGGCTTTTTTATCCTTTGCAATGAGTTCGAAAGAGCCCAATAGAGATGATTTTGAAGCAGGTAAATTATTGCAGCCAAAATCTGAAAAATTACAGGATTTTGAATTGGGGGTTGAAAGAAAAAGTAAAATAATAAATTATGGTGCCAATTTTTATTTTATGAATTACAAAGACCAGCTTGTATTGACTGGTAAAATTAACGATGTAGGTGCTTATACAAGAAGTAATATTGCAAAAAGCTATCGAGCTGGAATTGAAATACAATCAAAGTTATTGCTCGCAAAATGGTTTAATATTGAAGCAAATATTACGTTGAGTGAAAACAAGATGAAGGATTTTACAGAATATATTGATGATTATGACAATGGAGGACAAATTACTAATTTATATAAAAAGTCAAGTCTGTCATTTTCGCCTTCTATTATAGCTGCAAGTACTATTAATTTTATTCCAATCAAAAATGGAGAAATAAGTTTAATAAATAAATATGTGGGTAGGCAGTTTTTAGATAATACTGAAAAAAACAGCAGAAGCTTGAATGCATATTATGTTCAAGACATTAAAGTTAGTTATCTATTAAAATGCAAAGTAGTAAAAGAAGTGCGATTCATAGCACAGTTAAACAATATTTTCAATAAAAAATATGAATCGAATGGCTATACTTTTAGTTATGTTTACGGAGGTTTGACAACTGAAAATTATTATTTTCCAATGGCCCCTATTAATGGTATGTTAGGAATTAATATTAGTTTGTAAATTAGAGTTGAAATTTTTCTCTCCAAAGAAGCATCCCTCCAGTTAAATTTTTCACATTCGAAAATCCAGCTGCGGCTAGTATTAAACATGCTTGTCCACTTCTATTACCACTTCTGCAATAAACAATCAGTTCCTCATCTTTTAAATTTTCAATTTCATCTAATTGCATTGTTTGTATTTGTCCAAGAGGAACCAATATTCCCCCAATGTTAAATTCAGTATTTTCATGAGGCTCCCTTACATCTAAAATATTCAATTTCTCCCCAGCACTCATTCTTTCTTTTAATTCGTCAATCGATATGTTTGTCATTTTATTATTTTTTTATCTGTGATTGAACAGTATCTGTTGGTGATTTTTTTACAGAAGAAATATATAAATCCATTAATTGACCTGAACGAATAAATAAAGGTCTTTTTTCTTCATCCATAGTTTCAGGGCTTTGCTTGTAAATAAATGCTGATAAGGTATCAGTAACTACCCCTTCAGTAATAACTGCAGCAATATTAACTCCTAATAAATCTAGTTGAGCTTTTGCTTCGCCATAAGTTAAACCAACCAAATCTGGCACCATCGTTTCTTGATCCATCAGCCCACCAGCGATCACTAAGCTAATTCTACTACCCCACTGTACTTTATTTCCGGGTGGAATCCTGTATCCTTTGTAATTTTGTTCCAAAATGGTACCCTGCATAAAATCCGCTTTCATAATAGTATCTCCCAATAGCAAATGATTTCTTTTTAATAGTTCTAAGGCAAATCCAAAACTCTTACCTTCTAAAGAGGGCATGATTACCATTGGAGGAATATATCTATTGACTGTTAAATAAACCGTACGATTAATTTTTACAGTAGAATTTGAATCAGGTAATTGTTTAATAATTGTTCCGCGGGATAGAGTATCATTGTAAATAGAATCTTGAATGATTACATCGAACCCTTTACTTTCAAGTAAAACAATAGATTGTTTGTAATCCTTTCCAATTAAGCCTGGGACAGTTAAATATTCTCCATGTTTGGTAATCCAACCTAATAATTCAAGTAATAAAAAGATTAGCAATATAGCCAGGGTAATGGCTGCTATTAGATTTACCCAGATCGATTTGTTGGTGATAAATTTGAACACAGAAAAAAAATTAAATTAAATTAAATTACTATTTAAAACGTAAATGACATCATTATTTTATTAGAAAAAATTACTACAATTAAATTAAACATTCATCAATTAAGCTAGAATAAAAATCTTGTAAGGTCCACCCCATTGCTTTTACTTGTTGAGGTATAATACTTGCTTCACTTTGTCCAGGTACCGTATTTATTTCTAACATATAAGGTTCACCACTAGATTCATCGTAAATAAAATCAATTCTTATTACTCCATTGCAATTGAAAATTGAGTAGGTCTTTATAGCAGCGATTCGTATTTTTTCTGCAATCGATTCCTCTAAAATTGCTGGTGTTATTTCTTGGCTAGCTCCGTTGTATTTAGCCTCAAAATCAAAAAATTCTTTGGTAGTAATTATTTCTGTGATAGGTAGAGCAATGACCTTACCTTTTGTTTTAAAAACACCAATGGTAAATTCTCTTCCTTTAATAAATTCTTCTATTAGAACCTGGTCATCCTCATTAAATGCTTTTTCAATTGCTTGAGGCAAATCATTTTCAAAATTGACTTTACTCATTCCTATACTACTTCCTCCATTGTTTGGTTTTACAAAAACCGGCAATTTTAGATTTAAAAGAATTTCCTTTATTTCAAAAGGTGAATTTTTGAAAAGATGAAGAGATTTAGCAACTTTAATTCCACCAAATGCAGCTACAGCAACTGTGTACCGTTTGTTAAAAGTTAGAGCTGAGGTAGCTGTGTTACAAGATGTATATTTAATATTAAGACAATCAAAGTATCCCTGCAATTTGCCATCTTCTCCAGGACTACCATGTAATCCGATCAGGACAGCGTCAAATTGTATTTTATTTCCATCTATTCTTAAAGAAAAATCATTTTTATCAATAGCAACTTTATCTCCATTCGGCTGGGTGTAGAACCATCCCGAATTTGAAATATCAATCAAATAACAAATCCATTTTTCAGGATCCATATTATTTTGAATGGTGATGGCAGATTTATACGAAATAACAGCTTCTCCAGAAAAACCACCCGTTACCAATGCAATTGTTTTTTTCATTCGTTGACAATAATTAAGATTACAAAGTAACGAAATTTGGGTTGAAACAAGTATATGGGTATTTGAATAATAGGCTAATTATTATACGATATTACTCAATTCCCTCATTTTGTGATTGAAGAACAAATTTCCAATTTCCATCAGATTGTTTTTTCCAAACACTGACATAGGTGCCATATAAAACGCTGTCTTTATTATTGAGTTTTAAAGAATAAATACCGTAAGTATAACCCAATTCACCAGAGATTGCTAAACTTCCACCTTTGGGTTCCCAAGTCATTTTGAATGAATTGTCATCCAATTGACTTAAATAATTTATAGCCTGTCCACCTACTATTGGTAAAGTTCCTGGTCTCAAGAAGGTACCTTTGCTGTCGATATATTGAATCAAAGCGAATTTAATCCCCTTTTGCTCACTCAATTTAGAAAAAGATCGATCAGTATCCAATAATGAAAAAGAATTGTCTATTGGAGTAGTTGATTTCTTTTTAGTATTGCAAGAAATATTTGTAAAAAAAACTACAGTAGCTATTAAAAGAAGATTTTTTTTCATATATAAAATATTTTAATAATATTTTTAAAAAAAAGCGAACATATCTTCCGATATACTCGCTAAATAATTTTATAAAACAATAAAAAAAATCAGAGTTTAATAGAACACAAACCTATTTTGTATAAATAATAATTTATTTATACTTTTACTAGATGTGCAATTTGGCTTTTTTAGCCATCAAATCATCCACCGTTTCTTTGTACAAATCATCTGGAACACAGCAATCAACAGGACAAACAGCTGCACATTGAGGCTCTTCGTGAAAACCCTGACACTCTGTACATTTATTTGGTGTAATATAGTAGGTGTCAGCACTTACGGGCGTATTTCTTTGGTCAGCATCAACAGCTGATCCATCAAGAAGTGTGAAAGAACCTTTTACAGTAGTACCATCTGCGATAGACCATTCAACACCACCTTCATAAATTGCATTATTAGGACATTCAGGCTCACATGCTCCACAATTAATACATTCATCTGTTATTTTAATAGCCATTTGTTTTGATTTAGTGTTAAGTTAATGCGAAATTTGTTAACAAAATTAAGAAGTTAAGAATGAAATTACAAAATCGAATCGAGATATTAATTAAACTCAAAGAATATTTATTCGCAAATTCTGAAGAATGGCAGCTAGTAAAAAAGACTGCCTCTATTCACAATGGCTGGTTTACCTCAGAATTCATCGATTTATCTATTAATAATATCATTGAACGTTATTTAAGTAAGTATGAACTACTCAAATGGGTTATTGATTACCCAATTACTGATCCACCCTCACCTAAAAATGTAGGAATTGTAATGGCAGGTAATATTCCGATGGTTGGATTTCACGATTTTTTGGCAGTGTTTATTAGTGGACACCATCAAACCATAAAATTATCTGATAAAGACAATCAACTGCTAAAACATTTGGTGCTAAAGATGTATGATTGGGATAGTGAAATAAAACAATCCATCCAATTTGCCAGTTTATTGAAGGGCTGCGATGCCTATATCGCTACTGGAAGTAATAACAGTGCACGTTATTTTGAGCAATATTTTTCAAAATATCCCAGTATTATTCGCAAAAATCGGACTTCAATCGCAATTCTTGACGGGACTGAAACAAATGAAATACTGGAAAAATTGTCAGATGACATTCATGTATTTTTTGGTTTGGGATGTAGAAATGTCACTAAAATTTATGTTCCAGAAGAGTATGACTTCCTACCCTTGATTCAGTCTTTTCACCGATATAAATATTTCGCTGACCATCATAAATATAAAAATAACTACGATTATAACTTATCCATTCAATTGATGAATAATCGTTACTATATGACCAATGAGAGTACCTTATTGGTTGAAAATGATTCGATTTTCTCACCTATTAGTCAACTAAACTATGGTTTTTATAAGAACAAAGAAACTGTACTAGAAAATTTAAAAAATCATCAGGAAATCCAGTGTATTGTTGGTCTTGATATCCCTTTTGGAAAAGCACAACAACCTAGATTGAGTGATTATGCAGATGGAATTGATACCATGAATTTTTTAATAAATCTGTAAATTTATCATGCTTTTGCCTCCTAATAAATTGTTAAAGATGATGGTGTACAATTTGCAAATTGTCATGGCATCGTTACTTTGTAATCTAAGGCATGAAAATTGATTATTATAAATTTTATCACTGAATAAAAATCTTATTAATTATGAAAATTAAACAGGTTCTATTGACAGTTACCATTAGTGCCGTTACCGCATTCGGAGTTTTGTTGACCTACAACAGTTATTTAAAATATTCCAAAACTTACGGAGGTCAGGAAGCAGGAGTAATTCCCTCTAATTACAAATTTGCAAAGTTAACGGATAATAATTCCGTAAATCCTCCGGGGGCTGTAGATTTTACTCAATCAGCTGCTGCAGCTTTGCCAACGGTAGTTCATATTAAAACTAAAACGAATGCGAAGCAAGTAAATAATAATTTACCAAAAAATCAGCGTCCAAAAAGTCCATTTAGTGATTTTTTTGGAGACGATATTATGGAACAATTTTTTGGTAATCAAAGAGGGTATGTCCCTGAACAAAAGGCATCAGGATCTGGAGTAATCATTAGTGCGGATGGCTACATTGTTACCAATAATCATGTTGTTGAAAATGCCGATGAATTAGATGTTACTTTAAGTAATAAAAAATCATACAAAGCAAAGGTAATTGGCACAGATGCAGCGTATGATCTTGCGGTTATAAAAATTGAAGCAGCAGGACTGCCATTTTTACTTTATGGAAATTCTGATGAAGTAAAAATTGGTCAATGGGTATTGGCATTGGGCTACCCTTTAAATTTAGAAACTACCGTTACCGCTGGGATCGTAAGTGCAAAGGCCAGAAGCCTTGGACTAAATAAAGGAACCAAAACTAACTCACCTGTAGAATCTTTCATTCAAACAGATGCGGCCGTTAATCAGGGTAATAGTGGTGGCGCACTCATTAACACCAACGGAATGTTGATTGGCATTAATTCAGCAATAGCATCTCCAACAGGATATTATTCAGGTTATTCTTATGCAATTCCTGTTAACATTGTAAAAAAAGTAGTAGATGATCTTATCAAATATGGCAATGTTCAAAGAGGTTATTTAGGTGTGGCAACATACAATACCAATGATATATCTGAAGAGGTAAGAGCAAGAATGAACTTAAACTTCAAGGGAGATGGTTTAGTAATCACTGAAGTTTCTGCTAATAGTGGAGCAGCAGATGCTGGATTGAAAAAGGGTGATATCATTAAGTCTGTTAATGGCGTAGCGGTAACACTTCCCTCTGAACTACAGGAATTAGTAACGCGGTACAAACCTAGTGATAAAGTGACTGTGGTTTATTCAAGAAATGGTTCAGATAAAACAATTGTAGCCACTTTAAAAAACAAAGCAGGAAATTTTGACTTAGTAAAAAGTGATAATTCAGTAATGTCAAAACTGGGTGCTGAATTCATTAATTTAAATCCCAAAAAGGCAAAAGAATATGGTATACCTGGAGGTGTAGTGGTGAAGAAGATTACCGATGGTGCTTTAAGCGATCAAACAAGAATGAGAGATGGATTCATCATCGTAAAAGTAGATGACACAGAAATCAAAACAATAGAAGATTTGACCAAGGCATTGAATAATATTAAGTCTATCACGATCAGTGGATTTTATCCTGGATATGATGGTTTGTATGACTATCCAATAACTTTGGATTAAAACATTTACATAAATTTAAAAAGGCGCATTGATTCCAATGCGCCTTTTTAAATTGTAATAGAATTTTTATTAGAAATTACTATTTTTCAAATACTTTATAAGCCCATGGGATAAGTTCAAATGATTTAATTTCAGTAAAATCAAAATTTCTTTCAGTAAAAACATCTTTAAAACTACCTCCTAATTTTTCATCTATTATTGAAAATTCAACTAATTGACTGCTAAAATTTAATAGTACCAATACTTCTTGCTCACCATTTTTTCTAAGATAAGCTAGAATATTATTTTCACAATTTGTATGCAAAATAACAGTGATTGATTCTTCATCACCCGCTCTTAGCGCAGGATTTTCTTTTCTTAGTTTCAATAAGGTTTTATAAAAATCATGCAATTCAAATTTTTCAGTCCAATCAATTGTATCTTTTTCAAAAAATTCTAATCTTTTTAAATTGGGTAACTCTTGACCACTATAGATTAATGGTATCCCTTCCCATGTAAAACTATGTACAGCAAAGGCTTTCGCTGCTTCGCCATATTTTTCATATTCAGTTCCATTCCAACTATTTTCATCATGGTTAGAGGTGAACCATAATTTTATATTTTCCTTGTTTCCATTTTGATCATATCGATTTAATATACCATCTAGTATATTTTTATTCTGATGATTCTTATAAAAATCTGCAGTTTGGTGCATCCATGTCCAAGTATAACAAGCATCAAAAGCGTTGTAATAATCTGGATTTTCTAAGGGGTCACTTTCCGCTAACCAAAATAAAGTTTTGATTTTTTCAAGTTCTGCCCTTGCCTCCATCCAAAAATCCAATCTAACCCAAAAAGCTAAATCGCAACGGAATCCATCGATACCACATTCAGTAATCCAATATTTCATTGAATCAATCATTGATGCTCTTAAGCTTGGATTATCATAATCTAGTTCAATGATATCATCCATGCCACTTGCAATTTTAAAATCTCCAGTCGCTGGGTCTTTTTTATAATATTCAGGATGAGTAATCGTCCATACATGATCCCATCCTGTATGATTTGCCACCCAGTCAATTATTATTTTAAATCCTAACCCCTGCGCAATTTTTACGGTTGATTTGAAATCTTCCAAATTGCCAAATTCAGGATTAATAGAGATATAGTCACTACAGGCATACGGACTGCCCATTGAACCTTTTTTGAGTTTTTGAGAAATCGGTGTAATTGGCATAAACCACAAGGTGGATACTCCCATATCTTTTAATCTAGGCAAATGCTTTTCGAAAGCCTTGAAAGTACCTTCCAGACTATATTGACGAATATTCACCTCATATACATCGGTATTTTTGATCCAATCTGCTTTTTTAAATATCATAAAAGAAAAACGTTGATTTGAAGATAAGATGAAGTTAATTGCAATTGAAAAAACACCCTCTTAAACAAGGTATTTTAAAATTTAAAAGAAATTAACACTCTAAAGTATGATGGTTTTCTGACAAATCATCCCCACAAAAATAGACCACAACATTGTATCTTTGAAAACGCAATAGTATTCATTATGAAACAATTCAATGTTCCAGCAATTTATAGAAGTAATTTAATAGCTGCTGTTAAGAATAGTCGAAAAGTAAAGGACAAAATGAAGAAAGATTTTAGTCCCACCCTACTCGACTTCGGACCAATTCAAATTTTCCTTTCTCGTCATTTTGGATTATGTTTTGGTGTTGAAAATGCAATTGATATTGCCTTTAGAACCATTGAAGAGAATCCTGGGAAAAGGATTTTCTTATTGAGTGAAATGATTCATAATCCTCAGGTTAATGCAGATTTAAAACAAAGAGGTATTCAGTTTATGCAGGATACCAATGGAAAAGAAATTATCCCCTTTGAATCAATCACTAGTGAGGATGTAGTAATAATTCCAGCATTTGGAACAACTTTAGCAATAGAAAAAAAATTAAAAGATATCGGTATTAAAACTGAGCAGTACAATACTACCTGCCCTTTTGTAGAAAAAGTTTGGAATCGTAGTGAACAGATTGCTCAAAAACAATACAGTGTTATTATTCATGGAAAACCAACCCATGAAGAAACAAGAGCTACTTTTTCACATGCAGCATTTAATACTCCTACTGTTGTGGTCAATGATATGAAGGAAACTATTCTGTTGGGTAAATATATTACCGGAGAAAAAAATGAAAGTGATTTTTACGAAGAATTTTCTGGTAGATATTCTGATGGATTTGATATTAAAAAAGATCTTCAAAGATTTGGAGTAGTAAATCAGACCACGATGCTAGCCAGCGATACACAGGCTATTGCAGATTACCTAAAAGAGTTAATGATAAACCACTATCAGTTAAATGAAGAAACCATTTCTGAACGATTTGCAGAGACTCGAGATACCCTATGTTATGCAACCAATGACAATCAATCAGCTGTTTATGGATTGTTAAAGCAACCTGCTGATCTAGCAATTGTTGTTGGAGGATACAATAGTAGTAATACATCTCATTTAGTTGAATTGTGTGAGGAAAAACTACCTACTTATTTTATTGATGGAGAACATAGAATTAAGTCTCAATCATCGGTTGAACATTATAATTTTCATAAAAAGGAAAATACGATATCTACTAATTTTCTAACCAATAAAAATCCAATTAAAATATTGTTGACAAGTGGCGCAAGTTGTCCAGATACAATGGTAGAAAATGTAATTATTAAGTTGATCTCATTCTATTCAACAATAAAAACGATGGATGAAATTAAGAACGAATTTGATGACTAGAGAATTTTAAAAAAAGATCAAATCAATCGAAGAGCAAATTCCAACTGCTCTTCCATGGTAAGTTGAGTATTATCTAGTACAATAGCATCTGCTGCTTTTCTTAAAGGACTAATTTCTCTTGTAGAATCGAGGTGGTCTCTATTTTCTAAATTTTTTTTCACTTCTTCCATTGTGATGTGTGGATTTTTCGGAGTTAATTCCTTTAATCTTCTTTCCACTCTAATAGCACTATCTGCTGTCATAAACAGCTTTATTTCAGCATTAGGGAAGACAGTAGTACCAATATCTCTGCCATCCATAACGATGCCTTTGTTGTTGCCCATTTTTTGTTGTTGAGCAACCGCAAAAGTCCTTACTGCGGCTATTGCAGCTACATCACTTACTTTTTCTGCAACTGAAAGATCTCGGATCAAATCTTCTATGTTCTCATCATTGAGATAAATATCTGAATGGTGAGCATCAGCATTGAATCTAAAATCAATATTGATATTTCTTAAGGCTTCTAATATTTCAACAGCATTTGATAAATCAATATTTTGGCGTAAAAAAAACAATGTAATTGCCCTATACATTGCGCCACTGTCAATATATACATAACCTAATTTATTTGCCAATTGTTTGGCAAGGGTACTTTTTCCGCAGGCTGACCAGCCATCGATGGCAATTATCTTTTTATTCATACTGCAAAAATTAAATAAAATACTCCAATCAACAAAAAAATATAATGTTAGTAATAATATTAAAGGCTATGTATAAAGAAGCCATCCAATAAATGGATGGCTAAAAAATGTATCTAATTATAATTATGCTTTAGAAGGAGCTTCTTCCTTTTTCTCTTCAACTTTTAGGGTAAATATTATTTTCTCCCCTTTTTCATCTAAATCTGCTATGAGGGTATCGCCAGCTTTTACCATCATATTTAAAATTTCTTCTGCCAAAGGATCTTCTAAATATTTTTGGATTGCTCTATGCAATGGCCTGGCTCCAAATTGTGAGTCATATCCCTTATCTGCAATAAAGTCTTTCGCTTTTGAACTGAGTTCCATTGTAAAGCCAAGATTAACTAGTCTTTTCATTACCCCTTTCATCAGAATATCAATAATTTCAAAAATATTTTCACGAGTAAGTGAATTGAATATTACCACATCATCAATTCGATTCAAAAATTCAGGACTAAAAGTACGTTTTAATGCCTTTTCAATAACCGCCTTGTTATTTTCTTCGGCATTTTGAATTCTAGAAGCAGTTGCGAAACCTACCCCTTCACCAAAATCTTTTAACTGCCTAGCACCAATATTGGATGTCATGATAATGACCGTATTTTTAAAATCAATTTTCCTTCCCATTCCATCGGTCAACAGTCCATCATCTAGTACCTGCAAGAGAATATTATAAATATCTGGGTGAGCTTTTTCAATTTCATCTAGAAGTATTACACTATATGGTTTGCGACGAACCCGCTCAGTAAGCTGACCTCCTTCTTCATAACCAACATATCCTGGAGGTGCACCAATCAAACGGCTAACGGTGAATTTTTCCATGTATTCACTCATATCAATTCGAATCAGTGATTCATCATTGTCAAACATATATCTGGCAAGAGATCTAGCAAGTTCCGTTTTACCTACTCCTGTAGGACCAAGAAAAATAAAGGTACCAATCGGTTTCTTTGGATCTTTTAAGCCTACTCTATTTCTTTGAATAGCTTTTACAACTTTTAAAATTCCATCCTCTTGTCCAACAACTACATTTTTAAGATCTTCTCCCATTCGACGGAGTTTGTCAGTTTCAGCCTGAACCATCCTTTTTACGGGTATTCCAGTCATCATACTAATTACTTCAGCAATGTCCTCCTCATCAATTGGAAAACGTTTATATTTACTTTCTTCTTCCCAATCGTTTTTAGCTTTTTCGAGTTCTTCCTGTAATCTTTTTTCCGTATCTCTCAAGGATGCGGCTTCTTCGAAACGTTGGCTTTTAACTACCTTATTTTTTTCTAATTTAATGTCTTCGATTTTCTTTTCTAAATCAATCACATTTTCAGGGACATTAATATTTTTGATATGCTTACGAGCACCCACTTCATCTAGAACATCGATTGCTTTATCAGGCAACAAACGGTCTGTCATGTATCTTTCGCTCAGTTTAACACAGGCATCAATGGAAAGATCACTGTAAGTAACATTGTGGTAATCCTCATATTTACTTTTGATATTGGTAAGAATTTGAATAGTTTCTTCAACAGAAGGTTGTTCCACAATAACCTTTTGAAAACGTCTATCCAGAGCACCATCTTTTTCAATATGCATTCGGTATTCATCCAATGTTGATGCACCAATACATTGTAACTCACCTCTTGCAAGAGCTGGTTTAAATATGTTACTAGCATCTAATGATCCACTAGCACCACCTGCACCTACGATTGTATGAATTTCATCTATAAATAAAATGACATCTCTATTTTTTTCAAGTTCATTCATTATAGCTTTCATCCTTTCTTCGAATTGACCTCGGTATTTGGTACCTGCAACCAAAGCAGCTAAGTCTAATGACACTACTCTTTTATCGAATAAAACTCTACTTACTTTTCTTTGTACAATTCTTAGTGCCAACCCTTCCACTATCGCAGTTTTACCCACTCCAGGCTCACCAATTAAAATTGGATTATTCTTCTTCCTTCTTGAAAGTATTTGTGATACTCTCTCAATTTCGTTTTCTCTTCCTACAATTGGATCCAAGGTTCCATTTTCTGCCAGTCTGGTTATATCTCTACCAAAATTATCCAATACAGGTGTTTTGGTTTTGGGCTGAGCACCTGCCCCACCTCTTTGAGTTTTTTGTTGTTGTGAAAATTGCTTGCGCTCTTCATCAAATTCATCTTCTGATTCGTCAGAAAATTCGGCTGTTGGTGGTGCGGATGAAACAAATCCTAATTCATTTTTGAAAATATCATAATCAACATCAAACTGATTTAAAATTTGAGTTGCTATGTTTTCTTTATTCTTTAAAATCGATAACATCAAATGTTCACTCTCCACCATGACACTCTTGTAAGCCTTGGCTTCAAGCACTGTTATACGAATCACTTTTTCGGCCTGCTTAGTCAATGGAAGTGAATTGATATTAGCAATATTTTTTCCAGTTTTATCTTTCACCGCTACCTCAATTTCTTTCCTTAACTCATATAAATCAACATTGAGTGATTTTAAAATCTTAATGGCAGTATTTTCTCCATCACGAATTAATCCTAACACCAGATGCTCAGTTCCAATAAAGTCATTTCCTAATCTCAAAGCTTCTTCTCTGCTGTAAGAAATAATTTCTTTTACCTGTGCTGAAAAATTATTGTCCATATACTGTGAATTTATATTTTAAGTAATAACTAAAATAATAACGAATAAATAATTTAATTGTTTTAATATAAACCTTCAATCAATTTGGGAAAAATATTTCTTTAATTAATCCCCCATTCTAAAAAAGGAAATAGTAAAATTAGTCTTTATAAAATAATTTTTTAAAACGAATGAAAGCTAAATTTTCCTTTACTTTACAAAATCTAAAAACAAAAATTATATCAAAATAGTTTATTTTTTTAAAAATGAGTATTAAAAATACCTCCTTGTCTAATTACATATAAAGTTCGTTCAAATGAATGTCAAAATAGATACCAAAGAGAAATTCACCGTAATAACTCCTCAAGTTACTCAACTTTCTGCTAATATGACAGTTGAAATCTCAAATTTGTTGCTTCCATACCTACAAAAAGACATACCTCATATTATATTAAAATTAACTTCAGTTACAAAACTAGATGATGAGGTGGCCAACTTACTGCTTCAGATAAAAGAGGAATTTTATGAAAATAATTGCTCCTTTGTAATTTGTAATTTACAATCCAATTTATTTACAATATTAGATCGACTAGAAATTTTAGAATTATTGAATATAACTCCTTCGGAAAGTGAAGCATGGGATATTGTTCAAATGGAAGAGATTGAAAGAGAATTGTTGGGAGATGAATAAATTAATTGTAATTTTTAACCTACCAAATGCAGCTTTAACGATTTTGTCAAAGTCTTGCTATAATTAAAAAGCCTTTAAAATTATTTTATAAAAAATTTTGTTAGCACTCACCATTTTAGGAAATAATTCAGCAATACCTGCATTTGGAAGAAATCCAACGGCACAGGTATTACAATTACAAGATGACTACTTTTTAATAGATTGTGGAGAAGGTACTCAATCTCAGCTCTCTAAATACAAGATTCGTCGAAGTAAAATCAATAATATTTTTATTTCCCATTTACATGGCGATCATTATTTCGGACTAATTGGACTTTTGACTAGTATGAGTCTACTGAGTAGAACCCAAGATTTACATATTTATGGTCCCGCTCAATTAGAGCAGATAATAAAAATTCAGTTAGAAGTTGCCGATACCAAGCTTTCCTATTCACTTTATTTCCATCCTATCCTTTCACCAGGAATATTATTGGATGAAAACAAGTTTACTGTAACTGTTTTTTCTTTAAATCACCGAATTGAGTGTTGGGGATTTTTATTTAGACAAAAAAAGAAGCCAAGAAGTATTGATCCTATTAAAATTAAAAAATTTAATATCCCTGCCTCTTTTTATCCTAAACTACAAAATGGAGAGGATTATACCAATGCTGATGGAGCCATTATAACCAATGAGTTGGTTACTATTGCCAATAACCAAAGTAAAAGCTATGCCTATTGCGCAGATACTATTTACGATGAAAGGCTGATTGAAATTGTAAAGGAAGTAGATTTGTTATACCATGAAACTACTTATCTAAATTCATCTGCAGATAAAGCCGCAGCAAGATTTCATTGTACTACTAGTCAGGCTGCTAACATTGCTTTGAAGGCAAAAGTTAAAAGGTTAATCATTGGACATTTTTCATCCAAATACGAATATTTAGAAGACTTTTTAACTGAAACAACGGAAATTTTTAAAGACACAGAACTTTCAAAAGAGGGAACCTGCTTCTTTATACTTTAGTTTTTAAATATTCTTTTACCTTTTGGTGAATGGCTGCACTCAATGGAGTAACCGGTAAGCGAAGTACATTTTGGATAATACCCAATTCATATAAAAAAGCCTTCACCCCTGCAGGATTATTCTCAGTAAACAACAAATTATATACTTCTACTAAAGGGTCATTCAATTTTTTTGCTAATACAAAATCTTGCTTTAATCCAGCTTTAACCATCTCTGAAAATTCTTTTGGAAAACAGTTGGCAGCCACACTGATTACCCCATCAATTCCACAAGCCAATTCAGGTAAAACAAGATCATCATCACCACTAGCTACCAAAAAATCGGAAGGCCTTTCTTTTAAAATTTGTATACATTGACCAATGTTATTTCCAGCTTCCTTTATGCCAGCAACATTTGAAACTTCATGAGCCAATTTGAGAGTAGTAGCTGCTTCAATATTGCGACCTGATCTACCAGGAACATTGTACAAAATAACTGGCTTTGGAGAAGCCTCTGCAATTGATTTATAATGCTGAAAAATACCTTCCTGAGATGGTTTATTATAATATGGACAGGTACTCAAAACAGCTACTGCCTTT
>Ga0209829_10002050_pt1 | contig 15637 bp, 14 predicted proteins | sample C_140205_EF_Meta_FD_187311 | JGI IMG/M metagenome (GOLD analysis project Ga0209829, IMG submission 187311) | Freshwater microbial communities from Lake Croche, Canada to study carbon cycling - C_140205_EF_MetaG (SPAdes) (version 2) | ecosystem: Environmental > Aquatic > Freshwater > Lake...
ATCTATGGAGGGGAAGCGCGGCGAGCCTAGAAATAAACCTCCTTATCCCACATCGTTTGGTTACCTTGGCAAGCCTACTGTGATTAACAATGTCGAAACTCTAGCCCATACCTATACCATTTTTAAATATGGAGCGAAACGGTTTTACGACCTAGGCGTTCAATATTCGCGAGGATCTAAGCTTTTCTCCGTTTCAGGCGACTCGCCAAAGCCTGGTATTTATGAACTTGAACTTGGGATGAGTCTCCTTGACTTTGTTCATGATTTTGGCGATGGAGATACCAAAGCGGTCCAAGTAGGAGGTGCTTCTGGGTTTTTAGTCCCACAGAAACGATTCGCAGAGACAACCATTGGATTCCAAGGAAAGCTTACTGGTATCTCGCTCCCAACAGGAGGCTCAATGATGCTCTTTAATAGTTCCCGATCGATGTATAACGTGCTTGATAATTACCTCGAGTTTTTTCGTGAGGAGTCTTGTGGTCAGTGCACTCCATGTCGGGTAGGCTGCCAGCAATTGCTCAATGGGATCAAAGCAGTCAAAAGAGGTGAGAAGACCGGTCAGTACCTCGATAAATTATTGCGACTAACCGAAACCATGCAATATACTGCCAAGTGTGGTCTCGGACAATCGGTGGCGAACTCATTTTCGTCTATTGTTGAGAATTTCAGAGAAGAGATGATTTATTAACAAGATTAAGTTATTCGGCCATGACAACCAAGATAAAGATAACCATCAATGAGAAGCAGATCGAGGTAGCAGAGGGTAGCTCCATCGTTGATGCTGCGGTTTGTGCAGGCGTAATTATCCCCACATTATGCTTTCATAAAGATCTTTGCGTCGCAGGAAATTGCAGAGTTTGTGTCGTCGAAATAGCGGGTCAGAAACGACTCTCCGCAGCTTGTGCAACACCTTGCGAAGAGGGAATGGAGATCCTAACCAATTCGTTGAAAGTCCGAAATGCCAGAAAACAAATTATTGAGCTACTCCTTTCGGAGCACAATGCTGATTGTACTTTGTGTTATAAGAATGGGAATTGTGAATTGCAAAAATTGGCTTCCGATTATAAAATAATGACGCAGGATTTTATCCAGCTGGCACCATTGCGGAAATATCAGATTGATCATTATTCACCCTCTATGATAAAAGATGATAGCAAATGTATCCGCTGTCAACGCTGCGTCAGAACCTGTGCCGAAATACAAGGGGTGAGTGCTTTAACGGCTGCCTACAAAGGGGATCGGATGAAGATTGCAACTTTCTTTGAAAAACCAATGAATGATGTAGTCTGCACCAATTGTGGGCAATGTATCAATCATTGTCCGACAGGAGCTTTGGTTGAACGAAATTACATCGAGGAGGTGTGGGATGCACTCGCGAATAAAGATAAGTTTGTGATTGTTCAGACAGCACCTGCCGTACGGGTCGGACTTGGTGAAGAGTTGGGGTTCGAACCAGGTACTCGAGTGACGGGGAAGATGGTCGCTGCCTTAAAAAGATTAGGTTTTGACGCGGTGATGGATACTGATTTCTCGGCTGACCTAACGATCATGGAGGAGGGTTCGGAGCTCCTTATGCGACTTAAAAAAGTGTTGGTAGATCATGATCCGAATGTTAAACTGCCATTGGCTACCTCTTGCTCTCCAGCTTGGATTAAATACATCGAGCATATGTATCCCGACTATCTGGACCATCTCTCAACATGCAAATCTCCACAGCAAATGTTTGGAGCTTTAGTTAAGACCTATTATGCAAAGCACTCTAATCTGAATCCAGAGAATATAGTCTCGGTATCTATTATGCCTTGTACAGCCAAAAAATTTGAGGCTAATCGGCCAGAGATGCATGACAGTGGTTATCGAGATGTCGATTATGTACTCACTACGCGTGAGTTGGCAATTATGATTAAGCAGGCTGGAATTGATTTTTTAAAACTTGATGACCGGTCTTTTGATCAAATTATGGGTGCTTCAACCGGGGCAGGCGTTATTTTTGGCGCCACTGGAGGGGTGATGGAAGCAGCATTGCGCACGGCCTATGAACTGGTGACTGGCAGGGAAGTCCCTTTCGAAAATCTCAATATAATGCCAGTTCGTGGGATGGAAGGTGTTCGTGAGGCTTCGATATTAATCGAAAACCCCTTGCCTTATTGGTCTTTCTTGGAAGGTATCGAACTTAAATGTGCCGTTGCTCATGGACTTGTCAATGCCAGGGATTTGATGGATTCAATTGTTTCGGGTGAATCGCAGTATCATTTTATTGAGATCATGGCTTGCCCAGGAGGATGTCTGGGTGGCGGAGGTCAGCCAATTCCGACGAATCAAGAGATCAGACGTAAGCGGGCACTAGCAATCTATGCTGAAGATCAGGGTATGCCTCTTCGAAAGTCGCATCAGAACCCCGAAATTCTTAAGGTCTATTCCGAGTTCCTTACTGAGCCACTGGGTAAAGTTTCGCATCATCTCTTGCACACACATTATACTCCAAGAGAACGGTTTTAGGGACATGTTTTGTGTTTAGTTTATGTGTCTATAGGCAACTATATAACCATCAAATCACAGCCACGAAGTGGTTGAACTCTATAAACGGGTGGTTGCCGGCGGCTAGATATCGTTGTGTAAGTATGAATTTACCCCTCTGTGAAATATTTCTTTTTTAAGCTAAAAGCCACATTTACTAAGGCAACCATCACAGGTACCTCCACTAATGGCCCAATAACGGTGGCAAAGGCTTCTTGTGAATTGATGCCAAAGACCGCAATCGCTACTGCAATGGCTAATTCAAAGTCGTTGCTCCCTGCCGTGAATGCCATCGTGGTAGACCTTTCATAATTCTCGCCCATACGCTTAGAAATATAAAATGTGGAGAAAAACATAATCCCAAAATAGATCGTATATGGAATGGCCACGCGTATCACATCGAGTGGTAAGGTGATAATCTTTTCACCTTTAAGTGAAAACATAACAAAGATGGTAAATAACAATGCAGCAGGAGTTAAAAGCGAAATCTTAGGGATGAATTTCTCGAAATACCACTCCTCGCCATGCTTCCGACGAAGCATCGAATTGGAGATTAAGCCAGCCAAAAATGGAATACCCAAATAGATAAATACCGTCACTGAAATTTCATAGATGGAAACTTCAACATTGGCCCCCTTTAAACCTAAATAGGGAGGGAGTATGGTGATAAATAAATAGGCATAAACCGAATAGAAAAATACTTGAAAAATGGCATTGAAGGCTACCAATCCTGCGGCTAGTTCAGGATCACCTTTGGCAAGATCGTTCCAGACTAACACCATCGCGATACAGCGCGCTAGACCTACGAGTATAACTCCAATCATTAACCCGGGCTGGTTGTGCAGGAAGATGACTGCTAATGCAAACATAATAACTGGACCAATAATCCAGTTTTGTGTCAATGAAAGTGTTAGTAATCGCACATTCTTAAATACCAAGGGGAGCTTCTCATATTTTACCTTTGCTAATGGAGGATACATCATCAAGATTAATCCAATGGCAATAGGCATATTAGTTGCTCCTAAACTCAGTGCTTTCCAGAAGTCTGGAATGTTAGGTAGGAAGAAGCCAACCACGACTCCTGCTATCATGACTATAAAAATCCATAACGTTAAAAAACGATCAAAAAAGGAGAGTTGTTTTACGGTGCTCATAGTTGAGGGTTTTAATTAGGTTGTATCGTAGTTTTATTTTGTCTTATTCGGATTTTTGAATTTTGCCTTGTGAAATAACATGGTTAGGCTCTCGCTCCACTTACCGTGATGCTGAAAATACCCGTCTCTCCATTTTGAAAATCAGCTAGCTCTTGTGGATTAAGGTAGTTTTTTAATACCTCCTCTGGAATAGCAATCTCTTTTTGTTTGTGGATTTCTACCTTCTCAAAGCCTTGTTTCTTGATCAGACCCATGTAAACATCTAAGTCAATGGCACCAGACACACATCCAGCATACATTTCTGCATCTTTTTGAAGTTTTTCGGGTAAATTACCTTTTATAACCACATCAGAGACGCAAAAATGTCCACCTATTTTTAAGACTCGTTTTATCTGCTCAAATGCTTTTTCTTTGTCTGGGACTAGATTTAAGACACAATTAGAAACCACCACATCAAAACTTTGATCAGGCAATGGCATCTCCTCGATGTCGCCTTTCACGAAGGTGACGTTGGTAAATCCTAGCTTCTTGTTGTTTTCATCTGCCTTTCGCAACATAGCATCGGTAAAGTCTAGACCGGTAACTTGGCCTGTCTCACCGACAATAGCACGAGCCACAAAGCAATCGTTTCCTGCACCGCTGCCAAGATCTAAAACCGAATCACCTTTGCTGATATTTGCAAATTGAGTCGGAATCCCACACCCTAATCCTAAATCAGCGTCTGGATTATAACCAGCTTGACCTTGATAGTCATCACTAAAGATGGTATAATCCATATCTCCACACGAGTTCGTACTTCCACAGCACGACGACTGATTGAAAAGTTTGCTTTGGTTGGCAATCTCTCCATACTTCTCTTGAACGATCAGCTTTAAATTGTTAGGATTCATGATGTTTGTGTATTAGTAATCATTAAATAATTAAGACTCTTATTTTGTTATTTCTTTCGAATAGAACTCATAAAATCCTTTTTTAATCTCGTTTCGTACACGAATAAATTCACTCCAGATGAATTCTTCCGTTCCAATAGCATGTGATGGATCATCAAAGCCAATATGGAGCCTGTTTTTTACGTTACCAATGAAGGCAGGACAACTTTCATTCGCCCCGCCACAAACAGTTATCACATAGTCCCAAGCTTCGTCAAGGTATTTTGATACCGAATCAGAGGTGTGTTGCGAAATGTCTATCCCATCTTCTTTCATCGCTGCCACGGCTTTCAAATTTAGTCTTCCTGAAGCCTCAGTGCCAGCAGAACAAACCGTTAATTCCGAATCGAAGGATTGTAAATAGCCATGCGCCATCTGGCTTCTGCAGCTATTCCCAGTACATAAGATTAATACTTTCATGTTCAAATTGATAAATTATTTTTTGCGTAAAGGTGATCTGTGTAATCTAACAACAAAAGTTTTTTGGTATCTCAATCTCATCCAAGAAGGATGAAAGGATCTCTTTTGAATCCAGGATAACCGCATAATCAAGACAGTAATTTGTTTTTACTCCACTCACCGTCCCTTGGATTAGTCCAGCTTTTTTAAGCTCCTTTAGATGTTGATTAACGGTTGTTCGACTCAATGGCAACTCCTCCGAAATGTCTCCAGAAATACAACTCTTTTGCTTGGCAAGAAATTGAATGATCTGTAGTCGGGCAGGATGAGCAAGTGCTTTAAATAAATTAGCCTTGTCTTGCAACCCTTTGTCGAATAATCCGGTCTTGGAAACTACCATTGCTTTGATATTAATTATAACGCAAATATACGACATATTTTAACATGACGTATAAATACGTTTATTTGTTTGTGAAAATTAAAATGATATGGGAATACTTTAGCCTAAAGGAGTGTATCGGTAGGTAAGCCTAAGCCTCTCCAGAGATGCATTCCCCCTTCAAGACTGGCGCAATTAGTTATTCCATTTAGCATTAAGAATTTGGCAACCTTAGAACTTCTTACTCCACCAGCACAGACAACAATAATCGGTTTGTCTGCAACGATTTCATTGACTCGCTCGGTAATTTCTGACATGGGCAAGTACTGTACTTGGTCATTCTGTATGCGTTCTAATGCGCATTCGTTTTCTTCTCGGACATCAAGAAGTTTGGCTTCACCTTGGTTGATTGCTGCCATGGCTTCATCTGGTGTGATGTGTTTTATTCCGTCGATATGGAAATCTTGTATGGTTGGAAAATCTGTTGTTATCATGATCGTGTAATCTTCTTTGAAAGTTGTAAATCTTCTTTAAATAAGTCGTAAAAGTAACGAAATAGATTCATTACCTTTGTCTAATAAACGTGAAATTCATAGCTTCTAGATATGGGTGTTATAGTGGCCTTATTGATACTAATTAGCTGGGTTGGACATCTGTTCTTTACTTTGCAGAACCAGCCAATAGCTCCTCAAGATCCTTGGTTTTGGATCCATTTGGCTATTCAGATTTGGCTGTTTACGGGTCTTTTTATTACGGCTCATGATGCTATGCATGGCACTGTGTCGAAAAGTAAAATCATGAATTCTTTCCTTGGTGTTACCTCGTCGATGTTGTATGCTGGACTTTGGTATCCAATCCTTAAGAAAAAGCATTACTTGCATCATCAACATCCAGCCACAGGTCAAGACCCAGATTATTCGGTAGCTAATCAGTATTTTCTGGTTTGGTGGTTTCGTTTTATGAAACAATACATTACGATCTGGCAGATCTTAATTATGGCTTCACTTTTTAATTTGGGATTACTCTGGTTTAGTCAGCAACAACTCCTAATTTTCTGGATTGTTCCTTCCATCCTTTCAACCTTTCAATTATTTTATTTTGGGACTTACAGACCTCATCGGATGCCGCATGATACTATCTCTGCGCCACATTTTGCAAGAAGTCAGAAGCGGAATCATCTTTGGGCGATGCTCTCCTGTTATTTCTTTGGTTACCATTTAGAACACCATGCCTCGCCTGGAACTCCCTGGTGGCAATTGTACCGGATTAAAAGGTAGTGGGGTGATTATTTATTCCATTTCGCTAGCGACTCTCGATTAAGCATGTTATCAATCTCTTTTGCCTCAGGTGTATAGATATATTCCATCTCGGTTGTGAAATGTTCTGTGATTTTACTTCGAACCATTTTTAAGGTGCTATTCAGAAGGTGATTTTGCTCCGTAAACGATTCTGGCAAAATAATAACAGCGGTTGGCAACCATCGCTCAGGGAACATCCCTACATATTTGCCGCCTTTCCGATAGGCGTCAATTTCCAGTTTGATTAGTTCTATCGCTTTTGAAATTCCCTCTGGGCTATTGGGAGTTAAATTGTGTTTGTGTAGGAATTGATTTATCGCTGAGATATTTGGCACAATTAATCCTACTGTATATGGATTTTGATTGTTATATAACATTGCTTGGTCAATATAAGGTGATTGATCCACAATAGCCTCTTCTATCCCTTCTGGACTGAATTTTTCGCCATCATTACCAATCAGTAGACTTTTAAAGCGGCCCATCACATATACATAGCCATCCTTTGAAATGTAGCCAAGATCTCCAGTGTATAACCATCCATCTTTTAATGTCTCTGCACTGGCTTTGGGGTTTTGCCAATAGCCTTTCATGATATTCTCTCCTCGAACAACCAGTTCACCCTTCTCGCCTGCAGGGACTTCATTGCCGTCGTAATCGCATATCTTTAGTTCGATTTTCTTAACTAAGCGACCAGAAGAACCAAACTTTACTCCAAGCGGGGAGTTCGCTGAGATTACAGGTGAAGCCTCTGTAAGTCCATATCCTTGATAAACAGGCGTTCCAATAGCAGAGAAGAATCTTTGTAACTCTATATCTAATAGCGCACCGCCTCCAATAAAGAATTGTAGATTCCCGCCAAAAGCCTGCCTTACCTTTGAAAAGACTAGTTTGTCCCAAAGTAAAACTTCTGGTTTTAAAAGAGCCCGCCACCCTTTTCCTTTATTCCAACCTTCACCATTGTATTTGTATGCAACTTTTAACCCCCGATTAAATAGCATCGAAGTGATTTTCCCTTTTGATTCAATCCCTTTTTCAATGTTTTTTCGGAAGCTTTTAAGTAATGCCGGAACACTCATCATAATCTCCGGCTTAAACTCTTGGATATTTGAGGGTACGTTACGCAACGTCTCCATCGGTGTTTTACCTACCTGGACCGACCCAACTGACGCTCCCTTGTACATAAAGGTATATAAACAGGCAGTATGCGCAAAAGAGTGGTCCCAAGGTAATATGGCTAAAGTCTTAAATTTAGGTGAAATATCTAAAACGGTGTTTGCTTGAACCACATTGGATGCATAGTTCAGATGTGTTAGCATGATCCCTTTAGGGTCAGCTGTCGTTCCAGAGGTATAGGAGATATTGGCTAAGTCATCGGGTTGAATGTTCGTCCATACCGCTTTAAACTCCTCCGCTTGTTTTGGGGATTTTAAAAATTCAATCCCCTGATCAATTAGATCTTTAAAGTACAAATCTTTAGGCCCTTTATTCTTAATCGGATCCAAATGAATAATAAATTCTACATCTGGGATCTCGTCTTTTATCTCTTCGATTTTCGAAGCCTGACCAGCAGAGACAATAACCATCCTAGATCCTGAATGAATCAATCTAAATTTTAATTCGGGTGACTCTAACTTCACAGACAAGGGGACATTGACTGCTGCGCAATATAAGATTCCAAGTTCACTAATCAACCATGAGTTTTGACCTTCAGACAATAGTCCAACACGTTCGCCTGGTTTTAGTCCAATAGCTATTAGTCCTGCGGCAAAATGATATACCTGTTGTCTAATTTCGAGATAAGTGGAGGGTGCGAATTGTTTCTTAGTCTTTTCCCATAACAACGGATTGTTTGGGAATTTCGCTACGCTAGTCTCAAATAGTTCAATAAGTGTTCTCATTCTTGCAACTTTTATGTTGGTATATTTTAATTTATTCCGTTAGTGTTATTTAAAGCTAACACCTAAAGTCTTTTAATGTTTTAGTCGCTTTAGGCTAATCCGAATTTGTAAATAGTTTTCGATTTAAATGTCTCACCTGGATTAAGTGCTGTTGTTGGAAAACTAGGATGATTCGGAGAGTCAGGGTAGTGCTGTGTCTCTAATGCTAAACCTGCATACCTGCCAAATTTTTCACCCCCTTGACCTTTGATGTCCGGAATATAATATCCTGTATACAGCTGAATGCCTGGCTCAGTGGTGAATACTTCCACTTTCCGGCCCGACTTTTCTTCTGTAAGTATCGCCGCTTGAACTAACTTTTGAGTTGGGTTTTCCAAGACAAAATTGCAATCGTAACCATCCGGAAGTTCGTTGATGCGAGCTCCCACCAGAGTGGGCGTCGTAAAATCAAATGGCGTGCCTGTAACTTTTGAAAATTCGCCAGTTGGAATAAGCTCTTCATTATTGACTGTTTTTGTTTTGGCTGGAACATAAAGCGAATGCCCTAAGATATTCGTCCCATTACCCGCTAAGTTTAGGTATGTGTGATTGGTGAGGTTTATAACTGTTTTTTGATCTGTTGTAGCTTTGTAGTCAATAATTAACTCATTTTTGTTGTTCAATAGGTAGGTAACCGTAAGGTCAAGATTTCCTGGAAATCCTTCTTCCATATGAACACTTCTATATTTTAACTCTAATCCAACTTGATTCACTTTGCAAATCTCTTTAGGACTCCAAATCACTTTGTCGAACCCTGTTATTCCACCATGCAAGCAGTTATTCCCATTATTGATGGCTAAGGTGTAAGTTTTTTTATCGATGGTGAATTTGCCTTTCGCAATGCGATTTGCATATCGACCTGTAATACAACCAAAACAAGGACAGTTATCGATATATGCATTCGAGATATAATCAGCAAATGACTTGAAGCCTAAGGCAATATTTGCCTTTCTCCCTTCTTTGTCAGGCGTCTCAATAGCGGTAATAATCCCTCCATAATTTGTTATTTTAACCGTCACCCCGTTATCGTTCTTAAGGGTGTATAATAATACTTTCTCACCCCTTCGGCCTTTGCCAAAATTGTATTTCTTAATTTTCATAATTATTTAGTTCGTTAGTTAAGCGGACACAAACGTAAAGAATAAAATAAAATAAATCTATTTTTTTAAGAATGAAAAATTAGAATGGATTAATTATGTTGGTTTAATTGTGCAACTCACTGTATTGTTGTGCTTCATCTAGTTGCCGTCGGTTGACTTAGGCCCTATGATTGATCAGAAAGACTAACTGATTAGTCATTCTGATCGCTTGCTTTAACTTGGGAAATTATTTTACATTTGTTGCGACCATAATTTAAATAACAAAAATTTTAAAGATCAACGACATGACTATCGAACAACTAAAAGCAAAATTTATTGAAAAATATGGGGCTGGCGAAATTCGCGGGTATTTTTCACCAGGACGTGTTAATCTAATCGGTGAGCATACTGATTACAATGGCGGATTTGTTTTCCCTTGTGCCTTAAGTTTTGGAATTTATTGCCTAGTTCGGACAACTGATCGGAAGACTGTTCGATTTGCCTCTGAAAATATGTCTTTTGTGGCCGAGGTGAGCGTCGAAGAACTCAACAAGCCTATTGGCAAAGAGTGGGTGAATTATCCAATCGGGGTATTTGCTCAATTTCTAAAAAAAGGTCTTGCCTTCGATAAAGGGGCCGATCTATTATTTTATGGTGATGTTCCAACTGGAGCGGGGTTATCTTCTTCTGCCGCATTAGAGGTGGCTACCGCCGTTTTAATCAACGAAGAGTATGGATTTGGAATCGATCGCGTTGAGCTAGCCTTGATGGGACAAAAAGCAGAACACGAATTTGCTCTAGTTAACTGTGGTATCATGGACCAGTTTGTTTCTGCCATGGGTAAGAAAGATCACGCCGTATTTCTAAATTGCGATACCTTGTCTTATGACTTAGTTCCGGTTAAACTCAACGGAGTAAAGATTGTTATTAGCAATACCAATAGCCCGCATAAACTTGATTCTGGGAAATACAATGAACGAGTTGCCGAGTGCCAAGCTGCTGTTAAAGCGATACAGCCATTTCAATCGATTAACGCTTTAGGCGAGATTTCTTGGGCCGATTTTCTAAAAGTTGAAGCTAAAATTGAAGATTCAACAGTGCGTCAACGTGCCCGTCACGTGGTCAGCGAGATTCAACGAACTACCGATGCGGTCACAGCATTAAAAGCTGGAGACCTTGAGAAATTTGGCGTTTTAATGAATGGCTCACACGACTCGTTACGCGACGATTACGAAGTGACCGGTCTTGAGTTAGACACCATGGTTGAGGAGGGTCGCAAGATTGCGGGCGTTATTGGCACCCGAATGACAGGTGGCGGTTTCGGTGGATGTACCGTGAGCTTGGTGAAGGATGAGGCTGTTGAGACGTTTATCACTCAAGTAGGAGCGAATTACGAAAAGCGGACCGGGCTAAAACCACTATTTTATGTGGCCGAAATTGGCGACGGAGGAAAGAAATTATTTTAATTAACTAAACACCTAATCTTAAAACTTATGACAGATTCAGTTTCAAAAAACAAGTATTTGTTCCCTCTCATTGTGATGGCCTCCTTGTTTTTTCTTTTTGGGTTCATTACTACAATGAACAATTCGACAATCGACTTTTTAAAAAATGCATTTGGGTTGGATGATGTTGAGAAACAACTTCCGAATAGTTTCTTTTATGGCGCTTATATCTTATCCGTTCCAGTTGGCTTGTTGTTGATGCGCATTGGATATAAGAGCGGTGTACTGCTTGGACTTGCACTGATCTCGGTAGGATTTTTCCTGTCAATTCCAGGAGTCGGAATGGGCTATTATGGTTTCTTAAGCGCCGTATCGGTATTTGCCATCGGAGTGGTAATCTTGCAGGTTGTTGCTGGCCCGTATGTCAATGCGATGGGGAGCCCCGAAACTGCGGCCAGTCGATTGACGCTTACCAATGCTTTGAATTCAGTGGCAACCGTCTTTGCTCCAATATTTGTCTCCATGTTATTGGTTACACCAAATATTGAAGCTGGAAAACCAATGGCTAACTCCGCAATACAAGCGATTGTAAAAGGTCCATTTTTAATGATTGGTGTGGTTACTGCACTAATTCTTGTTATTATGTTTTTCTTAAAACTGCCTGAAATAAAAGAGACTGATGATGCAGTGGCAGAACCTAAAAACTACAAGGCTAGTGCATTTAAATACACCCATGTATGGCTTGGTTCCCTTGCTGTATTCTTTTATATGGGTATTGAAGTGGGAATTCCAAGCTTTTTTGGTGATTATGTAAAACACCTTGGTCTGCAAAATATTCAAGCAACAGATATGTTGAAATACTACTGGGGCGGGTTGATGGTAGGTCGTGTGTTAGGGATCTTTATTCTTCGCAAATATAGTGCTAGTCAGATTTTAACCCTTTGTGCTTTTGGTGGATCAGCAATGCTTGCTGCCTCATTTGCGGTCGGTTCAAGTGTCCCCACATTGGGAATTTGGCTTTTCTTAGGAACAGGATTGTTCCACTCTATTATGTGGCCAGTTATTTATAGCCTTTCGTTAGAAGATTTAGGCCCACATGCAAAAGTTGCTTCTGGGGTTATTGCGACTTCGGTTATTGGAGCTGCAATTCTGACTCCAACTATGGCTGCTGTTCAAACGCTGACTGGCTCAGTTGTCATCGGTGTCAGCTGTCTGTTCGTTTACTATGCCTATCTAGTATTTTTCGCGAAGAAGGGTTCTCGAATTAGATCATAGTCTAAATCCTTGAAATATTTAAAGGCCATCTCTAATCTGAGATGGCCTTTTTTAGTTTCTTGAATATAGATGTCTGGGTCTTTTTTTAGTCAATTTAGTGGTATTTTTAGATTAATCCATTTGTGCTTGAAAGGTGTTTGCTAAATATTTTTAATTTTGAAGATTAATGGGGACACAGTTTTACGATATCATAGGCGATGTGCATGGACATGCAATACTGCTGAAGAAACTTCTGAAGGAGTTGGGCTATACTGTCGTTGGAGGCATATGGAAACATCCAAAACGAAAAGCAATTTTCATAGGTGATTTTATTAATCGTGGGCCTGAGATTCGAGAAACGATTCAGATCGTACGTTCGATGCATGAAGCAGGCACAGCCCTAGCAATTTTAGGAAATCATGAATACAGCGCGATTCTCTACTATATTAAAGACTCTAAGGGTGTTTATCTCTCCAAGCATATTGCCGGTAATCGCAATCAAATACAGAGCACCGTAACTGCATTCTTAACTCGTGAGGAGGAGTGGCGCGACCATCGTAAATGGCTTCGGACATTACCATTGTATTTGGATCTAAAAGAGATTCGTGTTGTTCATGCCTATTGGAATAATTCTGATCTGAATTATCTGAAAGGCTTTATCCCAGAAGGGAGGCTGAAAAAAGATTTTTTACGCACCATTCACGAAAAACAACACTCCTCAGCAACCATCATCCTTCGGATTCTTAAAGGACTTGATTTTAAATGTCCTTCTGATCTTATTTTGAAATGTTCTGAAGGATTAAGTCGAAAGTCATTTCGTATGAATTGGTGGGAGTCTCCAACGAATAAAACCTTCAATTCACTCGCTTTTGGAAATAAATTTATTCTTCCTAAATATACAGTCCCAGTCGAACTTGCTCCCTCTTTCGAGCCCTACGATCTGAATGAACCACCTGTATTTGTAGGTCATTACAACTTAAGCGAAGGGGCTTGCGTAATGCAAGAAAATATCTGCTGTGTGGATAGTGGCGTGGCAGGTAATGAGATTCTTTCGGCCTATCGTTGGAGCGGCGAACAAAAATTGATTCCTGCTAATCTTTTAAGCGTATCTGCAGATTAAAGCCTTGTATTTCTAGTTTCACTCTTGAATAGAACTTTCAGATCCTTGTTATTCCCACTCAATCGTTGCTGGTGGCTTGGAGCTGATGTCGTAAACCACTCGATTTATTCCAGGAACCTTATTAATGATGTCATTAGAGACTTTGGCCAAGAATTCATATGGTAAGTGTACCCAGTCAGCAGTCATCCCATCTGTTGAGGCAACTGCTCTTAAGGCAACGACATTCTCATAGGTTCGCTCATCGCCCATTACACCAACCGATTGCACAGGAAGTAACATAACGCCTGCTTGCCAAACTTTGTCGTATAATCCCCATTCTTTGAGGCCATTAACGAAAATTGCATCCGCTTCTTGTAAGATCCGAACCTTCTCTGGAGTGACATCACTTAAGATTCGAATTCCTAGCCCTGGACCTGGGAAAGGATGACGCCCTAATAATTCAGGCTTAATTCCTAATGCTTTGCCAACTCGGCGTACTTCATCCTTAAACAGAAGATTTAACGGCTCTACAACTTTGAGATTCATTTTGGCAGGTAGGCCACCTACGTTATGGTGCGACTTAATTGTCGCTGAAGGACCATTGACCGAAACTGATTCAATAACATCAGGATAGATCGTCCCTTGGGCAAGCCATTTGACCTCTTTTATTTTATGTGCTTCAATATCAAAAACCTCGATAAAATCTCGACCAATAACTTTTCGCTTCGTCTCAGGATCTGTGATCCCTTTAAGATCGGTCCAGAATCGTTCGCTGGCATCTACGCCAATAACGTTTAGTCCCATATGTTGATAGGAGTCTAACACATCTTGAAACTCATTTTTGCGAAGTAATCCGTTGTCGACAAAAATACAAGTTAGGTTTTCACCAATCGCCTTGTGGAGTAAAACACCCGCAACCGTTGAGTCAACGCCACCCGAAAGACCGAGCACAACTTTGTCGTTGCCAACTGTGCTTCTTATATTCGCAATTGTTGTTTCAATAAATGAATCAGGCGTCCAATCTTGCTTGCATCCACAGATGCTTACCAAGAAATTTTCTAATAGAATTGAACCCTCAGTGGTATGATAAACCTCTGGATGAAATTGAATTGCATAGGTCTCTTCACCTTCAATTTTGTAGGCCGCATTCTCCACGTCGTCTGTTGAGGCGATGATGGTGTAATTTTTTGGCAAACTAACAATAGTATCGCCGTGCGACATCCAAACTTGTGAATTAGTGCTTAGTCCTTTCAATAAAACACTCTCTTTCTCAAGAACTGTAAGCTTCGCTCTTCCATATTCTCTAGAGTCTGATGCGGCAACTTCTCCCCCAAAGAAATGAGCAAGATATTGAGCGCCATAACAGACTCCGAGTAGTGGAAATTGACCTTTAATCTTCTCGAGATTTATTCTTGGACCATTCTCATCACGCACCGAATAGGGACTGCCAGAAAGAATTACCCCTTTGACAGAGTCATCTAGTTCGGGATAGTGGTTGAAAGGATGAATTTCGCAATATACATTGTGTTCGCGAACGCGGCGTCCAATCAATTGAGTGTACTGAGATCCAAAATCAAGGATGATAATTTTTTCCTGCATCGGTTGTTGTTTTATGTCAAAAGGTAATGGTCACAAATATATGGATTTATTGTCTTAGAGAAGTCGATGTGTTGAAAAGTTAAGAATTCATTAATAGACCAAATGTTTTGACTTCCTAAGTTTCTGGTTCTCTTCCGATAGAACTTTATCAAATTAAAAAATGCCCAAATAAATGAGCATTTTTTAATTTAATGTGCGATCGGGTTATAATTTCCGAAGCCAGATATTACGATAGCTTACCGGATTGCCATGATCTTGAAGTGCAATCCCTGCTGGACCATGAAATTTATATTTTGGAATCCCAATGTATTCTGTTGGACCGGATAGTTGAACATTGTTTTGAACTAACACCCCATTTTGAAGTACTGTTGCTCTGGCAGGGCTAAACAAGGTGCTGTCTGCTTTAAAGCGTGGTGCTGTGTAGATTACATCGTATGTCTGCCATTCGCCTGGCTTTTTGCATACATTCACCAATGGAGGGTGTTGTTTGTAAAAAGATCCTGCCTGACCATTTCTGTAAGTTCTGTTGCCATAGTTATCAAGCACTT
>Ga0209829_10002052_pt1 | contig 15619 bp, 11 predicted proteins | sample C_140205_EF_Meta_FD_187311 | JGI IMG/M metagenome (GOLD analysis project Ga0209829, IMG submission 187311) | Freshwater microbial communities from Lake Croche, Canada to study carbon cycling - C_140205_EF_MetaG (SPAdes) (version 2) | ecosystem: Environmental > Aquatic > Freshwater > Lake...
CGCCGGTGTCGCCGCCGAACCAGTCGCAGCGGTATCAGTGGCCGCGGTCGATCGAAACCTGATCGGGGCCCTCCCCGTGATCGCGGCCGACCATCGCGGTGCCGCCGAGTTACAGCGCGCCGCTTGAGCCTCCGCCGGTGTCTCCCGCTCGCGGCCCGCCGACCGACTGGGCCGAGCTTGTCGAGGTCGAGGACCCTGCCCCAGGCGCTCGCGTTTGCCTCCCTCACGAACGAATGGCGACGGCCCACGGAAAAAGGTCCCCGCCCGCCTCACAGCCCCGTCAGCGGGACCGTGAGGCCGTCGTAGGCCAGCTCCACGCCCGGCGGGAGCGTCGCGGAGACATCGCGGTGGGAGATGTCGTGCGAGAAGTGGATGAGGAGCGTCCGCTTCGCTCCCACGCGCCGCGCCACCTCGAGCGATTCCTCAAGAGAAAAATGCGTCGAGTGGCGGGATTGCCGGAGACAGTCGAGGACGAGGATGTCGAGCCCATCGAGAAGCCCGTAGGTCTCCTCCGGCACGCCGTTGGTGTCGGTGCAGTAGGCGACGTCGCCGAAGCGGAAGCCGAGGACGTCGAACACGCCGTGCCGCAGCCGCAGCGGCACGATGCGGCAGCCGAGGAGCTCGAAGGACTCGGTCGTGATCCTCAAAAATTCGAGCTTCGGCACGCCCCCGCCGGGGAGCGGCATCGGCAGGAAGGCGTAGTCGAAGGCCCGGCGGATCCGGTCTTCGACGAGCGCCTCGCAGTAGACCGGGATCGGCCCGCCGCGCGCGAAACAGAGCGGCCGGACGTCGTCGAGGCCATAGAGATGGTCGACATGCTCGTGCGTGTAGAGCACCGCGTCGACCCGGCCGATCCGCTCCCGGAGGAGTTGCGAGCGGAGATCGGGGGTCGTGTCGACCAGGAGCGTGCCGCCGGGGAGCCCCAGGAGAACGCTCGTCCGCGTTCGCCGGTCACGCGGGTCGTCGCTGGTGCAGACCGGACAGGCACATCCCACCATCGGCACGCCGACGCTCGTGCCGGTGCCGAGAAAGATCATCTCGCCGGCGGGATCGCGAAACGGCAGGGAAACGGCCATGACTGAAAAAACCCTAGGGTGACCGGGGGCATCGTAGCAGCCCGGTCACGGCGCGGTGAGCCGGGCCTCGAGCCAGGGGGAGACCGCCGTAAACCAGGCTTCGGCATGGCGGCGCTGACCGGCGCCACTGAAGTGCACCCCACGGCCGCCGGAATCCCGGAGCGGGCCGATGAGCCGATCGGTGTCGGGGCCGGGGAGGGCAAGGCCGTCGCGGCAGACGGCAGCCTGCGCCGCCCGGATATCTGTCGAGGATTCATCGCCGGGGACATGGTAGGTGGCCCGGGCGACAAACCAGGGGTGTTCATGGCCGACTTCGACGCGCGTAGCGCGGATGACGCGCTCGAGCATCGCTTCGTAGAGCGGCCCCGGCAGCGTGCGCGACCGATCTTGCTGGTTGGCGTCGCTCTCCCCCTGATGCCAAAGCACCGCCCGGAACCCGGTCGGCTCCAGCTGCTTCATCCGGCCAACAAGCATGGCGAACGCCGCGCCGTCGCTCTCAAAACCACCCCCCGCCCCGGAGCGGACCCGCGCGGTGAGCGTCGGCGGGGCCGGGAATCGACTCCCCTCCGGAAGCCATTCGCGGACACTCGTCGCGCCGATGCCACAGGCCACCAGGCCGATCGGGACGTTGAGCTCGGCCTCGAGCCTGTCACCAAGCGCCGGCAGGAAACTCCCGCCGTCGCCGCTGGCCCCCGGCTGCGGATCGGCCGCCACGCGCCACACGCCCTCAGGATCGAGCGCCACCACCCGGTCAGTCGCCGGGGCGAGCCGCTCCTCGCCATGGTTGGCAGAGTTTGATTGACCGGCGACGACAAACACCTCGCCGATCCCGACCCGCTCCACCGCCGCTCTCCCCGTCACAGCCCCCTCGACCACCGCCCTGACCTCGACCCGATGCCAGCCCCCCGCTGGCGCGGCGAGGAGGCCGGTGAACGTCTCCCCTTTCCGCAGCAAGGGCTGCCACGGGGCATCGATCGCCAGGGCGACGCGGGCCTCGATCGCTCCCTCCTCGGGAACGTCGGCCCGCACCTCGACAGGGATGGCCCCGCCAGCGCGATCGTGCCGCTGCACCACGGTCGACTCGACCGGCCGGACGATCCGCAGGGCCCCGTCCCCAGGCTCTGGCGGGGCGCCATGGGCCAGCAGAGGCGCGGCGACGAGGGCCAAAAGCGGGACGACCCACGGCCGCAGCCGGATTCCGGGCCAACACCGATCCGCCCCTGAAGCCCGCGGGAAGCAGCAGTCGATTCCGTTCCATTGTCGTGCCATAAGAAACTCCTCGACCCCGTTTCGCCTTGACCGATCCAGCGGGATACCGCGACAATCCACCGGTGGCGGCAACGGAAACCGCCCAGCTTACCCGGTCCACCCGCTGCTCCCGGCCCGCCATGGGCCCGGCGGGGTGCCGTCGTTCTCGTTCGGGCCGGTCACCGGCCGGAGGGCGTGGACGGCGTCCGATCCTCCCTTCACCGGCTCCGGCCGACCCTCTTTTCCGCCCCGCCGAACGAAACGACGCACGATGGAACACCTCGAACAGATCTGGGACGCGGTCACGAACACCGCTGCCGCCGCTGGACACCGCGTGGAGCGGCTTCTCACTGGCATGTTCGGATCGTCCAACGCGCGGTACCTGCGACGGCTCGAGCCGAAGATCGAGGCGATCAACTCGCTCGAAGCCAGATACCAGGCAATGACCGATGCGGAGCTCCGCGGTCAGACGGCCGAGTTCCGCCGCCGTTTGGCAGCCGGCGAAACGCTCGACGACATCCTCCCCGAGGCCTTCGGCGTCTGCCGCGAGGCGGGGAGCCGCTGGCTCGGCATGCGTCACTACGACGTCCAGCTCGTCGGCGGCATGGTGCTCCACTCCGGCGCCATCGCCGAGATGATGACCGGTGAGGGCAAGACGCTCGTGGCCACGCTCCCTGCCTATCTCAATGCCATCGAGGGGAAGGGGGTCCATGTCGTCACCGTCAACGACTACCTCGCCCGCCGCGACATGGAGTGGATGGGGCCGCTCTACATGGGACTCGGGCTGACCGTTGGCGCGATCCAGTCGGGGATGGATTCCGCCGAGCGGCAGAAGTCGTATGCGGCCGACATCACCTACGGCACGAACAACGAATTCGGCTTCGACTACCTCCGCGATAACATGCGGATGGCCTCGCGCGGCGATGACCGCTTCCCGGCCCACCAGCAGCAGAGCCAGGGAACGCTCAATTACGCGATCGTCGACGAGGTTGACAACATCCTCATCGACGAGGCCCGCACGCCGCTGATCATCTCCGGCCCGGCCCATGACGACATCGCCAAGTACACCCGGGCCGACCAGATCTCCCGCCAGCTGCGCCCCGAGGAGCACTTCGAGGTCAAGGAGAAGGAGCACACCGTCAGCTTGACCGAGGCGGGCGTGCGCTGCGCCGAGCAGCTCGCCGGCGTGGAGAGCTTCTACACCGCGGGCAACATGGAGTGGCCCCACCTCATCGACAATTCCCTCAAGGCCCACCACCTCTACAGGCGCGACGTCAACTACGTTGTTCAGCAGGGGGAAGTGGTGATCGTCGACGAGTTCACCGGGCGGTTGATGCCGGGCCGACAGTGGTCCGACGGGCTCCACCAGGCGGTCGAGGCGAAGGAGGGGGTGCGGGTCAAGGAGGAGTCGCAGACCCTCGCCACCGTCACCCTCCAGAACTTCTTCAAGCTCTACCAAAAGCTCGGCGGCATGACGGGCACGGCGATGACCGAGGCGAGCGAGTTCTGGAAAATCTACAAGCTCGACGTCATCGCCATCCCGGCGAACCGAGGCATGAAGCGGATCAACCACTCCGACGTCATCTACCGCACCGAGAAGGAGAAGTGGACGGCCGTCGCCGATGAGGTCGAGCGCGTCCACCGCTGGGATTCGCTCGCGCTCTCCGACGGTAGCTGGCGGATCGGGCGGATCCTCGGCGAGAACGACACGACGATCGACTTCGAGGACAAGGAGACGCGGACGAAGGAATCGATCCCGCGGAAAACCGTCCGCGACCTCCAGCACCGCGGCTGCCCCGTCCTTGTCGGCACCGTCTCCATCGAGAAGAGCGAGCTCCTCTCCACCCTTCTCGAGGCCCGCGGCATCGATCATCAGGTGCTCAACGCCAAGCACCACAAGCGCGAAGCCGAGATCATCGCCCAGGCCGGGCGTCGCGATGCCGTGACGATCGCCACGAACATGGCCGGCCGCGGCACCGACATCATCCTCGGCGGCAACCCTGACACCCTCGCCTGGGCCAGGCTCCAGGAAAAATACCCGACCCGTCTCGACGTCCCCAAAGAGGAATGGGACACCCTCGTGCGCGAGATCTCCAGCCGGGAGAACATGAAGGTCGAGGGGGACGAGGTCCGCGGAATGGGAGGGCTGCACATCATCGGCACCGAGCGCCACGAGGCTCGGCGGATCGACCTTCAGCTCCGTGGTCGCTGCGGGCGGCAGGGGGATCCCGGCTCGAGCCGGTTTTTCCTCTCGCTCGAGGATGACCTGATGAGGATCTTCGCCGGCGAGTGGGTGAAGAACGTGCTGACGCGGCTGGGGATGCAGGATGGCGAAGCGATCGAGAGCCGGATGGTGACGCGGCGGGTCGAGGCGGCGCAGAAGAAGGTTGAGGAACGCAACTTCGACGTCCGCAAGAACCTCCTCGAGTACGACGAGGTGATGGACGAGCAGCGGAAGAGGGTCTACGGATTCCGCCAGAAGATCCTCGACGGCTCCGATTGCCGCGAGTTGATCCTCGACATGATCGACCGGCAGATCGACCAGAACGTCGGCACGTTCCTCGACAAGGACTACGGCCCGCAGACCTACGCGACTTGGGCCGCCGGCCAGGTGTCGTGCGAGCTCGATGCCACCGATTTCCGCGGCCTGAACCCCGAGGAGGCCGAGCGGCTCGCGACCGATCAGGCGATTCGTCAATCGGAGACACAGATCTTCGAGGCGGTCGAGGAAAATATCCCCGAGGGGGAGGACGAGAGTGAGTGGAACTGGGCGGCCCTGGCGACGTTCGCCAATGCCCGCTGGAAGACCCACCTCACTGATCGTGATCTGAAGCGGATCGGCCGGCAGGATGTCGTCGAATACCTCCAGGGAGTGGTCCGCGAGGCGATCACGAAGATCGATCTCACCGAGGGGGGAAAGTTCCTCTCGCATGATTTCGGGCTGCGGAGCGCCTGCGGCTGGACGGAGTGGCGATTCGGCGAATCGCTCACCGCGGCCGACATCGATCGCGCCGTGCAGTCAGGGCTCGACCCGAAACAGTTCCGCGAGTTGGTCAAGCTGAAAGCCCACGATGTCTACGCCCGCCGGGAGATCGACTATCCGGTCCTCGCCGGGCTGTCGCATTTCATCCGCCCGCAAGCGGACGGATCACAGGCCCTCGATCGCGATGGCCTGCTCGCCTGGGCACGCGATCGCTTCGATCCCGAACTGCAGTCCTCCGATCTCGAGACGAACGATCTCGACCAACTCCGGCGTGTCCTCTCGGAGGCGAGTCGCCGACGCCATGCCCGCGGCGACGATCCCCGCGACGAGATGAAGCGGATGGAGCGGGCCGTGCTCCTCCAGTTCCTCGACAACGCCTGGAAGGACCACCTCCTTGCCATGGATCACCTCCGGTCGAGCGTCGGCCTCCGTGGCTACGCCCAGGTCGACCCGAAGGTGGAGTACAAGCGGGAGGGGATGCGCACGTTCGACCTGATGTGGAAGGGAATCGACGAACGCGTCACCGATATCGTCTACCGGATCGAGCAGGTCGAGGACGATGCCCTGCGGAGCACCTGGAAGGAGACCGCGGCGATCCATGCCGCTGCCCCGTCGGCCACGCTTCCCGAGCCCCCCTCGGCGGAAGCCCCTGCCGCCGAACCGTCGAATCCGGATGACCATGTCGAGCCGATCCGCAATCTCACCCAAAAGGTGGGGCGGAACGATCCCTGCCCGTGCGGCAGCGGGAAGAAATTCAAGAACTGCTGTGGCCGCTCGAGCAACGTGACCAACGGCTAGCCGTGGCCCCCGCGTGCGTGCCGTCCCCCGGCGGTCACGGCCCCCATGCTCCTCGACCTCATCTACCTTGTCGTCTTCGTCGCACTCCTCCCCTGGATCGCCTGGCGACGCTGGTCGGGGGGACGCCCGGTGGCGGCTCCGTGGATGCGTTTCACCGGCGGGATCACTCCCCTGCCCCGCCGCAAAGCGGGCGTTTCTCGCATCTGGCTCCACGGCGTCAGCGTCGGCGAGATCCAACTCCTCTCGTCGCTCGCCCGCGAGATCGACGCCCAGGCCGGGGCCGCGGGAATCGCGGTCGAGTTCGTCGTCTCCAGCTCGACGACGACCGGCCTCGACCTGGCCGCCAAACGCTTCGGAAACGCGGTCGTCTTCCCCTGCCCCCTCGATTTCACCTGGGCGGTGCGGCGCGTGCACGGTGCCGTCGACGCTGATCTCCTCGTCCTCGGTGAGCTCGAACTCTGGCCCCATCTCCTCGCAGGGGCATGGCAGCGTCGGCTGCCGGTGATCGTGGCCAACGGGCGATTGAGCCAACGGAGCTTCCGTGGCTACCGCCGCGCCGCCCCGCTCGTCCGCCGGATGCTGACGCGGGTCACGCTCGTCAGCGCTCGCTCCGCGGCCGATGCAGATCGCTTCCGGGCCCTCGGTGCCCCGCACGTCGTCGCGGCCGGATCGATGAAGTTCGACGGTGTTCGTGGCGACCGCCAGCATGAAGATGTCCGCCGTCTGGCGCGACTGGCCGGCTTCCAGGATGACGACGTTGTGTTCCTCGCCGGGAGCACCCAGGCTCCCGAGGAGGCCCTGGCGATCGACGCCTACCGGGCCGCCGCCGCCGACCATCCCCGCCTCCGTCTCGTGATCGTGCCCAGGCATGTCGAGCGGAAGGCGGAGATCGTCGCCCTCCTCGACGGCTCGGGGCTTGCCTGGCAGGCCCGCAGCACCCTCGACACCGAGGGCGCGGCCCCCGACACGCGCGTGCTCCTTGTCGACACGACGGGCGAACTCGGAGCGTGGTGGGGAACCGCCACGATCGCCTTCGTGGGGGGAAGCCTCGACGGGAGGCGGGGCGGGCAGAACATGCTCGAGCCGGCAGCCTACGGGGCGGCGGTCTGCTTCGGGCCCCACACCCGCAACTTCGTCGACGAGGTGGCGGTGCTCCTGGCCGCCGATGCGGCCCGGGTGATCGCCGATGGCCCCGGCCTGGCCATGTTCGTCCGCGCTTGCCTTGACGATCCCCGGGCCGGCCGGGCGCTCGGGGCACGGGCCGCCGGCACTGTGGCTGCCCATCGCGGCGCCACCGCTGCGACCGCCGAAAGGATCCTTGCCACTCTCTCCGCCACGGCAGATGGAGCGGAGGGTTGCCCCGGGCCGCTTGAATCTGGATAATTCCTCACCCCGATCCCTCAATCCCCCCGGCCCGATCCTGTCGGGCGCAGCCACCATCACAGCAAGAGGCGACGAACCGTGTCCAAAGGCAAGTATCTGTTCACGAGCGAATCGGTCAGCATGGGCCACCCCGACAAGCTGGCCGATCAGATCTCCGACGGCGTCCTCGACGCCTACCTGGCGCTGGACCCGTTCAGCCGCGTGGCCTGCGAAACCCTCGTGACAACGGGCTTGGCGGTGGTGGCCGGAGAGATCACCTCGAAGGGAACAATCGACTACCAAAAGGTCGTCCGGGACGTGATCCGTGACGTCGGCTACACCGACGACGAGATGGGGATTTCCGCCGACACGTGCTCGGTGCTCGTCGCCGTCGGCAAGCAGAGCGGTGACATTGCGATGGGTGTCAACGAGGACGACTCGAAGGGGAAGGACATCGGTGCCGGCGACCAGGGGCTGATGTTCGGCTACGCCTGCAACGAGACGCCGGAACTGATGCCGCTGCCGATCGCCCTCTCCCACCGGATCCTCAACCGTCTCACGGAGGCCCGCAAGAAGGGCGAGGTCGACTGGCTCCGCCCAGACTCGAAGAGCCAGGTGACGATCGAGTACGAGGGGAACACCCCGAAGCGTCTCGACACAATCGTTGTTTCCACGCAGCACGCTCCCCACGTCTCCAACGAGGAGATCCGCAAGTTCGTCATCGAGAAGATCTGCAAGCCGCTCCTGCCGAAGGATCTCGACATCTCGAACATCACGTACCACATCAACCCGACGGGTCGGTTCGTGGTCGGTGGGCCCCACGGTGACTGCGGTCTGACGGGCCGGAAGATCATCGTCGACACCTACGGCGGCTGGGGGCGGCACGGTGGCGGAGCATTCTCCGGCAAGGATCCGACGAAGGTCGACCGCAGCGCCGCCTACATGGCCCGCCACATCGCCAAGAACATCGTCGCGTCGGGGCTCGCCGACCGTTGCGAGGTGCAACTCGCCTACGCCATTGGCGTCAGCGATCCGGTGAGCATCAAGGTCGACACCGAAGGGACCGGCAAAGTGGCCGACGAGAAGCTCTGCGAGGTCGTCCGGGAGTTCTTCCCCCTCAAGCCCCGCGGGATCATCGACTACCTCGATCTGCGGAAGCCGATCTACCGTAAGACCGCGGCGGGGGGCCACTTCGGCCGCGAAGGGTTCCCGTGGGAGAAGATCGACCGGGCCACCGAACTGGCGAAGGCTGCCGGGAAGGCCTGATCCCTCCCATGGCTGTCGCAGCAGAACGTGGACCCGGGGCGGATCGATCGATGCGTGATCGCCCCGGTCCACGGCTGCTGGCGTCGCTCGGCGCAGCCGTCGCCGCGACCTCCCTTGCCGCTGCGCTGGTGCTCGTGATCCGACGACTGCAGGTGCCGTTCGACACCTCGGGCCTCGCGTCGATTGTGGCGCTGATCGCGGGCGTTACCCTCGTCATCCTCGTCGACGCCGCGTCCACCAGCACCGGTGTTGCAGCGAGGACGCTGCAGCGTGTGGCCGTCCGCCTCGGGTTGGGGCTCACCCTGGCTGCAACCCTTCCCGGTCCAGCGGCCCTCCTCGCTCCGCACGAGCGTCCGCTGTGGGTGGTGGCGATCGCGGTGGCAGTCGCGGCAGCGGTGATCGCGATGATTGTGCCGATCGCCCCGTGGCTGGGGCGGCGTCCGGAGCCGGCCTCCCGGCGTGGCGACGGCGGGCGCCGGCACGGCGGGGAACGGGAGCCTTTTCCGCCTTCTCAGCGGCGTCGCCGGAGAACCGATCGGGTTCGTCGCCGGTTGGCCACAGAGCCCAGCCCCCCCGCCACGCCCCCGGCTGCCGAGCCCACGCTGCCCGGCGGCAGTCACGCGGCACCCGACGTCCCCGCGTCCCCACCGGCAGGGATCATCCAGCAGCGTTTCGAGCGCTATCTTCTCCCCGATGAGCGGATGGAGTGCCTCCGCGGCACCCTCCATCTCGCCGTCGTCGCCGGCTCGCGCCTCGTCACGGGGCATGTCGGCTTCTGCCCGCCGTTCCACCAACTCCCCCAGGTGGAGGTGGGGACCGCGTGCGAAGAGGTCGAGGCGACGATCACCGCTGCCGAGGTCCTCCCCTGGGGAGTGAGAGTCGAATGCCGTCTCGATGAACCGGCCGACGAGACGATTCTGATCCCGATCGATGTCATCGCCCGGGCCCCGCTCCCGGCGATCGACGATTCGCCCCCCTCCCCCCCCCGGTAACCAACCACCATGGCCCGCTGGCCCAAGCATCTCTGGACAACCCTCTTCACCTACGGTGTGATCTTCATCGGCTTTCCGCTCATCGCTTTCCTCCTCTGGGCATGGGTGCGGGGCCGCACTTGAATGGAGCCCGTCATGCCCTCCCCTTCCCTCCCAACGGCCCTGCGGGAATCGATCGCCCGGGCCGATCAGGATCATCTCCTCCGGTTCTGGGACACCCTCCAAGCGAGTGCGCGGGATCGGCTCGCGGGGCAACTCGCGGCGATCGATTGGGGCATGCTCGGCGAGCTCCGACGCCTCAGCCGCTCGTCGGGGCCGGAGATCGTGGCCGGCGCGGCCGCAGGCTTGGCGGCCGATCTCGCCCGCGCCACCACACCCCCCTGCCATCACCTCGGCGGTAACGACGCCTATCGGGCCGCGGCGGCCGGGCGGGCGGGACTGGAGGCGGGGCATTTCGGCGCCGTGCTCGTGGCCGGTGGACAGGGTTCGCGGCTGGGATGCAACGGCCCGAAGGGGGTCGTGAGCGTTGGCGTGCTCTCCGGGGCGACGCTCTTCGATCTCCTCCTCGGGAGGCTCCGCGGCATTGCGCGGCGGTACGGACGTCCGCTCCCGCTGGCGATCATGACGAGCTCCGCGACCGACGCCGACACGCGGGCGTGGCTGGCCGACCACAACCACGGCGGCCTCGACCCCGATCATGTTCTCGTCTTCCGGCAGCGCGATCTGCCGGCCGTCGACGATGTCGATGGCAACCTCCTCCTCGATGCCCCCGACCACATCGCCATGGCGCCCGATGGCCATGGCGGGATGCTGCCGGCCCTCGTGGCCGCCGGCGGCCTCGAGTGGTTCGCCGACCGCGGCTGCCGGCACGTGACGACATTTCAGGTCGACAATCCGCTCTCGATGCCACTCCACCCCGAGTTCCTCGGCCATCACCTCCTCCGCGATGCCGAATTTTCTACCCAGGTGGTGCACAAGCGCGAGCCTGGGGAGCGCGTCGGGATTGTGGCCAGCGACGGCCAGCGCACGTTCGTCGTTGAGTACAGCGATCTCCCGGCGACGCTCGCCGCCGAGCGCGGCCCCGGGGACCGTCTCCGGTTCCACGCCGGGAGCATCGCCGTTCACGCCTTCGCCCTCGACTTCCTCCGCCGGGCCGCGGCCGCCCCGGACCCGCTTCCCCTCCATGTCGCCCACAAGGCGGTGCCATTCCTCGACGCTTCCGGAGCGCGGGTGAATCCGCGGACGCCCAACGCCGTGAAGTTCGAGAGATTCATCTTCGATCTCATGCCACTGGCGCGGCGTGTCTGCCTGGTGGAGATCGATCCCGCCGAGGGGTTCTCCCCGCTCAAGAACCCCCCCGGGGCCGCCGCCGATACCCTCGCGCACGTCCAGGCCGCGCTCGACGCCCACGCCCGCCGGCTTCTCCACCGGGCCGGCGTGGTGGTGCCCGCCGGGGTCGGGGTGGAACTAGCGCCGTGGATCCTCGACGAGGCCGACCTCGCCGCCGTCCTCCCTCCAGGCTCGCGAATCGAGCGTCCGACGGTCGTCGGAGGGGGTGGCTGACCGTTCGCCAGCAAAACCCCTGTTGCCCGCCCCATGGGTTTCCGGCGACATTCCCTCCTGGGGAGGAGAATCGCTCCGCCCTTTCGCCCGACAGGAACCCACGATGCTTCACGCGATCGTCATGGCCGGAGGATCCGGCACTCGATTCTGGCCTGCCAGCCGTGCCGCCCTTCCGAAGCAACTCCTCCCCCTGGCCGGGACGACGACGCTCCTCGAGGACACCGTCGCCAGGCTCGACGGGCTTGTGCCCCCGGACCGGCTGATGATCGTCACCTCGGCGCGCCTCCTTCCAGCCGTCCGCCAACAGCTCCCGGCGGTCCCCGAGGTGGGGCTCGTGGGGGAGCCGTGCAAACGCGACACCGCCCCCTGCATCGGCTTGGCCGCGCTCCTCGTCGCCCGCCACGACCCCGAAGCGATCATGGCGGTGATGCCCTCCGATCACTGCATCGCCCCCGCGGCGGCGTTCCGCGCCGCGATCCGCCAGGCCGAAGCCCTCGTCCTCGATTCGCCCGGGAGGCTCGTCACCTTCGGCATCCGCCCGACCTACCCGGCCGAGGGCTTTGGCTACATCCAGGAAGGGGACGCAATCCCGTCCCCCCCCATCCGGGACGGCGGGGAACAGGCCAGCGCCCCAGTCCATCGCGTGGCGCGATTCAAGGAGAAGCCGCCAGCCTCCGTGGCCCGCGAATACCTCGCAGCGGGCAATTATCTGTGGAACGCTGGCATCTTCGTCTGGAGAGCGTCGACGATCATCGAGGCCCTCCGCCGCCAGCAACCGGAATGCCTCGCCCACCTCGAGCGGATCGCCGCGGCGTGGGATGGCCCCGACCGTGAGCGCGTCTTCGCCGCGGAGTTCGCCGCCATCAAGGGGATCTCAATCGACTACGCGGTCCTCGAGCATGCCGGGGATGTGGCGGTGATCGAAGCCCCCTTCACCTGGGACGACCTCGGCGGCTGGTCGGCTGTCGCCCGCCAGCGTGGGGGAGACCCTGACGGCAACACCGTCATCGGCAAACATCTTGGCATCGAGACGGTGCGCACGATCGTGCGGTCCGGCGAGGATCATCTGGTCGTCACGATGGGCCTGGCGGATATGCTGGTGGTGCATACTCCCGATGCCACGCTCGTTGCCGCTCGGTCGCACGAGGAGGCGGTCCGCCGCGTCGTGGCAGAACTCGAGAAGCGGGGCTGGAGTGAGTTTCTGTGAGTGCGGTGCCCCGGTGGGCAGAATCCCGAAGACCGCCACGAAGCGAGGGCTGGCGATGACTGCAGACGCCCGACGAACCGCGGATGGCCGCTGGCTGCCGCTCCCCCGGGCCGTGATCCTCGCTGCGTTTTTTGTGTTTGCCGCACCGGCCGGTGCCCCGGCCGACGAATCGGGCATCGAAGCCGAGTCGGAGGTCGCCGCCGACCACTGGAGTGAGCGGCTGCGCCGCGCTGCCGAGGCGATGGAGTGGTCGGACGAACTGGTGCGGCACGAATGGCGGATCCAGCGGCGGCCGGGGAGTGACGCGGCGCGCGTTCTCGATCCTGCCGATCGCGTCGTTCTTGCCGGCTCAGCCGCTGAGTGCCGGGAGAAGTTTGATTCGCTCGCAGCCACCGGCAAGATTCCCCCCGTCGCAGGCCCGACGGTGATCCTCCTCCACGGTCTCGGGGAGGGTCGCGGTTCGATGCGCCCGCTGGCCGCTTATCTCCGCGAGCACAACGATGCCACGGTGCTGACCTTCGGCTACGCCAGCCCGCGGGCGGGCGTCGACGATCACGCCCGCGCCTTCGGCAGTGTGATCGCGGGGCTCAAGGGGGCGGACCGGATCAGCCTCGTCGGCCACAGCCTCGGAAATATCGTCGTTCGGAGGTGGATGGCCGACGCGCCGGCCGCCGATCTCGACCGCATCGAAAGGATGGTCATGCTCGGGGCACCGAATCAGGGATCCGATTTGGCGCGGAAGGTGTCTCAGGTGTGGCTCCTGTCGAAGTTCTCGACCGGCGCTGCCCGGGATCTGGTCCTCGATTGGCCGCGGATCGCCCGGAATCTCGCCGTTCCCCCCTGCCCGTTCGGGATCATCGCCGGCGGTACCGGCGATGCCGCGGGCTACAGCCCGATGCTCGAAGGGGACGACGATTCCGTGGTGCGCGTCGAGGAAACGCGCCTCGATGGGTCGGACGATTTCCTCCTTCTACCGGTCCGTCACGCGTTCATGATGCGTGACCCGGCGGTGCAGGAAGCGACCGCGTCGTTCTTGAAGGGGGGGCGCTTCGCAGCGCCGGCCGCCGATCCCACGGCAGCAGCCGGGGAACGATGAACGGCAACCGTCGCTCCACTTCGGTGCCGATCCCCTCCGGCCGCGTCGCGGCCGTCGACTATGGCCGCAAGCGGATGGGGATCGCGATCTGCGACGCCGAACGGATCATCGCCAGCCCTTGGCCGATGCGGCAGCCGACCGGCGACGAGAAAGCCGAAGCAGCCTTCTTCAAGCGCTTCGTCGCCGAGGAATCGATCGTCGGCTTCGTCGTCGGCCTGCCCGTCCACGCCGATGGCAGCGACAGCAAGATGTCGGTCGAGGTCGAACGGTTCGCCGTTTGGCTCGGCGAGACGACGGCCCGACCGGTGGCGTTTCAGGACGAGCGCTACACCTCGGTCGAGGCGGCCGGGATGCTCGCCGGCCTCGGTCTCTCGCGCGGGAAGAAGAAGGCGCGGGCCGACTCGATCGCGGCCCACATCATCCTTACCGCCTGGATGGAGGCACACGTCTCCCCACGGCCAGGCGATGGTGGGGCGCGCCATGAGCCCCATGAATCCCATGAGCCACCGCCGCGCCCCGGAGCCCTCAACGGATGACCTCGCTCCCTGCCTCCGCTTCGTCGTCGCCTCGGCGCCGTCTCATCGTCGGCTGTGGCTATCTCGGCGAACGGCTCGCTGGGCGCTGGCTGGCGGGCGGGTCGCAAGTCTGGGGGGTGGTTCGGACGCCTGCCCGAGTGACGAGGCTCGCCTCCGCCGGGGTCGAGGCGATCATCGCCGACGTCGCCTCCGCCGTCCCCCTCCCGCCGCTGCCGGAGGTCGACACGGTCGTCTGGTCGGTCGGCTTCGATCGCACGGCTGGGCAGGGCTACAGCGACGTCCATGTCGGGGGGCTCGGCCGCCTCCTCGCGGCGCTTCCCGGTCGGCCCCGCGTGATCCTCGTCAGCTCCACTGGCGTCTGGGGGCGCGTCGATGGCCAAGTCGTCGACGAGGCAACGCCCCCCCATCCCGACCGCGAGGCGGGGCGCGTCCTCCTCGAGGCTGAGGCCCTTCTGTTGGGCCACCGCCTCGGCCCCGGCACCGCGCTGCGGCTGGCGGGGATCTACGGTCCCGGACGCCTGCCGCGCCTCGACGATCTCCGCAGCGGTGCGGCACTCGCAGCCGATCCGGACAGCTGGCTGAATCTGATCCATGTCGATGATGCGGCCGCGGTCGTGATGGCCGTCGCCGATCATGTCAGCCCCGGCCCCCTGTACGTCGTTTCTGATGGCCAACCGGTGCGCCGTCGGGATTTCTATGCCCGCCTCGCGAGCCTCACCGCAAGCCCACCGCCCCGGTGGACGCCGCCCCCTCCCGACGCCCGCGGCGGTGACAAGCGGGTCGATCCTCGCCGCGTATTCGCCGAGATCGGCCCGGTGCTGGCCCACCCCGACGCCCTCGGCGCCCTCGCTGGAATCCCCGGTATCCTTATCTCCGGCACGGACGCCCCCCGACCGATCCACCCGCCGGCGAGCCATCCATGAACCTCTCGCGCCGATCCTTCCTCCGCGCCGAGGGAGCGCTGCTGGCTCTCCCCTTCCTCCCCTCGCTTGCCGCCGCCGACGGGCTTCCCCTTGAGTCTGCGCAGCCGCGAAAGAAACTCGCGATCGTCTATCTCCCCAACGGCATCGTCCGCCGCTGCTTCTTTCCGGGGGAGGGGCATGTCGACGCCCCGGACTTCATCGGAGGCTTCGAAGCCGACAAGATCAAGCACGAGCGGCGCATCAAGAACACCCCCGGCATTCATCCCCTCGAGCTGACCGAGACGCTCCAGCCACTTGCCGAGCACGTCGCCGACATCACGCTCATCACCGGCCTCGACCGAAGTTTTAAGGATGGCCAGGATGTCCACGCCCAGGGGGCATCGTGTTACCTGACGAGCGTCTCGCCGAAGATGGCCGCCGATCGGGGAATCGCCCATCCCAACGGCCGCACGCTCGACCAGGTGATCGGCGACGCGGTCGGTCATGCCACCGTCTTCAACACCCTCGAGATCAGCTGCAACGGATTCACGGCGCCGAAGGAGCCGATCGAGTTCGACAACATCTCCTGG
>Ga0209829_10002053_pt1 | contig 15614 bp, 14 predicted proteins | sample C_140205_EF_Meta_FD_187311 | JGI IMG/M metagenome (GOLD analysis project Ga0209829, IMG submission 187311) | Freshwater microbial communities from Lake Croche, Canada to study carbon cycling - C_140205_EF_MetaG (SPAdes) (version 2) | ecosystem: Environmental > Aquatic > Freshwater > Lake...
AGTTCATTTGTGATGTGCGGCTTATAGTCGGACAGCGAACTCACGCTCCCTCGATAAGAAAAAATAAGTTCCAAAAATAAATATGCCAAACGCCCACGCCAGTCCCTGAAGCAGGCTAGACATATGTGGGGTCTGGCCATGAACCATGGCTCGTGACCAAGCATCTAAAATTGGAAACAACGGATTAAAAATTTCAAGTGCTCTTAATTTTGGTTTGAGTGCAGTTGCTTCATAAAGGATTGGTGACAAATACAGCAATGTGCGAGTTAAATACGGCAAGAAGCTGGCGATGTCACGAAAATAAACATTGATACATGAAATTGTTATGGCAACAGCTAATGAAAAAAATATGGTGATCGCTAAAACTGGAACAGCCCACAACATTTGCCAAGTAAATGGTGTTCCAATTACTGCCTTAATGACAAAAAATACAAGAAGGGTAGGAAGAAATTTAAAAACCGCGACAACGACAGCTGAGATTGGCAGCATGATTCGAGGAAATGCAGTGTTAAGGATTAAACGTTGACCAGCGGTAACTGATTTAACTCCTCCTGAAAGACTGTTTGAGACCATGTAAAAAAGAAAAAGGCTTGCAGTTAGGTGCGCATATCGTGTGCTATCGGTCGCACCTCCGATAATCACGATCAAAATAAAATAAACGGCCGAAAGTAATAACGGGTTTAGGACTAGCCACAATTGCCCAAAAACAGAGTCAAAATGTTGTTCCTTAAGTTCTGATTTTGAATATTCGCGGATGAAGGTGCGCCTTGACCACAATGATTTCCCGTAGAAACCTAATTTAGGTAGGCCAGCTCTAAATGGTTCATAAACGTGCAGTGGCGTACTCACAGAGACAAGGTTACATCAGGGGCCAGAGACTTTGGTGAAGTAAGAAATCCAAGCCCCCATGAAATATGCATTACTGGCAATATCGTGGGTAAACACAGAATTTCGCCTGCACTTTTTCCAATTATTAAAGAGGCAATCACGATAAATACAGCATAAACAAGGGCTGGAATCAATAACACCGGTGAAATCAGCCAACCTAAAAGTAAAGAAAGCGTTGTTGCAACAACGGTAAATGGTGGTGCTAGATATCTGTAATTAATTGTTCCCTGATGGCGCCTAGATACAACGCGTCGCCAGCGACCATATTCAAAGTATTGCTTTGCCAATGCTTTAACAGTTGACCGAGGCCGATAAGTAACAACTAATCGTGGGTCGAAATAAACAACACCACCTGCTTGGCGTAATCTGAAATTAAGTTCCCAATCTTGAGCTCGAGTAAATCTCTCATCAAAACCACCTACTGCAATGAGTGCTTCTTTTCTAAATGCACCCAAATAAACTGTGTCGACTTCTCCCGCCTTACCGCCGGTGTGAAAACGCGAAGCTCCGACACCAAGCGGGCTACGCATTGCAAGTGCAACAGATCGCTCAAATAAGGATTGCCCTTGAGCAGCCATAACTCCACCAACATTAACTGCGCCACTACTTTCAAGAATTTCTGAAACTAACTGACAATAATTACTTGGAATATTGGCATGGCCATCTACTCGCACAATAATCGAGTACTGCGATGCTGCGATTGCAAGGTTTAATCCTGCTGCAGTGCGACCAGTGGGATTTTCAACAACGATGATCCGTGAATCAATCAGATGTAATCGTTGCGCAATTTCTAAGGTTTTGTCATGCGATGGACCTACGGCAAGAATTACTTCTAGCTTCCCATCGTATTTTTGAGCAAGGATTGCATTCACGGCATCCTCTAGATATTTCTCTTCATTGAGCACAGGCAGGATTACCGAAATCTCTGCCTTCGGTGAGCCATATAACGCATTTGCTGATGTCGACATAACCCGCACACGCTATCGCTCAAGTACTCTCTGACAGTGAAACCAACGCGGGCAATTCGGATTATTACCTCACTATCTGTGGGAGTAGTCCTAATCTCCGCATTCTCATGGTTGGGTTTGGGTCAAGTAAGTGGAGCCATTGATCGAGTTGATGTATTTGGAACTCTTAAATCTCGCCCAGATAAACCAAATAAAGCCCTCAACTATCTTGTTGTCGGAGCTGACACGCGTGCTGGTTTAACAAAAGAGCAGCGGAAATTACTACGAGTCGGGTCCACTGCATCAGCTGCTGGATCTCGTTCGGACACGATGTTGCTCGTTCATATTTCAAAAGCACGAGACAAGGCGACAGTAATTTCGATTCCTCGAGATTCATTAGTAACGATTCCAGAACACGTTTCATCCTTAGATAAAACTCGGATTATTCCGGCAGCTCAGGGAAAAATTAATTCCGCTTTCGCTTGGGGTGGTGCACCACTCTTGATTCAAACTATTGAAGCTGAATCTGGTGTTCGAATCGACCACTACATCGAAATAGGTTTCGCAGGATTTGCTGGAATGGTGGATGCACTTGGTGGTATCGAAGTATGTACAAAGAAAGATATCAACGATTCCGGTAGCCATTTAATTTTGCCAGCTGGTGTACATACCTTAAATGGAATTGAATCACTTAAATATGTACGTACGCGCGATTTTGACGGTATGGGCGATCTCGGTCGCATGCAACGCCAACAACAATTCGTTGGTGCAATTCTCAGAAAAGTTACTAGTACGGGCGTGCTACTTAACCCAATCAAATTACTCAATTTCTTCAATGCAGCAATTGCAACTATTAAAACTGATTCTGAATTGAATCAGAGTGATCTATTAACTCTTGCCAAGCAGATGAAGAATCTTTCTCCCAGCAAAATGCGTACCTTGACGATCCCGCTGGGTAATGCAAATGCCAGAGTTCCCGGACTTGGCTCTGTTGTGACCTGGGACGAAGTTTTAGCTCCTGAACTTTTCAATCGATTGCGTGAAGATTTGCCACTAATTGATGAGGTAACCCCATCTCCTTCAGCCTCATCTAGTGCAAGTGCGAAGCCAACAGTTATCGATAAATTTAAGACTCGAACCGCTGATGAAAATCCTTGCGGGGCTCTGAAGTAAACTCCCGGTATGACTTTAACTCTGTCCGTTGTTGGCTGCGGTTATCTAGGTGCAACCCATGCTGCTTGTATGTCATCACTTGGATTCACAGTAGTTGGTATTGATACGGATCCAGAAAAAGTAGCAATGCTGCAAAGCGGGACGCTTCCCTTTTATGAACCAGGACTAGATACTCTGCTTAAGCAAGAGATGAAGACAGGTCGGTTATCGTTTACAACTGATTTCTCAGCGATTAAAGATTCTGATGTTCACTTTGTCTGTGTTGGAACTCCCCAAAGCAAAGATGGATTAGCTGCAGACCTGACATTCGTAAAGTCTGCCGTTGCAGCGATTGCTCCACATTTAAAGGATGGGGCTTTAGTCGTCGGTAAGTCCACTGTTCCAGTTGGAACAGCACAAGAATTAAGTGACGAACTAACAAAGATCGCACCACAAGCAGATTTAGCATGGAACCCGGAATTCTTGCGAGAGGGTTTTGCAGTTGAAGATACTTTGACGCCAAACCGTTTAGTAGTTGGCGTTACAAATGACCGTGCTGAAAAAATTCTACAAGAAGTGTACGAACCAATTATTGCGTTAGGAACACCTTGGATTCGTGCAGATTTGCCGACATCAGAGCTTGTAAAGGTCGCTGCAAACTCTTTTCTTGCAACAAAGATTTCCTTTATTAATGCGATGGCTGAAGTATGTGAAGCAGCCGGTGGGGACGTAACAGTTTTAGCAAAAGCAATTGGTTATGACCCACGTATCGGTAGTCGATTTTTGCAGGCAGGAATTGGATTTGGTGGAGGTTGTCTACCAAAAGATATTCGTGCGTTCATGGCTCGCGCTGAAGAATTAGGTGCCAAACAAGCACTCGGTTTCTTGCGCGAAATTGATGCAATTAATTTAAGAGCGCGGCAAAGAGTTATCGATGTTGTACGTGCAGAACTCTCGGATAATCTGACTCGATACAAAATTGCAGTCCTAGGTGCAACATTTAAACCCGACAGTGATGATGTCCGAGACTCCCCAGCATTAGATATCGCTGTGCAATTACATGCTGCAGGTGCCAAGGTCGTTATTCATGATCCACAGGGAATCGAGCCTGCTCGTAAACGTTTTCCTAACCTTGATTTCGCACCTATCGTTAATGATGCAATCAAAGATGCAGATTTAATCCTCCACTTAACTGAATGGAAGGAGTATCGCCAGATCGATCCTGCCGCTATTTCTTCCTTGGTCAAAAGCAAGATCATCATTGATGGACGCAACATGCTCGATCGCACAATGTGGCGTAACGCAGGATGGAAATTCCACGCATTGGGGCGCACTGATTAATACTAAAGAAACCATTGATGCTGTCCTTGCACTAAAAACATGGGCAGTAGTTGGTCTTGGCAATAATCCTGAGCGCGCTGCTTTTGGAGTTGCAAAACTTCTTCAAGATAAAGGGCACCGAATCATTCCGGTTTACCCACGAGCTGAAGTTGTACACGGTGAAACTGGTTACAAAACCTTGTCAGAAATTCCAGAATCTGTAGATGTCGTTGATTGCTTTGTTAATTCAACACTTGTTGGAAAAGTTGTGGATGAAGCGATTGCAATTGGAGCTAAAGCTGTCTGGTTGCAATTAGATGTTATTGATAATGATGCAGTTGCTCGCGCACAGGCTGCAGGTTTGTTAACTGTTATGGATCGTTGCCCTGCGATTGAATATCGAGCTAGAGCCTAGAAGCGATTTTTTCTAGATTTACTCATCAATTTCTCCACTCATATAATCCATAGCGTGTTGCACCTCATCAATTAACTCTGCGCTATTTTTGCCAAGCAAAGTTATGTGGCCAACTACTTGACGTGGGAGTGAGTCAACTTTGTATTGATGAAACTTAAGCGCAGGTGTGCGCGCCATTAAATGCAAATATGGCCGATACATATCACTCTTTTTTCCAGCAACAACATTTCCCATCACAGCAGTAGACGCAGTCATTGACGGATCCCCCAATGGAAGATCTAAGATCGCACGTAAATGTTGTTCGAACTGACTTGTGCGAGCTCCTTCAATTGTCCAATTTCCTGAGACATGTGGACCGATCACCAATTTATTTACAATCAAAATCTCATCTTGAACAAAGATTTCAACAGCCATAACACCAATGACCCCAACTTCAACTGCAACATCTAAGGCCAGCTCTTGTGCTCTTTCACTCATGGCTGCAGATAGTTGTGGCGCAGGAGTAATCGTCCTCATGCAGATGCCATCTTCTTGAACTGTTTGTGTAGGGGCCCAAGTTGCTGCTTGCCCATGCGGTGAGCGCGCGACCATTACGGAGATCTCGTAGTCAAAATCTGTTGTCTGGCCCTTATTCCCTTTGTTGTATGAGTTTTCAAAGACAGCAGAGGCTGGACGAAGTGCAATCCCCTCAGCTTCTAAAGTCTTGATGACGCTCAGCGGTGTTTGATCGTTCGCAAATGTCACGACATCGCACTTCATGGCAAAAGCTCGGACAATTTTTAAGTCTTTGGGATCATCTTCAAATAGCAGTAATTCAATACCTAGATCTGCAGCAGGTGACATAAACATACGAGCAAGCGGTCCAGCACCGATCATTCCGACTGTCGGGAAGGCTTTGCTCACCGGCTTATCGTAGATGAATTACATCAGCGGATTGAACATGAGTGCCGTCATCCAAGACCAGGGCTCCGGTATCTGAAATCGAATCGGCTACTGCCAAATGTGTGGCGCCACCAGGGTATTCCACGCGAACGTCCTTTCCCAAGGTCGCACTTAGGTGCTTATACAGAGATTGAACTTCGTCGATTCCTTGATCCCACTGTACAAAATGCTCTTCAAACTCCTCTAATACTTCACACAAAATTTCATCACGAGTTAAATCAACTCCACCTTCAATTAAAAGAGATGTTGCAGTATCAACTGGAAGTTGGTCTTCATTCATACCCACATTGATTCCAATTCCAATTACGACACCATTGCCAACTACCTCAGCAATCAGACCTGAAACTTTTTTGTGATTAATCAAAATATCATTGGGCCATTTAACCGTTGCATGAAAAGCGTGAAGTGTTTTTGCAACGCTATAACCAGCGATCAGTGGAATCCATCCCCAGTCATCTCGATTGCGTTGTGGTTCTATGTAAAATGAAAATAACAATGCGGTTCCCTTTGGTGCTTCAAATGTACGATCTAGTCGACCTCGACCTGCACTTTGAAATTCTGCAGTGATGACATCACCTACTTGTGCATTTCCATCTCGTACTCGCTGTACTAAATCGCCTTGAGTTGTACTCGTGAGTTCAACCACGCTTACTCGCCAGTAAGGCGTAATTAATCTATTGATCTCTGCTGGATCAAGCGCTGCACTTAACAATTCTTTGCCCACGACTAGTACCGTACGCCCATGAGCCGTGATCTGCATACAACTGCTGGGAAAATTGAAGATCTTCGTGATCGTGTTGAGGAAGCTGTCCATGGTGGCTCCGAGCGCGCCGTTGAGAAGCAACACTCAAAAGGGAAGAAATCTGCTCGCGAAAGAATTGAATTATTAGTTGATGCCGATTCATTCACCGAGATCGATGAGTTCGCTCGCCACCGTTCTACGCAATTTGGAATGGAAAAAAATCGTCCATACGGTGATGGTGTTGTAATCGGAACAGCAACTGTTGATGGTCGACCAATAGCTTTGTATTCTCAAGATTTCACAGTTATGGGCGGTTCACTTGGCGAAGTCCACGCAGACAAAATTGTAAAGATTGCTGAATTTGCACTTAAATCTGGAATTCCACTTATCGGTATAAATGATTCCGGTGGAGCTCGAATTCAAGAAGGTGTCGCATCTCTTAATGGTTACGGAAAGATCTTCCGCCTCAACACTAGATCCTCAGGTGTTATCCCCCAGATCTCATTGATTCTTGGCCCTTGTGCTGGTGGTTCGGCATATTCACCAGCGCTTACAGATTTCACTGTCATGGTTAATGAAACTTCACACATGTTTATTACTGGCCCTGATGTGATCAAGACTGTGACAGGCGAAGAAGTTGGAATGGAAGAACTTGGTGGTGCGCGCACACATAACACTCGTACTGGTAATTCGCACTACTTGGCAGAAAATGAAGAAGATGCAATCGATTATGTAAAAGCACTTCTTTCATACTTGCCATCAAACAATATGGATGCGACTCCACATTTGCCTCCAACTGAAACTCTGGAAAAGAAAGCAACAGATATCGCCTTAGATACATTGATTCCGGATAGCCCTAACCAGCCATACGACATGAAGGTTTTAATTCAAGCACTGGTAGATGAAGGCGAATTTCTTGAAGTTCATGCACTCTATGCACCAAATATTGTCGTTGGATTTGCACGCATCGAAGGTGAATCAATTGGAATCATTGCTAACCAACCTAATCAATTAGCTGGAACTCTTGATATCAATTCGAGTGAAAAAGCAGCACGATTCTTACGTTTCTGCGATGCCTTTAATATTCCAATTCTTACCCTCGTAGATGTTCCAGGTTTCTTGCCCGGAACAGAACAAGAATGGGACGGAATCATTCGTCGCGGAGCTAAATTGCTCTATGCATACGCTGAGGCTTCTGTGCCACTAGTAACACTTATTACCCGTAAGGCGTACGGCGGGGCATTCATTGTTATGGGTTCTAAGTACCTTGGCAGTGACATTAACTTCGCATGGCCAACTGCTGAAATCGCTGTCATGGGCGCACAAGGTGCGGTGAATATTTTGTATCGCAAAGATTTAGCAGATGCCAAAGACCCTGAAGCAAAACGTGCTGAGTTAGTGAAGGATTACAACGAATCACTTGCTAATCCTTATTTAGCGGCAGAACGAGGAACAATTGATACTGTCATTGAACCTAGCCAATCACGTGCTTACATCACCAAGGCTTTTAGAACCCTAAAGACTAAGCGCGATAACTTGCCTGCTCGTAAACATGGAAACATTCCGCTGTAATGAAATTTGAAATCACATCCGGGAACCCGACACCTGAAGAATTGGCTGCTATTGAAGCTGTCATGGCTCAACACAAGCGTGAAGAACTAAAGCCTGTGATCCGTCGCAGTGTTTATGGCTTGCCCCAGTTGCGTCAGCCACTTCCACAGCAAATTACATTTGGCGCCAGAAGGTTTGGATAACAATGCCAACAATAGTTTTAGCTTCGCAATCTACGAGCCGTCGACGATTACTAGAATCTGCTGGCTTGTCACCAAAAATTATTGTAAGCAATGTTGATGAGGAAACTGATTTTTTTAATGCCATGAATCCTGCGGACATGGTTATTGCACTTGCGATTACAAAGGCGCATACGGTTCGCGAGCAGATTAAGTATCCAGCCATAATTATAGGTTGCGATTCAACATTCGAATTTGACGGGGTATCACTAGGTAAGCCAGGCACGCCAGATATTGCAACAGAGCGGGCAAAGCGAGTTCGTGGTAAGTCAGGCTTGCTACACACCGGTCACTGCATTATCGATACAGCTAAAGATATTGAAATTTCAGATCGCGTAACAACCCGCGTCACTTTTGACCACATGAGTGATGAGGAAATCGCAGATTATGTTGCAACAGAAGAACCGCTACATGTTGCAGGTGGTTTTACCCTTGATGGGTTTAGTTCTCCTTTTATTCCATCCATTGAAGGTGATTACACAAACGTTGTCGGTATATCTATGCCGTTTGTGCGCAAGACCTTTACTCAACTTGGTTATACCTGGCCACAGGCAAAGGCTATGAAATGAAGCGCGTTTTAATCGCTAATCGTGGTGAAATTGCCGTCCGAGTAATTCGAGCTTGCAAAGATCATGGCATCGAAAGCGTTGCTGTGTATTCAGATGAAGATCGCACATCATTGCATGCACAAATGGCAGATACTGCGTATTCACTACATGGGACAACAGCCACACAAACATATTTAGATATTGAAAAATTAATTGCTGTTGCAAAAGAATCTGGCGCAGATGCCGTTCACCCTGGATATGGTTTCCTGTCAGAGAATGCAAACTTTGCCCAAGCGGTAATAGATGCAGGTCTTATCTGGATTGGACCACCGCCTGATGCAATTCGTGCACTAGGTGACAAGGTTTCTGCCCGAAAAATCGCTGCAAAAGCTGGCGCACCATTAGTTGCTGGTACGAAAGATCCAGTAGCTGGCCACGAAGAAGTTACAGCTTTTGCTAAAGAGCATGGCTTACCAGTTGCCATTAAGGCCGCACACGGTGGTGGTGGGCGTGGCCTAAAGGTTGCGCGCACTATGGAAGAGATTCCAGAGCTTTTTGCATCTGCTGTTCGTGAAGCAATTTCAGGTTTTGGTCGCGGTGAATGCTTTGTAGAACGCTATTTAGATAAGCCTCGACATGTTGAAACGCAGCTATTAGTTGATAAGCACGGCCATGCCGTTGTAGTTAGTACGCGCGATTGTTCTTTGCAACGTCGTCACCAAAAACTAGTCGAAGAAGCACCCGCACCATTTTTGACCGAAGCACAAAACGATGAGCTCTACCGTTCGAGTAAAGCAATCATGAAGGAAGCCGGCTATGTAGGTGCAGGAACCTGCGAGTTCTTAGTTGGAGTCGATGGAACAATTTCATTTCTCGAAGTAAATACCCGCTTGCAAGTAGAACACCCTGTCAGTGAGGAAGTAACTGGACTTGACCTTGTACGCGAACAGTTCCGAATCGCAGATGGTGAAGCGCTTGGCTTTGATGATCCTGTAATCCGCGGACATTCAATTGAATTTAGAATCAACGGCGAAGATCCTGGGCGCTCTTTCTTACCAGCTCCGGGGCGCATTACGGAATGGGAAATTCCAACTGGCCCTGGTGTTCGCGTTGATGCAGGCTTTCAAGGTGGAGACACAATCGGTGGCAACTTTGACTCTTTACTAGCGAAATTAATTGTTACTGGTGCAACTCGCGAACAAGCAATTGAGCGTGCTCGCCGCGCACTCTCTGAATTTAAGATAGGCGGACTAGCAACTGCCATTCCTTTCCATCGTGCGATACTTGAAGATCCCGCATATACAAAGAATTTCAAGGTGTACACAAGCTACATTGAAAATGAATTTGATAATCAAATTCCGGCATTTACTTTTACTGAGCCACCTCTTGAAACTCATATGGCTCCTGAATATCTTGTAACCGAAGTTAATGGCAAGAGATTCGAAATTCTTGTTCACGCACCTAAACCAGTTATTAAACGTCACCGTGCAAAGCAAACTATGGCAGGCGGATCAAGTGGGTCTGGGCTTACAAGTCCAATGCAGGGCACCGTTGTAAAGATCGCAGTACAAGAAGGTGCAATGGTCGAAGTTGGAGATCTAATTATTGTTCTGGAAGCAATGAAAATGGAGCAGCCATTGACTGCTCATAAGGCGGGCATAATTTCTAATCTCACGGCTGTTATTGGAACCACTGTTTCAAGTGGAACTAATCTCTGTGACATTATCGATAAATAATCTGACTTCTCAAAGGGTTGTCTCGAAGTTACTCTAGGCACATGGATCAATCATTAGTAGGCGAAGTTAAAGCCTGGATTGCCGATGATCCAGATCCGATTACAGCTTCTCAATTACAACAATGGCTAGATTCGAATAACGAAGCAGAACTCCGTGCATCCTTTAATGGATTTTTGCAATTCGGAACTGCAGGACTGCGTGGCCCAATTCGACCTGGCCCATCTGGAATGAATCGCGCAGTTGTTGGTCGCACAGCGGCAGGAATTGTTGCCTACATGAAGGAACGCAATTTAACCTCTGTCGTTATCGGCCGCGATGCACGTTATGGATCTGAAGATTACACATTTGAGACCGCAGAAATAATGAGCGGTGCCGGTATGAAGGTCTTTGTACTGCCACGACCTTTACCGACCCCAGTATTAGCTTTTGCTACTAATGAATTAGCGTGTGATGTCGGCATCATGGTTACGGCAAGCCATAACCCACCTCAAGATAATGGATACAAGGTTTATCTAGGCGGAACAGTCGATGGCATCGAATACCGGGGATCTCAGATTGTGTCACCCACCGATATATCAATCGCACAAAAAATTTCTGCGATTACATCTCTTAAACAACAAGCTAGGGGAAAAGTTTGGACAGTTCTAGGTGAAGAGTTAATTGAGAAATACATCGATCGAACAGCATCACTTGCAACAAAGCCTGGTTCATTACGAATTGTTTACACAGCAATGCACGGTGTCGGAACCGAAACGCTGCAGCGCGTCTTCCACACAGCTGGATTTGCTTCCCCAATTTTGGTTGATGCCCAAGCTGCGCCTGACCCAGATTTTCCTACAGTTGCTTTTCCTAATCCCGAAGAACCCGGTGCAATCGACTTAGCACTGGAAACAGCAAGAAACTTTGATGCAGATCTAGTAATCGCAAATGATCCGGATGCAGATAGATGTGCTGCCGCGGTAAAAGATCCCGCAACCGGCTGGCGCATGCTCAGAGGTGATGAATTAGGTGCGATTCTGGGTGAATCTATTGCTCGAAAGACAACTAGCGGGGTATTTGCTAACTCAATCGTTTCATCGTCAATTCTGAAGAAAATAGCCAAGCATCACAATTGTGAATTCAAGGAAACATTAACTGGCTTTAAGTGGTTAGCAAAAATAAAAGGCCTGACCTTTGGTTATGAAGAAGCACTTGGATATGCAGTTGATGCAAAAACCGTCAATGATAAAGATGGAATTTCTGCAGCCATTACTTTGGTGCAGATTGCAACAGATCTTGCAGCTGATGGAAAAACTCTTCTTGATTTATTAGATGAAATTTGGGCGCGTCATGGTTTTCATGCAACAGAACAGATTTCGATTCGCCTCAGCGATTTATCCAAGGTAGGAATAATTCTGGGTGGACTTCGCAATAATCCTCCGCAAAATATTGCAGGTTTTGCAGTTACATCAATAGATGATCTGGCTAAACCTACTGATGGATTACCACCTACAGATGGTTTAAGAATCTGGCTAGCTGGTGGGATTCGAATCATCATTCGCCCTAGTGGCACTGAGGCAAAGATGAAGTGTTACATTGAGGTTATTGAAAAGGATTCAAAATCTGCTCAAGTAGTATTGGATCAACTGCGACCACCGCTAAAGGAATTGTTATCGTGAGTTTTTATGGCTTAGTTGATGGCACTGATGCCTCGCTAAAGAGCTACCTCGGCAATCTTTCCGGTGTCGATCAGGTAGGTGCCGAAGCTCGAGCTGCAATGCTTGCCACCAGAAGTATCAAAACAACATCAAAGCGTTGGGCAATTGATACCGCAATAACGATGGTGGACTTAACAACACTTGAAGGCGCAGATACACCGGGCAAAGTAAAAGCGCTGTGCACAAAAGCTGTTAGACCAGATCCAACTGACTCATCAGTTCCGAGCGTTGGCGCTGTGTGTGTTTACAACGACATGGTTTCAGTAGCTCGCAAACACCTTGATTCAATTGGTGGCCACCATGTGCCAGTAGCAGCGGTTTCAACCGCTTTCCCATCAGGGCGAGCTTCAATGCCAGTCAAGATTCAAGATACACAAGATGCAATAGATGCAGGTGCAGCAGAGATCGATATGGTGATTGATCGTGGCGCATTTCTTGCTGGACGATACATTGATGTTTTCAATGAGATTGTACAAATCCGTGAAGTCTGTGGCGATAAGGCACACTTGAAAGTTATCTTTGAAACCGGCGAATTAGTTACTTATGACAATGTTCGTAAAGCATCATTTTTGGCAATGGCAGCAGGAGCAGACTTTATTAAGACTTCAACTGGCAAAGTTGCACCAGCTGCAACTCCCCCAGTTGTGTTGGTAATGCTGGAAGCGGTTCGCGACTTCTATGAAATGACACAAGTTCGTATTGGAGTTAAGCCAGCAGGTGGAATCCGAAATACCAAAGATGCAATCAAGCAATTAGTTTTGGTCAATGAAACTGTTGGACCAGATTGGCTCAATCCGAAACTCTTTCGTATTGGAGCCAGTGCATTGCTCAATGATCTATTGATGCAGCGCATGAAGATGGATGATGGTTATTACACTAGCCCTCAGTATGTGACGATGGATTAATGGAGACAACTATGACCTTCGAATACGCCCCAGCGCCAGAATCTCGCGCAATTGTCACGATCAAGCCAAAGTATGGACACTTCATCGGCGGCAAGTTTGTTGCGGGCGGCAAGCATTTTCCAACAATTAATCCAGCTACTGAAGAAGTATTAAGCCAGATAGCTCTGGCTGGTAAGGCAGATGTTGATGCTGCAGTTAAAGCAGCGCGTAAGGCGTATACAAACACATGGTCAAAGATGTCGGGCAAAGAACGTGGGAAATATTTGTATCGCATCGCTCGCATCATGCAAGAGCGCGCACGTGAATTTGCAGTGCTAGAGACTCTCGATAACGGTAAGCCAATTCGTGAATCTCGAGATACCGATATCCCATTGGCTGCGGCTCACTTTTTCTATCATGCAGGCTGGGCAGACAAACTTGAATACGCCGGTCTTGGCACATCCCCTAAGCCACTTGGTGTTGCAGGACAGATTATTCCTTGGAACTTTCCATTATTAATGTTGGCGTGGAAAGTTGCACCAGCACTTGCTGCAGGAAATACAGTTGTACTCAAGCCAGCAGAATCAACACCGCTTACTGCATTGTTGTTTGCTGAAGTTTGCCAGCAAGCTGAACTTCCTGCAGGTGTGGTCAACATTGTTACAGGTGACGGATCAACTGGAGCACTAATTGTTAATCACCAAGGGATCGACAAGATCGCATTTACCGGATCAACTGAAGTTGGAAAGATTATTGCTCGCGCAGTTGCTCCAACTAATAAGAGTGTTACCTTAGAACTAGGTGGCAAGGCAGCCAATATTGTTTTTGATGACGCCCCAATTGATGAAACCGTTGAAGGCATTGTTAACGGTATTTTCTTCAACCAAGGTCATGTTTGTTGTGCGGGATCTCGCCTATTACTTCAAGAAAATGTGGCTGAAGAGGTTTTACATAAGTTAAAGAATCGTATGGAAAAGATTCGTGTGGGCGATCCCATGGATAAGAACACCGATGTCGGTGCAATCAATAGCAAAGAACAGCTTGCAAAGATTATCGAACTTGCCGCAGTTGGAGATTCTGAAGGTGCTGAGCGCTGGAGTCCGGCCTGTAATCTGCCAAGCAAGGGATTCTGGTTTGCGCCAACGATCTTTACCGGCGTAACCCAGGCACACCGCATCGCACGCGAAGAAATCTTTGGTCCAGTGCTTTCAGTTCTAACATTTAGAACACCTGCTGAGGCTATCGAAAAGGCTAATAACACTCCCTTTGGCCTATCAGCTGGAATCTGGAGCGAAAAGGGAAGCCGCACATTGTGGGCATCACAGCAACTTCGCGCAGGAGTTATCTGGGCTAATACATTTAATAAGTTTGATCCAACATCGCCATTTGGTGGGTATAAGGAATCGGGGTGGGGTCGCGAAGGTGGACGCCACGGCCTGGCTGCATACTTGAAGGGAGTTAGCCATGAGTAATCGCATCGATGTGAAGAAGACATACAAGCTATATATCAATGGCGCATTCCCACGCACTGAATCAGGGCGAACATATGAAGTCAAGAACGCTAAGGGCGTATTCGTTGCTAACCCATGTCTTGCATCTCGTAAAGATTTGCGTGATGCAGTTGTTGCGGCGCGCGCAGCACATGCTGTTTGGAACAAAGCAACTGCGTACAACCGCGGTCAAATCTTGTATCGCATCGCCGAAATGCTCGAAGGTCGTCGTGGACAATTTGTAGAAGAGATCGTTAACGTCACTGGTGCCACAAAGGTGAAAGCTGATAAAGAAGTTACTGAAGCGATTGACCGACTTGTTTGGTATGCAGGCTGGACGGATAAAATTTCATCTCTTGCTGGTTCAACAAATCCAGTGGCTGGTCCTTTTTACAACTTTACGATTCCAGAAAGCATGGGAGTTGTTGCTGCAATTGCACCTGAAGCTCCATCACTGCTTGGACTAATCGATGCAGTTGCTCCAATCATTACATCAGGAAACACTGTTGTAGTTTTGGCAAGCACAAAAGCGCCTTTGTCAGCAATGACATTTGCTGAAGTTCTGGCAACAAGTGATCTACCTGCAGGTGTTATTAATATCCTGACAGGCAAGAAAGATGAGATTGCGCCTTGGATGGCATCTCACATGGATATCGATGCGTTAGACATTTCAGGATTGCCTTCTAAGAAGCATGCTGAGATCAAGGTTGCTGGAGCTGAAAACTTAAAGCGAATTCATTCTTTTAAGTCAGCTGATCCTGGACGCATCATTGCCTTTATGGAGGCCAAGACTGTTTGGCATCCAATAGGTCTTTAATTAGCTTGGATTGCAACGCTTTCATAACCGCGCAATACAAAGGTTGGACGACGAATTGCATCGCTTGCTAATTGCATGTTTGGATACTTTTCCCATAGGGCAGGTAATGAAACGCTCATCTCTAAGCGCGCTAAGGGTGCTCCAATGCAGAAATGAATACCTGCGCCAAAACCAATGTGCGGATTCGGATCACGAGTTAAATCCATTGTTTCTGGGCTAGAAAACACTGATTCATCACGGTTTGCA
>Ga0209829_10002054_pt1 | contig 15611 bp, 2 predicted proteins | sample C_140205_EF_Meta_FD_187311 | JGI IMG/M metagenome (GOLD analysis project Ga0209829, IMG submission 187311) | Freshwater microbial communities from Lake Croche, Canada to study carbon cycling - C_140205_EF_MetaG (SPAdes) (version 2) | ecosystem: Environmental > Aquatic > Freshwater > Lake...
GACGGTGAACCAGTTTGCCGGGTTTTATCCCGTCGGCGGCGTTCCGGCTCTCACCAACGGCACCGGATCCGGGTCCTGGCAGTCGGTGAGCAACAATGCGGAGCTGCACAACGCCACAGGCGGCGGCTTTAGCAGCTCAGTGGCCACGGACATGGCCTGTAGTCCCCTGGGCCGGGATGCGGCTGGGACAACGGTTTTGCTCATGGAGCAGCGGGTGCAAATCGGGGGCTGTCTCTTTAGCAGGGCGGTGACCATTAATTTCGGCGATATAATAGGCGTTCCCCTGACCGATGAGAATGGCCTAAATATTACCAATATTTCGCCATCGGCTTACTGGCAGCCTGCACCTTACACCAATACTGGTTCCTATTACAGTCCTCACTCCAAAGCACTGTATGCGACGCAATCCGGTCCCATTGCAGTCACATGGATGACCGCCGCCTACACCAATGGTGTTCCAGCAGATTATTCCACCAATGCTGCGGCTTACTATCTCGTCAATGGTAATTACTTCAAGCTTTACCCGCAAAACTACGTGGTCAGCAGTGTGCCAAGCAAAAATCCTCAGAAGATTTATTGGACTGAGGGAGTCTTTAGTTCTTTGAGTTATCCCGTCGTGATCCCATCCTCGCGGGTTGGTGCGATTAAAATCTGCTATAACAATAGTATTCCGACCAATGTGTCCTCTGCCTATGTGGATACGAGTGTTCCTCTGTTCACGACAAACACGATCTATCAGGAGACGCGCACTTTTTGGTATGATCAGATCGGTGGGAGTTTGCATTGCTACAATAGTCAAGGGCGGGTTCTGATTGAGATTCTCGGCGATATTAATCCCGACGGCCGGACCCGTGTTTCTCTGGGGGTTGAAGTGATTGATGTATACAAATACCCGTCTCCGATTGATATCACCGCGCAGCTGGGGGACCGCTTGACACCTTCCGATCCCACTCAGCTTTCAGTGTTGATGGCGAGTCCGGTTATTACTTTGGGGGGCAGTGGAACAGTTTTTGGTTATCAGAATATAAACCCCGCCGCTCCGTCCACAGAGCTTTACGCCGCGGCGGAAACAAAAAATCTCAACGACTATCTTGTTTATTGGCTTACCAGCGGGGCGGCGGGAATCCTTTGGCCCAGTGAACTCTCCCGCTACCGTTTGGTCTGGCCTAGTGACCCCGGTAGGTATAGTCATTATGTGCGGCCCTTGGTAGTCAGCGATTCCGAGGCAAGTGCCACTGCCGTCCAACTGAGCACCTCCGACTCCCCGGTTTTACAATATCAGGACATGTTGGACAAACTACGAGGGAAATTAACCGCCACCTTTCAGTATTATAGCTGGCTTGACTTATCCCATCCCGCACACCGAGCCCTGATTCGTTATTCTTCTGGCAACAACATTGCTTTCGAGCGGGTGTTTTCCTGGCTGGACACCAGCCTGCTGGAAACCAATTTCACCCTGCCGAACTACACCACCAGCGACTTTTCAGGACTGTCTTCCACCAACCTGACCGGCAACGCATATATCACCAACGGCGTTTTGCATCTGGTGGATGCCCTCCTTTCTCAGTCTGGCACCTTTAAACTACCCGGCTTGGCGGCCGGCGTCACTATTTCCAGTTTCCAGATGGACTTTCTCGCCTTGGTTGGCGGTGGCTCCAGTCCCTTCGCCGACGGTTTCAGCGTCAATTTGGCGCCCGGCTCCGCCACTCTTAGCGGCGAGGAGGGGGCCGCCACGGGTTTGTCCGTTTGCTTTGACCTCTACGATAACGGGACCAATGATTTCGCCCCGGGTATCACGATCAAGACCAACAACGTCACCCTAGCCGCAGTGAGTATGAACGATGTCGGCAATACTTATGCCGACACCTTCGTCAGCCCGTCTATGCTCCCGGCGCCCACCGATCCCGCCACGCGTCAGGCCATGACTCTGGACACTGCGGGGTCGTATGTCCCGGTGCAGATCGTGCTGTCTCCCGCCGGGCTCATGGATGTCACTTACAAGGGGGTGAAGGTGCTCTCGGGTGTTCCCACAGGCTACGGGCCGGTGACCAACCAGAGCTTTACGTTTGCAGGCCGGACAAGTGGTGGCTCTGCCAACATCTGGTTCGACGCGCTGTCGGTGGTCATCAACGGCAACGGAACCTCCCCTCTGGCCGGGAGCGTGGCGACGAATCTCAATTGCTGGCTGGCGGCCAACACCTTGAACTTCGTCAACCCTCTCACCACCCCGCGCCTGGTCCGGCAAACGGTCAATGTGGGAGACCGCATCAATCCGCCTGCCGGCGAGGCTGGTTTCGTTGGCAGCCCTATATTCCCGGCGGGTTACATCCGCACGAATTCCGGCAATTTGTTCAGCCCCTTCGCTTATGTGGACCCCTTTGTGGCGGGTTTGCAGGCGGCCACCAATGGCGCGATCATCCCCGTCAACGCCATTCCGGGTAAAAACCAGTTGGAGGTCTGGTGGTTCCGTCCCAACTCCGCCCAAACCAGCCTCGGTTTCACCCCTGCCTACTGGCCCTCGGTTGTTGGCTATTATTCCATTCAGTATCCCACCAACAATCCCAAGGAAATAGTTTTGGCCAGCAACAAAGGCAGCGCCGGCAATGGATGGATCAGCCCCAATGAGCGCCTGGGCGCCATTTATACCCAGCCCGACCCCACCCAGCCGGGTTACAATCCCAATGAGGAGCATGCCATGATGTCGGCCGGGACCGCCTACGCCCTTCGCGACGACCTAAACAACACGAATTCCGGGGCGTTCACCTCCCAGCCGTTTGTGCTGGTCAAGTATTTGGATGTGGACGGGCGTCCGAGCATGACGGCCTACAAAGTGCGCCGGGAAAAACCCGAGGCGGGCTTTGTCTTTGATTACCCTGTGTCGGCCGGGACTCTTCTCCAGGCCCCCATGCCCCTGCCGCTTCTGGCGCCGCCTTTGGATGCGAATGGTCTGAATAAGAACACGGAGCCGGTGTCCGGGGACGGGGATTTGCCGGGGCAGTGGAATGCGGCCCAGGCCAGTGGCATTTATTCCAATTATCTAAAGTTCACTTACCAGGACCGGAAACATAATTTCTGGGTTTACCGCGGCCCGCATGCCGGGCTACCTCCCTTGTCGGTGGGCACTTATTTGGCATCCAGCTTATCCTTCGTCAGCCTTTCCAATGCAGCCGCCGTTGTGGGGCAGCCTTTTAATCTCGTGCTGCACTCGTCGCGCCAGCCCGAGCTACTGGGGATCGCCACCAACCTCAGCACCGGTATTCCGGCTTGGCTGACTGTCAACGGCCTGACCCTCAGCGGCACGCCCCTTACGGCAAATCTCGGGACCAACACCCTCAGGCTGGTGGTGAAGGACAATTACGATTCTTCCCTCGCAACCAATGTGCTCACGCTGGTGGTCAGTTCCAGCGGATTCGTGGTGGCTCAGGGGCCGGTGTCCGTTCTTAGCACAAATAGTTACACCGGAACTGTTGCCACTTATACCAACCGCGCTCCGTTCTTGGCCCTGTCCACCGCCACGAATAACTGCTTCACCATGCAGTATTTCTATCCGAATGACCCGAGCTACGACTGGCCGGGTTTGAGTGCGCCGGCGTTCAACGCCCCTGTTCCTTATCTTCTTACCCCTCAAAGCAATGGCTCTTTTAAATCCGCTGATGCCGTAAACCCCAGCACCGCCCCCCTCCGCATCGTGTACCGACCCTATTGGCCTGAGAGTGATCCGAGTAACAAAACCCAGCCTATTCCGGCCATTTCATACGGAACTTCTTTGGTAAGACCCCAAGCATCCGATATCCCGTATGGCGGCAATCTGCCGGGAGTAGGCGATTGGGAATCGGCACAGGTTCTCTATCAGCAGTCCATCGCCACCAATCTCACCACAGCCATTTCGTCCGTTATCCTGTTTGATCCCACGCGGGAGAAGACTGCTGCCCTGGCAAAATACAACGTGGTGGACGCCAATGGACTTCCGGCTCTCCCGCCTAGTGTGGTGCAGTCTGCATATCAGGGAAAAGTGTATTTCCCCAAGCTCCCACCTCATCTGGCCCAGCGCTTCTGGTATGATCCGAACCGGGGCTCTCTTGTGTTCGTGGGGCAGTTCCATGCCGACCCTGATGAGCCCTATGTCTCGCTGAATGTGCTGAGTGGTTCTGACCTGACGAATGTGGTGGCGCTCTGCAATGGCAGCGACTCGCTGTTTCAGCAGTGGAGCAATGCCGTCTGTAATCTCTCCACCACCGTGGTGAACTTTCAGCTCAGCACCAACGGCGTCTATTATCCGGGCACGGCCTCTGCGGACAATGTGGCTTATGGAGTGACCCAGCTGGCACAGCTTACTAGTGACAATATGGCCGCCGATTCCAAGGCGCTCAGCGCCTCGGGTCCAGGGTGCGGATATATCACCCTGGTTGAGGCGGGTGGCGGGGCTTTCACCAAGCCCGGAGATCCCGTGGCGCTCCACATTCTGCGTGTGGGTGGAGCTCTGCATGCCGGCAAACTGAAAATCATTAGTCCCGACAACCCTCTCAGCGAAATGGTCACATTTCAACACAGCGTGGATATGGGAGGGAACTACGGCGACTACGAATATCAGTGGAAAATTGCCGCCCCTATTGGCGGTCAACCTCCGGTGACTGATGCGTTCATGAGTGTTTATCTGGGGTTGGTCGATACCACAAATGTGCCACTCTACGTCCTAGGTGGGGCCGGAGTTCAGGCCTTGGGCGACAATTATGTGACTCTACGTTACCGCCCTGTCAATTCCGCCCATCCGCTGTTCAACACTTGGTCTTCGTGGACGTCTCCCGTATTGGCCCAAGGTTGGATCAAACGAGTGATGGCCGGCATCAATCCGTTCAACCAGCGCACCTCGGACCTCTACAACAACTCCGTCAATACGTCGGGCAGCATGCTTACCCAGGCTGGTGCCCGGTGGGAGGGTGATGTGGCCCTCAATCAGGCCACCCTCAATAACTATGGCCTCATCCAGATCTACGAAACCGTTCTGCGCCGAGGCCGGGCCTTGAGTATCGAGTCCGGCTACGACTACGGTCCCGCCAACCAAGCCCTGCTGCTGGCTGCCGGATATATCAGCGACCTCTATATGCTTGTGGGCAACGAGTCCTGGGCCGACGCCGCCAACCCCACCATCGGCATCGGCACCGACAATGCCAACTACGGTTCCATTGCCACGTCCCTGTTCTCCTTCATGGGTCAGGAACCTTCCCTTCTCGAGGAGGAGTTGGCCCTGCTGCGCGGACGCGATGATATCACCGTCCCCGGGGTGCAGACTCCGCCGGTGTATAACCGGCTGGTGTGGAATTTCACCGGCGGCCTCGACGGCGGCCAGACCATTTACCAGCAGAATTACAACATTCTCGATCAGAATGCTGACGGGGTGGTCAATGCCAGCGATGCCGCCATTCTTTATCCCCAAGGGCATGGCGATGCCTACGGCCATTACCTCACTTCGCTCTGCGGCTATTATTCGCTGCTCATGAATCCCAACTTCGACTGGGTGCCCCAGGCCGAATCGGTGAATATCCTGGGCATGCCCGTTTCTGTGAATTACATGCACGAACGGAAGTTTGCCGCCTCGGCCGTTTCCCTGGCGACCGCCGGCCGCCAGATTTTCGATCTCACCTGGCGTCGGGATTATCTGCCCGGTCACGCCACCGGCTGGGCGAATCTCAGCCCTACCTCGGTGAACAACCGGCCCACGGTTCCCACCCGGAAATACTGGGGTGCCTTGCACTGGGCCAGTCGCACCGCCCAGGGAAGCTATGTCAATTGGCTGGCCGGAAATGCCATCCTTCCCGATCACGATCTCGACCCGACCCATACGGGCACAATCCAGCAGGTGGACCGCACCACGGTGCCCGAACTGACCCAGTTGGCCACGATGTCCACCGATCTGCAAGCCGCATTGGACAACGCCCTGGCGGGCCTTAATCCCGTGGGACTTAGCCCCGGCAGCGTTGCTCTTGATATCGATCCCAACCAGGTGGTGGGCGGGGCCAACGGCACCCACTTCGAGCAGATTTACAACCGCGCGCTGGTCGCTCTGAACAACGCGGTGGCCTCCTTCGATGACGCCAAGAACGTCACGCAGCTTATGCGTTCGCAGGAAGATTCTCTGGCTGGGCTGCAAAGTCAGGTGGCTGCACAGGAACAGGCCTTCACCAACTCCCTGATTGAACTCTACGGCAGTCCCTATACGGACGACATCGGCCCTGGGCAGACCTATTCCCAAGGTTATGCCGGACCCGATCTGTTTCATTATATGTATGCCGACGATTCCAATGTTTATGACCCACCGGGGAATGCGTGGGCCCCCAACACACCTGCGAGCTTTAGCTTGGATTTTCAACTTCTGCCTTCTGCCTATGACAAAACCTTGGGCAGCGATGCAAGCTGGTTAGTTCAAGCCCAGAGTGCGGGCTATCAAAATAATATTGATGCCAATGGCAGTCCTAAATATTATGTAAGCTATAATTATACTCCAAATGGTTTTTGGCAGCATCCATCCTCGTGGAATGGGAGCCGTTCCTCCCCTGGAAAACTGCAGCAGGCAGTCTCCACATTCCTATCCGCTCAGAATCATCTCTACGCGGCACTTTGTCAGGCGAGTAGTGATAAAGAAGACTTAGACAAGGAACTACAGCTCTTCAATGCGCAAGCGGCTTTGTTCTCGACTCAGAATTCGCTTCAGAGCACTATTGATGGACTCACCATGCTGACCATATCCGGGGATGCTATTAATGAATCCATTAGTCTTGCTTTAAATGTGGCTGCAAATGCAGCCGCACAACTAACCAAAGCCGCCATTTCGTGCATGCCTACCACTGTAATAGCCGGACTTGCGTTTGGTGGTGATCAAATGAAAGCCGCTATGCTACCTACTATCACGGCCGCTCAGGAGGCGGAAGATGGAGTCAAGGTGTTTACCACAAATGCTGATAGCGCGTGGGCTAAATTAAAGTCTTTATTTGAAGCCTCAATAATTCAAGTGCAATCACAACTGAATCAATCCGGCCAGAATTTACAATTGCAGCAGATGGTGGTTTCTCTGGCGTCTATGCAAAAGACGGTGCAGGGGGACTTCACCGGTATTAATTACGCAATCCAAAATGTGCAGGATTCTTATAATAACTTCAAAACGCTTGCAGCTCAAGGCGACCGGCTCCAGATGGAGCGCAAGGTCGTCCGACAGTCCAGCGCTGCCTTGGTTCAAGGATTTCGCAATCGGGACGCGGCCTTCCGCGTGTTCCGGAACGAGAAATTGGAGCGCTATAAGACGTTGTTCGATCTGGCCACCCGCTACGCCTTTCTGGCTGCCAATGCCTACGATTATGAGACGGGCCTGCTCAACACCGATGCCGGCCGCAAATACATCAACAAAATCGTCTCTTCCCGCGCCCTGGGCGTGGTGCAGAACGGACAGCCGCAGTTTGGCGGCAGCGCCAACGGCGATCCCGGTCTTTCCACCGCATTAGCCCAGATGAAGGCCGACTGGGATGTGGTGAAGGGCCGTTTGGGCTTCAACAACCCCGACGCCTACGGCACCACCGCATCGCTGCGGGTGGAGAACTACCGCATCTCGCCCGACACCAACGGCTTGGCCAACTGGCAGGATGTGCTGTTGCAGCATCGCGTGGCGGATCTCATGGCCGATGCCGACGTGTCGCGCTACTGCATGCAACTCAGCCAAGGTCCGGGAGTGGCGGTGCCGGGTATTATTCTGGACTTCAGCACCACGATTGCCACGGGCTACAACCTCTTCGGACAGGCCATGGCAGCGGGGGATCACAACTACAGCACTGCATCGTTTGCGACCAAGATCTTCGGCGCCGGCGTGGCCTTGGTCGGTTATCGCGGCATGGACGCCCCGCCCACCAACCTCGGATCCGGCGGCATCACCCCGCCTGATCCCAGCTTCTGGTATCTGGATCCGCTGGCTTTGGATGCCAATCCCTATGTCTATCTCATCCCCTGCGGGCAGGATTCCATGCGGACTCCACCCCTGGGAGACACCAGCACTATCCGCACCTATAGTGTGGACGATGTGGCCATTCCGCTGCCGTTCAACATTGGGGCGTCGCAGTTTGCCAGTTCTGGTTTCTATCAGTCGTCCGACTCGCTCAGCCAGCCCCTGTTCGGATTGCGGAAGTTTCAGCCGTTCCGGCCTGTGCCTGACCCGTCGTTTTTCAGCCAAAACCTTTACGGCAGCAGCGGCTCGCTGCTCCGCTCGCAATATACCAACAACCGGCTCATCGGCCGCTCGGTGTGGAACAGCAAATGGAAACTGGTTGTTCCCGGCAACGTTTTGCTGAGCGATCCGACAACGGGTCTGGACCGGTTTATCAAGACCGTGACCGACATCAAGCTGCATTTCGACACCTACTCCTATTCGGGCAACTGAACCAATTTCTTTGCCCATGGGGTCGGCACGCGTTTATGTCCCTGTTGCCGCCGGTGGGGAGGCGGCCTGGGTGGGGGCAATGAGGAAGAATGAAGTGCGGTGGTTAGCGCGGTGCGGTGTCCGTTTTTTGTACTGGTCCCTGTTGCCGACGAGGCAACGAGTTCGTCCGTGTTTGATTCGGACCGGCCGTCTCTGAAGCAATTGGTGTGGATTCGTGAAATTCGTGTCTGGTGTTTTGTCCTTGGTCGAATTTTTGGTTGAGTTGCAGGATAAACTTATGAACGTCTCGTTATTTAAATCATCCGGCCGCGGTCTAAGCCTCGCCGTTCTCGCTCTGGCCCTGATCGCCTTGGCCGTGCCCGGTCCGGTCCGTGCATTTCCTCCCGCCCCCGCGCACCGGATCTTTGGCCTGGTCCGCGACGAATTCGGCCAGCCTTTCGCGGATCAAGGCGCCACCATTATTTTTATCGCAACCAACGGTATCAGGGTCGCCGGCTCGATCACTCCCGGTCTCGCGCCGGGGGTCAATTATGAGGTTTATCTGCCGATGGATGCGGGGATGACGCGGACGCCGTATAAGGCGACGGCGATGTTTGCCAGCACGCCGTTTCGGATCAATGTGTTGGCCAACGGGGTGACCTATCTGCCGATGGAGATGGCTGGCAACTATGCGCTTTTGGGCAAACCCGCCGGCAGCACCCGGATTGATCTTACTTTGGGTGTGGACGCCAACGGGGACGGGTTGCCGGATGCGTGGCAGCAGTTGTTGTTGGACATGCTGGGTGCGGGCACCAAGGTGGGGCCCAACGACAGCGCATTGAATGACGGGGTGAGCAACATGTCGAAGTATCTGGCCGGGGTGTACGCCTTCGATCCGACAGCCGGGTTCAAGCTGGCGATCAAGCCTCGGTTCGGGGCACGGCCTGTGGTGGAGTTCAATGCGGTCAGTCAGCACACTTACACTCTTTTATCCTCAACCAACATGGTGGATTGGGACGTGCTCTCCTTTAAAATTCCGGCGAACGGGGCAGGGGAGGGACCAAGGAAGAATTACTTCACACCGGGGACGCAGACGCTGCAGATCGAGCCGCAGCATCCTGACGCTGACCCGGGCGTTCAGCATTTTTACAAAGTCCAGGTGCAATAACCGCCGGTCTTGTTTTGGCCCGGACGAATCCTTGGCGGCACGGCCAGAACGATCCGGGGATTTTTGTTTAGGCGAAAGACTCGAAGCAAGCATTTGAGAACTCTCATTTCAAATCGGCCTCCCCCCGCCCGGCCTGCCCGTCACCCACTCCCCGCTTGGCGGGAAGCGGGGCGCACCGCGGTTGCAGCCGCAGAGCTCGCCGCGGGTGGAGAGTTGTGGATCGAAATAAGTGAGCTTGGTGGCATGGGGGTAAGGAGCAAGCCGCGCTTTTTCCGGCATTCAATGGAGGATTACCGGAAATGAAATTATCTGAAAAAAGCCTGCTTCTGATTTTCCTCCTTGTATCAGGGGTGATCGGGATTTGGTTGATTTACCCGATCATCCGTCCCTCCCGATCGATCCACGCAAGTGCCGTTGAAGTCTCTGTCACCGACATGGTTCATACGACCGGGCTCTGGTGTCAAGCCGGCCATACCAACGGGTTTACCGGAGTCATACTCGAGACTTATCGGGGAGGGGTTGCCAAGTCCCGATCCTCGGTGAGCAATGGACTCTTGGAAGGGGTGTCCTTTGACTATTTCACCAACGGTCTGGTGCAGGTGGAGCAGCGCTACGTGGCGGGTGTTTCGGACGGGATCCGCACCAAATGGCACGCCAACGGACGCAAACTCTCCCAAGGCCGGGTGGTTAAAGGCAAGTTGGAGGGCACTTTTCGGTCCTGGGACGAGCAGGGGATGCTGATCGAGGAGATGGAGTTGCGCGACGGGCTGGGGCAAGGGTTGGCGCGCTTGTATTATCCGAGCGGTTTTATCATGACCGAGGCGCGCCTGATCGATGGCAATCCGGTGGAACAAAAAAACTGGAGGGACGGCGAACAGGCCGCTGCTCCGTCCGTTGCCGGCTCTTTCCCGACTGGCCACTTATGAACCTTAATCTTCCTCAGGATTTGAATTCATTTTCTTCAGTTGAATCGGCCGGCGGTTTCGGCCCCGAACGCGGTCGGCCTGACCGTCACCCACTCCCCGCTCGGCGGGTTGGGGTGCCCGGCGTCAACTCGGCTGCCTCGGTTTGTGCACGTTTGGGATGGCCTTCTGAGCGTGGATTGGCTAAGTCCGCCGTCGCCCCGCTGCAGACAAATAAGGTCGGGTTGCGATGGGTGTCGAGGACGTTTTATACCAAGGTGGGTCTCGAGACTCACCTCGTGCTTTCCGTCGGCAGAGCCCGGCACTATAGAAACAGGAGCTCTTGGAAAGCGGCCCATATCTCGTTGGGCCTGCGTCCCCTGGCTTTAGTTTTTGCAGGCAGTCCGGAAAATACATCGCGGGGTTTCAACAACTCAAATTAACCCATCCAAATTTTGTCAGCTCTCGTTTTAAATTGTATCGATTCGCTTCCTGGAAAACCCGTGTCTTGGATCCTGGCTCGTATGCGGTTCCGGCTGTGCGCGGTGGCGGTATGCTGGGTGTTTCTCCTGATCCCTTCGACTCGGGCCGCCACCTACCAAGACATGGATGGGAACAATTTCACAGTGGTCGGCGCGACCCAATTAACTGACGAGAACGGGAACGCCTACACCTATAGCCAGAGCGGTTCTTCTGCCACAATTACGGCATTCACGTACTCCTCAGGCACGGCGGTTGTTCCCGCATCGGTTCCTATTTCCAACTACCCGGTAACCGGTTTTGGCAGTGTGTTTTCCACTACGTCGATTACCGGATTAATCATTCCAAGCGGGATCACAAATCTCTCGGGTGGCATAAGAATCAGCACTCTGCGCACGTTGAGTTTTCCCGCAACCTTTACCACGTACGGGAATGATTTGACCTATCAGTGCACCAGTCTGAGCACTATTTTGCTGCTCTCCACCAATCCTCCGGCAGGAACGTTCTATGGACACACTTTTGACCTGAACTCGGGTGTCAATACGACCATCGCAGTGCCGGCCGGTTCGCTTGCGGCCTACCAGTTGGCGGTGGCCACGCTCAACAATGATGGTCAGTTGTATACTATTTTCAATGGCATGGTGCCCAGCACATTGGTTGGCAACAAAGCAGTGTTGAGAGTGGCCACGCCGCCTTCCGCATCCTTCCTGGCCAGCGGTCAGACCCTTAGCCAGTCGGTCTTGAGTGGAGGCAGTGCCACCAATGCGGCCGGCGCCAGCGTGCCGGGCACGTTCAGCTTCGGTGAACCCGCCGGTGTTTTTGGTGGTGGAACCACCAATGCGGCGATCATCTTCACTCCCACCGACAGCCGAAATTTCACGACCGCCAGCACCTCGGTCAGTGTCACCATTGCTCCTCCCTCTCTGACCGCCCAGCCGGCGGGAGGTGTGGTGGCTCTGGGCTCTGCCACCAGCTTGAGCGTCACGGTCAGCGGTTCGGTGGATGGTTATCAGTGGATGAAAGACGGCGGAATGCTGGTGGGCCAGACCAACAGCACGCTGAGTTTGGCCGCGTTCGGCATGACCAACAGCGGTAGTTATCAGGTCGTGGCCGCCAATGCCGGTGGAATCGCCATCAGTTTGCCGGCTTCGTTGACCCTGTCCAACGCGCCTTTTTTGACTTGGGGTAACAACAGCTTCGGCCAGTTGGGCAACGGGTTGAACGAAGGGCTTTACGGGTTGAACGCCGCGCTTTCCTCGCCGTTTTCCGGGGTCAGCAACGTGGTCGCCGCCGCCGCCGGTGGCGCTCATTCGCTGTTCGTCAAGTCAGACGGCACGCTCTGGGCCGTGGGCTATAACGGGTATGGCCAGCTGGGCTCTGGCAACCTGATCAATAGCAATGTGCCCGTCAATGTCGCGGCCAACGTCGTCGCCGTGGCGGCTGGAACCAATCATTCCCTGTTCGTGAAGTCGGACGGGACGCTCTGGGCGATGGGACTGAACACCAGCGGCCAGCTCGGCAACGGGAACCTGGTCAATACCAACCTGCCCATTGCCGTGGCGAGCAACGTGGTGAGCGTGGCGGCCGGGGCCGGCCATTCCCTGTTTGTGAAGTCGGACGGGACGCTTTGGGCGATGGGCTTGAACACCAGCGGCCAACTTGGCAAAGGCAACTTGGCGAATACCAACCTGCCCGTTGCTGTGGCCACCGGTGTGGTGAGCGCGGCGGCCGGGTTCGGTCATTCCCTGTTTGTGAAGTCGGACGGAACGGTCTGGGCGATGGGCTTGAACACCAGCGGCCAGCTCGGCAACGGGAATCTGATTAATACCAACCTGCCAACCACCATTGGCAGCAGCGTGGCGGCTGTGGCTGCCGGGGCAAACCATTCCCTTTTCAGAAAGAAGGACGGGACACTCTGGGTCATGGGCTTGAACGCCAACGGCCAGTTGGGCATGGGCAACCTGATCGCCACAAACCGGCCGGTTAATGTGGCCAGCAACGTCCTGGCCCTATCGGGTGGGTTTGCTCATTCGCTGTTTTCCAAGACGGACGGGACGCTCTGGGCGATGGGTGTAAACGCCAGCGGCCAGTTGGGCAATGGCGCAACCCTGCAGCAGACCAACCCGATCAATATCTCCTGCCTGACTGCCGGCACGCTTGGTGGCATGTCTCAGGCGACCCATTCCATAGCGGTAGGTGGTTATGTGCCTCAGGTCGCCGCGCTCACCAACCAGATTCTGACGGCGGGTCAAAACTTCTCCATGACCTTAGTCGTGACCAATGGCAACGGGCCATTCACTTATCAATGGCAGTTGGCCGGGACCAATCTTCCCAGTGCCACCAACGCCACCTTCACCCTGTCGAGCGCAGCCCCGACGGATTCGGGCACTTATACAGCCACGGTCAGCGGCCTGGCGGGCGCCTCCAGCCAGAATGTCGTATTGACTGTCAATCGGCCGGGCATCCTATCCCAGCCGGTGGGAGGCGTGGCAGCGCTGGGTTCTGCCGCCAGCCTTGGTGTCACGGCCAGTGGGAACAGCCTGAGTTACCAGTGGATGAAAGACGGCGGGATGCTGGTGGGCCAGACCAACAGCACGCTGAGTTTCGCCGCGTTCGGTTTGACCAACAGCGGCCGTTATCAGGTTGTCATCACAAACACAAGCGGCATGGTCATTAGCACCCCTGTTCTCTTGAGTATTCCCAATGCCCCGCTGCTGAGCTGGGGGGCGAACAACTACGGACAGTTGGGTAATGTCATCACCACTCCGGGCAACGCGATGGGTGTCTCGGGAAACAATGTGGTGGCATCGACCGCCGGCTTGAATCACTCACTTTTTATCGCAGCGGACGGGACACTCTGGGCCATGGGGAATAACGCCTGGGGGCAATTGGGCAACGGAACACTGATAGACACCAATGTATCCGTTTCAGTCGCCAGTAACGTGGTCGCCGTGGCGGCTGGTTACGGTCACTCCCTGTTTGTGAAGTCGGACGGGACACTTTGGGCCATGGGTTTGAATAATTATGGACAATTTGGCAATGGCTCTCAGGTAAATACCAACCAGCCCATTTGCGTAGGCAGCAATGTAGTGGCTGTGGCTGCTGGCGGGTATCATTCCCTGATTGTAAAGTCGGACGGCACCCTCTGGACCGTAGGCCAGGACACCTATTCCCAATTGGGAGATGGAGCGGTGGGTTACCGAACATCCCCGGTATCAGTGGGGAGCAATGTGGTGGCGGTGGCGTGTGGTGACATCCATTCCCTTTTCATGAAGTCGGATGGGACCTTATGGTCCATGGGGATGGGTAACCAAGGTATGTTGGGCCTGGGCTCTGTGGCGAGCACCAATCGCCCTGGTTTGGTGGCGACCAATGTGGTTTTGGTGGCAGCCGGCCTAATTCACTCCCTGTTTATTGATGCGGGTGGGACGCTTTGGGGGATGGGGCGCAATCAGGACGGTCAGTTGGGCGATGGTACAAGGACACAGCGTAATTCCCCCGTTGCAGTGGTTAGCAATGTGGTGGCGGTGGCAGGCGGTTACAATTTCTCCATGCTTGTGAAGTCGGACGGAACCTTGTGGAGCATGGGTAATCCCACAGCTGGGTCGGGACAATTGCCCGTTCAGTTTCTCGGCGTGCAGGCCTCTTCCATTGGGTCGATGAACGAAGCCCATCATACCTTGCTAGTCGGCGCCTATTCCCCTCAGGTCGCTGCGCTCACCAACCAGATCCTGACGGCGGGTCAAAACTTCTCCATGACCCTAGTGGTGACCAATGGCAACGGGCCATTCACTTATCAATGGCAGTTGGCCGGGACTAATCTTCCCAGTGCCACAAACGCCACCTTCACCCTGTCGAGCTCAGCCCCGACGGACTCGGGCATTTATACAGCCACGGTTAGCGGCCTAGCGGGCTCGGTCAGCCAGAGCGCAACCTTGACCGTGAATCAGGCAACCCCTGTGGTGTCCGCTCTCCCCACCGCCTCCGTTTTGGTCTATGGCCAGTCCTTTGCTGCTTCCAATCTCAGTGGCGGGAGTGCCACGAACTCCGCCGGTGTGGCCGTGCCCGGCATTTTCAGTTTTACTGCCCCAACAGGCATGCCAAATGCCGGGGTGACGAACGCGACGGTGACCTTTACACCCAATGACACCACGAATTATACGGCCGTCAACTTGATCGTGGCTGTCACGGTGAACAATCAGGCGCCGGTGGTGTCGGTGGCACCGACGGCATCCGCTCTGACTTATGGGCAGGCTTTCAGCGCATCAGATTTGAGCGGCGGCAGCGCGACCAACGCGGCTGGGGGGAGTGTGCCGGGCACCTTCAGCTTCACTACGCCGACGGGCATGCCAAATGCCGGGGTGACGAACGCGGCGGTGACCTTTACGCCGATTGATAGCACGAATTACGCGACAGCCAGCATCCGAGTGGCTGTGACTGTATCAAAGCAGACCCCGGGTGTGGCAGCGATTGCGGCTGCTCAGGCCTTCACTCCCCCAAGTCTGGGTATGGCGGGGGCACAACCGGCGAATCCGGTGAATCTCGCCACCACCTTCCAGATGCGGACGAATGCTTTTATCAATACTCTGGGCTTTTATGCCTGCAGCACCCTGATTGGCAATGGCGAGACCGTGACGCTTTATGACAGTGCCAGAAATGTGCT
>Ga0209829_10002055_pt1 | contig 15607 bp, 17 predicted proteins | sample C_140205_EF_Meta_FD_187311 | JGI IMG/M metagenome (GOLD analysis project Ga0209829, IMG submission 187311) | Freshwater microbial communities from Lake Croche, Canada to study carbon cycling - C_140205_EF_MetaG (SPAdes) (version 2) | ecosystem: Environmental > Aquatic > Freshwater > Lake...
CACCCGAATACGACCGCTCGCGTCCAGTCCCTCATGGGGTGGGGATGAGGAAAATGTGGGGGATTTTAGGGGCAAAGTCAAGGATTATTTTCTAAGAGGCAGTCGGCAGCCTTTACCCTCCCCCCTGTGGGGAGGGTCGGCCGCGCCAGCGGACGGGGTGGGGGTCTGCGCATGCTGATCGGGAGCGCAGTTGCCAAGGCGCCAACGATCAGCGCCTCACGCCCCCCACCCCGCATCTCTCCCCACAAGTGGGAGAGAAGCTGCGGGCGTTTCGCCTCTATAATTCAGACCATTAGCTGCATACCCTCCCCCCTGTGCCATTCGCGATTGAAGACCATGTCCGCCAGATGCTGGTTCAATTGCTTGCGCATGGTCCGAAATTATAAAGCCGCCCCCACCTTCACCGCCTCGATGATCACATAGGCCATGGCCATGGGATGTTCATCCGTAATGCTCAGGTGGATCACCGCCTCATGACCCGGCGGAATCAGCTCCGCCAACCGTTCGGCGGCGCCGCCCGTCAGTTGCATCGTGGGTTTGCCGGAGGGCAGGTTCACTACCCCCATGTCATGCCAATAGACGCCCTGGCTCAGGCCTGTTCCCAGCGCTTTGGCGCAGGCCTCCTTGGCGGCGAAGCGTTTGGCGTAGGAGGCGGCCCGCTGGGCGCGACCTTCGGATTTGCGCTGTTCCAGCGGCGTGAAGCAGCGCTGGATGAAGCGGTCGCCGTAGCGCGCCAGGGTCTTCTCGACCCGCGAGATACTACAGAGGTCCGAGCCGATGCCGACAATCATGAGGCCTGCCCGCGTCCCTCGTCCATGGCTGCGCGCATCCGGCGGATAGTTTCGGGCAGGCCGACGAAGATCGCCTCGCCCATCAGGAAATGACCGATGTTCAATTCAACGATCTGCGGCAGGGACGCGATCTTGCGGGCGGTCTCATAGTCGAGCCCGTGACCAGCGTGGCATTCGATGCCCAGCTGATGCGCCCGTGCGGCGGCGACGCGGATGCGGCCGAATTCGCGATTGGCCTTGTCCGCCTCCCCGTGGGCGAGGGCGTCGCACCAGGCGCCCGTATGCAGCTCCACCACAGGCGCCCCGATGGAGCGGGCCGCGTCCAGCGCATCCAGCGAAGGCTCGATGAAGAGAGAGACGCGCATGCCCGCCCGGCCAAGCTCGGCGGTGATGGTCTTGAGCCGATCATGACCGCCGCGCACGTCGAGCCCGCCCTCTGTGGTGCGCTCGCTGCGCTTCTCGGGAACGAGGCAGCAGGCGTGCGGGCGGGTGTGGAGCGCGATGCCCACCATCTCCTCGGTGGCCGCCATTTCAAAATTCAGCGGCTTGGTGATCTCGCGGCGCAGGCGCGCCATGTCCTCGTCGCGGATATGGCGGCGATCCTCGCGCAGATGGGCGGTGATGCCGTCAGCCCCCGCCTCGATGGCGAGCAGCGCCGCGCGCACCGGATCGGGCAAGGCCCCGCCACGGGCGTTCCGCACCGTCGCGACATGGTCGATATTGACGCCCAGCCGCAGCCGTGGAGGCGCCGTCGCGCTCACGAGGCCAGGCCCCGGCTGCCCGGCTTGATGGCCGGAAGGGCGGCGAGTTCGGGTGGCAGATCATCCGCCGCATAATCGGGGATCACCAGCGAGGCCAAGGCCACGCGCGGCACGCCGCCAAGATCCGCCTTGCCGCCGGAACGGTCGATGAGGCAGGCCGCGCCCACCAGATGGCCGGGATGGACACGCAGCGCCTCCACCGTCTCGCGCAGGGAGAGGCCGGTGGTGATGATGTCCTCGATGACAAGCACCCGGTCTTCGGCGCCGATCTCGAAGCCGCGACGCAGGGCGAATTTGCCGCCCTCGCGCTCCACGAAAATGGCGCGGGCGCCCAGATGGCGGGCCGTCTCGTAGCCGGGCACGATGCCGCCCACCGCTGGCGAGACCACCACGTCGATCCGCCCGAAGGCCTCTTTCAGCTTCACCGCCAGCGCCTTGCAGAGCCGCTCCGTGCGGGCGGGGTCCTGAAAGACGAACATCTTTTGCAGGAAGACCGGGCTACGGCGGCCCGAGGTCAAAATGAAATGGCCGGTGAGCAGCGCCCCCGCCGCGCGGAATTCGTCGAGCACTTCATCTTGAGTCATGGTCATCATTCCTGCTTGTCAGCCCCATTTAAGGCTGCAAGCGAGGCCGCACAAGGGACAGGTGCCCCCTACTCCGCCGCTGCGGCGATTTCGCCCGTGCCCAGTTGCACGTCCAGAAGCCGCCGGTAGACTCCATCTGGCCGCGCAAGGAGTTGCGCGTGAGTGCCATCCTCCACCACCTTGCCGTGGTCGAAGACCAGAATGCGGTCGAGGCGCTGGATGGTGGAGAGCCGATGCGCCACCACGATGGTAGTCCGGCCCGCAGACAGTCGCTCGATGGCCTGGCGGATGAACCGCTCCGAAATGCTGTCGAGGCTGGAGGTGGCTTCGTCCAGCACCAGGATCGGCGTATTGGCGAGAATGGCCCTTGCGATGGCGACCCGCTGGCGCTCGCCGCCGGACAGCTTGATGCCACGCTCGCCCACCAAAGTGTCGTAGCCCCTGGAGAGTCCCTCGATGAACTCCGCCGCATGGGCGAGGCCCGCCGCCTCGCGAATATCGTCGAGGCTCACGTCCGGGCGGCCATAGGCGATGTTCTGCGCCAGCGAGCGATGGAACAGGATGGGATCCTGCGGCACCAGCCCCACCGCCTCGCGCAGGGACGCTTGCGTGACGGTGGATATGTCCTGCCCGTCGATCGCGATGCGCCCGCTCTCGAGGTCATAGAGGCGCTGGATCAGCTTCACGAAGGTGGATTTGCCCGAGCCCGAATGGCCCACGAGACCGACCTGCTGGCCAGCCGGGATCTCAAGGGAGAGGTTCTCGAACACCGGCCCCCGCGCGCCCTTGTAGCGGAAGGTCACGTCGTCGAAGGCGATGGCGCCGCGCGCCACCTTCAAAGGCCCTGCCCCCGGCCTGTCCGCCACATCGATGTCGGCGTCGCGAAAATCCAGCACATCGTCCATGTCGTTGATGGTGCGCTGTATCTGCCGCACATTCTGGGCGATGTCGCGCAGATAGCCGGTGATGAGGAATTGCGTGGCGATGAGGCTGGCGATGTCGCCGGGGCTCGCCTGCCCATCGCGCCACAGGAAGATGCCTGTGGTCAGCATCACCCCTTGCAGGATGATCAGCATGAGCGCCTGCGCCAGTCCGGTCCAGGCGCCGCGATCCCAGGCGACGATGGAGCGGCTGGCCCAGCGCGACGCAACCTGTGCGAAGAGGCCGTCTTCCCGGCCCTCCGCCGCGAAGCTCTTCACGGTGGGATTGCCGGTGACGGAATCGGCGAGCGTGCCGCTCAGTTTCGAGTCCATCTCGCGGGCCGCGCGGTTGGCGGGGCTCACCCACAGGATCGACAGCGCGACGCTGACGCTGATGAAGATCACGATGCAGGCCCCCACCAAAGCCCCCAGCAAGGGCCAGCGCAGGGTGAAGGTGACGGTGACGCCGATCACCACGATCAGGGCGGGCGCGAGGTTGAAGGCCAGCGTGTCGGTGAAGGTGTCGAAGGAGTTCATGCCGCGCGTGATCTTGCGCACGGTGGCGCCCGCGAAACTGTTGGCGTGCCAGTCCGACGAAAAGCGCTGCACCTTGGCGAAGGCGTCGCGACCGATGGCGGTGATGGCCCGCGCGCTCATGCGGTTGAGGAGAAAGGCCACGAGCTGCCGCGACACCTGAAACGTGGCGGCGAGCCCCAGCAACAGCGCCAGCGCCCAGAGCGCGGGGGCAGGATCATCACGCGAGCCGGAGGCCACGGCGTCCACCAGCCGCCCCGAGGCGATGGGCACGGTGACATCGACAAGGGTCGAGGCGATACGCGCCACGACCAGCGTGCCGAAAAGGACCGGCGAGAGCAGCCAGTAATGGGTCACAAAACGGAACACCCGACCGAAGCGGGGCTTTTTGCGCGGCGTGGATTCGCTTTCGGACACGATGATCCTAGTGCTGGCTTGCGCCGGGCGGGGTCTCGACGAAGAGCTGCACCCACTGTTCCGGCAAGGAGAGACGCGTGGCGATGCGCCCGGCGCTCATGCCTTCGCGATGCAGCCGCACCATGGAGCGGCGCAGGGCGACGGGCAGATCGTTGATGCTGTCATAGGCCACATGCGCCGCCGCGCTGGCGCCGGGAATCCGGGCGGCTTCAATCAAGCTTTTCATAGAATGTGTCCATCTCACCATGCGGCATGTTTAGGCCCCCGGGGTCGAAACAGCTACTGAAAACGCGGCCGCGCAGGGATCGTGCACATGTTTCGGCGCTGCGACCGCAAGCTTGACACTTCTCCCCGCTTTCCGTGACACTCACGTGAAACGGGGAGGATCACATGCCGAAAGCCTATTGGGTCAGCTGCTACCATTCCATTTCCGACGACGCCAAGCTCGCCGCCTATGCGGCGCTGGGCGGCCCCGCCATCATCGCGGGCGGCGGCCGGATACTCGCGCGCGGCGTGGCTGCGCTGGCTTACGAAAACGGCCTGAAGCAGCGCACGGTCATCATCGAATTCGACAGCGTGGAGGCCGCGCAAAAGGTGCATGACAGCGAAGGCTACCAGGCCGCCCTCAAGGCGCTTGGAGACGGCGCCGTGCGCGATCTGCGGATCGTGGAAGGGGCGGCGTGATTTGGCGGTTGAGCCTTCGTTAAGCTGTTACAGATGAAGGTCATTAGGTTTGCAATCGCCTTTATATTGAAAGTGACGAGTCATGTGCCGATGGGTTGCTTATTCGGGTCCGCGCCTGCCGCTTGAAGATGTCATCTTCAACCCCGGGCATTCCCTCGTGCATCAGAGCCTTTCTGCGCGCGAGTCGGTCGTCGCCACCAATGCGGACGGGTTTGGCGTCGCCTGGTATGGGGCGCGCACGGAGCCAGGCCTGTTCAAGGACATTCTACCCGCCTGGCATGACGAGAACCTGCGTTCGATTTCACAGCAGATTGAATCGCATCTCTTCTTCGCCCATGTGCGGGCCTCCACGGGCACGGGCGTCACGCGCGCCAATTGCCATCCCTTCACCTTCGAGAACTGGAGCTTCATGCACAATGGCAGGCTCGGGGGCTGGGGCGATCATCGGCGGGAAATGGAGGGACTGATCGACGGGGCCTTCTACAAGGAGCGCACGGGGACGACCGATAGCGAGGCGCTGTTTCTGATCGCGCTGTCCCACGGGTTGCGCGAGGATCCGCTGGGCGGTTTCACGGCGGCGCTGTCGAAGATACTGCGCATTCAGGCGTCAGGCGATGTGCGCGAGCCCACACGCATCTCGGCGGCGCTCAGCGATGGCCGCAATATCTGGGCCTTGCGCTATTCCAGCGACGGCCAATCGCCCACCATGTATGTGGGCGCACCCTTCGAGGGGTCTCAAGGCGCAGACAAGGGCCATGTCACCACCATCGCCTCGGAGCCCTTCGACATGCGGGCTGACCATTGGCGCGCGGTGGCGGAAGGCAGCTTCGTGCATATCGCCGATGGCGCGGTGACGCAGACCAGTGTCTGCCTCTGACGCTACGGCGGCTCGTAATCCAGCACCAGCGGTAGCGGCTTGCCATGGGGCGTCGGCGGATAGGGCGCCGCCTGACGGATGGCGTAGAGCACGGCTATGTCGAGGGACGGCACGCCGCTTGATTTTGTCACCATAGCCCCCGCCAGACGGCCGCGACCATCGACCACAAATTCGACTTGCAGCGGCCTGCGGCGCGATAGGGGCGGCAGTCCCGGCGGCACGCGCACCAGCGGCACGATCATGCCATAGAGGGTCGCGGTATAGCTGTCCTGGGCGTTGCCGGGCGGCGCGCGCGAGGGTTTGGCGCCGCTTTCGAACTCCATTTTCGGCACGGGCGCGAAAAAGGCGAAACGCTTGGCGTCCGGCGCTTCGGGCTTGTCGGACTCGGCGTTCTCGGTTTCGGGCTTTGCAGCAGGCGTTGGCTGGGCGAGCGCCGGAACGCCGTCTGGATCAGGCGGCAGCGGCTCGGCGGGGGTCGCTTCCTGGGGCGCGAGCTGCGCCTCGGCCTTGACCGGCTCCGGTGGCGGCGGCGCGGGCGCGGCCTTGGCGGGCTCTGGCGGCGGCTGTTCAGGCTCGGGGGTCGGCGGCTCCTTCAACTCGGCGACCACGGCCGGGCCTGCGCCTTTATCGCCGATGGTCAATTCCGAATCGTTCTGCGCAGACCTGGGCGCGTCGAAGGCGGGCGCCAGATCGAGGGGAACCGCAGGGGGAAGCTCGACCTTTTCCTCGGGTTGCGGAGGCGGCTCCTGTTGCGCGTCCTCCTTGGGCGGTTCGGGCGCCGTCTCCTGCGGCGGCGGCGCGGGTTCCGGCTCCGCCGCCGGCTCCGGGGTCTCCGCGACTAACTCCACGATAATGGGCTCGGGCTGGGGCGCAAGCGGCGGAGACCAGACGCTCTCCCACAGAAAAGCTGCGCCCACCAAGCTGGCGTGCATCAGAAGGGCGACGCAGACAAGGACCGGGAAGCGCGCAGGACCACCATCCGGCCCTGGACCAGAAAGGTACGGTAGCCCCCCTTCGTCCCCACGCGGCGCCTGACGCATCAGTCCGGCCCGAACATGATTGGCGGAGACACGCGCCTATCCATTGGCGCGTTCGACCTTGGAGACCACGCTTTTCGCCTTGAGATGGCCAATGATCGTATTGAGATGCTTGAGGTCGCGGACCTGAAGATCGAGCACGATATCGCGGAAATCCGAGGAGCGGTCGACGAACTGGATATGGTCGATATTCGCCCCCTCCTCGCCGATCACCGTGGCGATGGAGCCGAGCGCGCCGGGCTCGTTCATGGCGTTGACGATGATCTGGGCGGGGAAAAGCTCTTCATTGTCATCGAGATCCCAGCGCACATCGAGCCAGCGTTCGGGCTGGTCGTCATAAGCGGTCAAAGCGGGGGACTGGATGGGATAGATGGTGATCCCCTCCCCCGGCGTCAGAATGCCCACGATCCGGTCGCCGGGCACCGCGCCGCCATTGGGCGCGAAGCGCACGGGCAGATCGCCATTGAGGCCGCGAATGGGAATGGCGTTGGACGAGACCTCGTCGGCGCCCGGCACCTTGAACACAAGCCTCGCCGCCTTGCGCAGGCCGAACCAGCCGGGCTCACCCTTGGCGGGAGTCGCCTGCGGGCGGCGCTCCTCCTTGAAGTCCGGGTGCACGGCGCGCACCACATCGCCAGAGAACATCTCGCCCCGGCCCACAGCCGCCAGCACATCCTCGACGCTCTGACGGGCGAGGCGCGGCAGGGCCGACTTCAGCTTGTCCTCGGCGAAGGTCTTGCCCGCCCGCTCGAAGGCGCGCAGCACGATCTGGCGCCCCAGCCCCGCATATTGCCTGCGCACGGCGTCACGGGTGGCGCGGCGAATGGCGGCCCGGGCCTTGCCGGTGACCACAAGGGATTCCCATGCGGCCGGGGGCTCCTGCCCATCGGCCCGCGTCACCTCCACCTCGTCGCCATTGCGCAATTCGGAGAGAAGCGGCGCGATGCGGCCGTTGATCTTGCAGCCGATGGCGCCGTTGCCCAGCTCCGTATGAACCGCATAGGCGAAGTCGATGGGCGTCGCGCCGCGCGGCAGGGCGATGAGCCGCCCCTTGGGGGTGAAGCAGAAGACCTGATCGTAGAACAGTTCGAGCTTGGTATGCTCCAGGAACTCCTCGGGACTGTCGCCCTCGGCGAGCAGCTCGATGGTCCGCCGCAGCCAGTTATAGGCGCGGCTCTCATGGGTCAGCTTGTCGGGATCGCCCGCCCGGCCCTCCTTGTAGAGCGCATGGGCGGCGATGCCATATTCGGCGATGTCATGCATTTGACGGGTGCGCACCTGCAACTCGACGCGCTGGCGCCCCGGCCCCACGACGGTCGTGTGGATGGAGCGGTAATCGTTCTGCTTGGGCGTCGAGATGTAATCCTTGAAGCGGCCCGGCACGGTCGGCCACTTAGTATGGACGACGCCCAGCGCCCGATAGCAATCTTCCACCTCGTCCACGACGATGCGGAAGCCGAAGATGTCGGAGAGCTGCTCGAAGGCGATGGATTTGTGCTCCATCTTGCGGAACACCGAATAGGGCGCCTTCTGCCTGCCCTTCACCTCCGCCGCGATGCCGCGTTTGGCCAATTGCTCGGTCAATTCCCGCTCGATGTCGACGATGAGCCTGCCATTGTTGGCCTTGAGATCGGACAGTCGCGCCTCGATCATGGCGTCGGCTTCGGGCATCAGGGTCTTGAAAGCCAGATCCTCCAGCTCGTCGCGCATGTGCTGCATGCCCATGCGCCCGGCCAGCGGGGCGTAGATGTCCAGGGTTTCCTGCGCCACCCGCGCCCGCTTTTCGGGGGGCACGAAATGCAGGGTGCGCATGTTGTGCAGGCGGTCAGCCAGCTTGACCAGCAGCACCCGCACATCCTCGGCGATGGCCAGCAACAGCTTGCGGAAATTCTCCGCCTGTTCGGCGCGCTTGGAGACAAGATCCAGCTTCTTGAGCTTGGTCAAACCATCCACGAGCCCGGCGATCTCGGCGCCGAAGAGCTGCTCGATCTCCTCCTTGGTGGAGGCGGTGTCCTCGATCGTGTCATGCAGGACCGCCGCCACGATGGTGGCGTCGTCGAGCTTGAGATCGGTCAGGATCGCGGCGACTTCGAGAGGATGGGAAAAATAGGGGTCGCCCGAGGCGCGCTTCTGGGCGCCATGGGCTTTCATCGCATAGACATAGGCGCGGTTGAGCAGATCCTCGTCGGCGTTCGGATTGTACTTCCTTACGCGGTCAACGAGATCATACTGACGCATCATGTGCGAATCGGTCTCCGGGCCGCTGGCTCAAGGGTTGGCACAAGCGCCTCCCCCGACTATCCATGGTCAGTGGCTGCGAAACAAGCCCCAAGCTTGAACTACGACGAAAGAGACGATTATTCGCCGTCGTCTTCCGTCTCGGCGGGAGGCACGAGGCCTTCGAGGCCGCGCAGCAGGTCCTCTTCGGTCATGCGGTCGAACTGCACGTCCGAATGGGGCTGGCCGAGGGCTTCGTTGACCGACGACAGAGCGGGAACCGCTTCCGCCTCGGGCTCGTCGACCTCGACATTCTTTTGCAGAGAATGGATGAGGTCTTCCATCAGGTCGTCGGGCTGAAGCGTGGAGTCGGCGATTTCGCGCAGCGCCACGACGGGGTTCTTGTCATTGTCGCGATCAATCGTGATCTGCGAGCCAGACGAGAGCAGCCGCGCGCGATGGGCCGCGACCAGAACGAGTTCGAAACGATTCTCGACTTTGTCGATGCAATCTTCGACGGTGACGCGGGCCATGGGCGGCGATCCTGTTCAGCAAGCTTTCCGAGAAAGGTGGGCGATACACCCCCCGGCGCCGGAAAGCAACCCCCGTCATCGCCTCCATATACTCAAGCCCCTGTCGGTTCAGCCTGATCCCTGCAAGAAAAACGTCATGTCGCGTTACACAAATGGATGAAGAGCCTTGACTTCCGCGCGTGTAATCGTTGATTGTGTGGTCAGATTACGGGCATCGGCTTCGTTCCGGATTTCAGGATTCGGTTCCAGCGCAGAGGCTCGGCAGTAACTCACGGTTTCCGTTTTCGGGATTGCGTCGATTCAGCGGGTCGCGGCGCAAGCGCAAGCTAAATCCTTGGATTTCGTGGATTTTTCCAGGCCCCAATAGAGACCAGGATTATGGCGGATCAAGAACGTATCGCTTTGTTCATTGATGGTGCGAACCTTTATGCGACGGCCAAGTCGCTTGGTTTCGACATCGACTACAAGCGCCTCCTCAAGGAATTTCAGTCGCGTGGTCGCCTCATCAGGGCCTTCTACTACACAGCTCTGGTCGAGGATCAGGAATATTCCTCCATCCGTCCTCTCATCGATTGGCTTGACTATAACGGCTACGCCGTCGTCACCAAACCCACGAAAGAATTTGTGGACTCGCTTGGTCGCCGCAAGGTGAAGGGGAACATGGACATCGAGTTGGCGGTCGACGCCATGGAAATGGCCGAGAATATCGACCAGCTCGTGCTCTTCTCCGGCGATGGCGACTTCCGCTCCCTCGTGGAGGCGGTGCAGCGCAAGGGCGTGCGCGTGTCGGTGGTCTCCACCATCACGACCCAGCCCCCAATGGTGGCCGACGAGCTTCGCCGTCAGGCGGACGAGTTCATCGATCTGGTGCAGCTGGTCAACAAGATCGGTCGCGATCCGGTCGAGCGCACGGAGCGTCCCCGCTTCGTGGAGCGTCGCCCCACGGTCGGCGCCCCTGTGGCCGCCGCGCCCCAGACGGTGAACGTGGGCGAAGACACGGATCACTGATCCCTGCCCCGCGCATCGAAATCCTCGACTTCCGTCGCGTCCGGAACCACAAGTCCCGGGCGCGATTGCCTTTTGTGCCCCCGCCTTGTGGACTTTCGCCTTGAGGCGCGGGCGCGCGAGCCGGACTGGCACAACGCCCCGGTCCCCTCCTTCGGCCCCGCCTCCGCCCGCCTGCTGATCGTGGGCCTGGCGCCGGGCCTGCGCGGCGCCAACCGCACCGGGCGGCCCTTCACGGGCGATTGGGCGGGCGACCTTCTCTTCGAGACGCTGATTGATCTGGGCTTCGCGCGCGGGGTCTATGACGAGCGCCCCGACGACAGGCTCGAACTGGTGGACACGCGCATCACCAACGCCGTGCGCTGTGTGCCGCCGCAGAACAAGCCGACCCCCGCCGAGATCAGGACCTGCCGGACCTTTCTGGATCAGACCATCGCGGAAATGCCGGGACTCAAGGTCATCGTGGCGCTGGGGCGCATTTCCCATGACAGCGTGAGCCGGGCGCTGGGCGAGGGCCCGTCCCGCCTGCCCTTCGCTCATGGCCGCGAATTCGCCCTGCCGCAGATCGGCGGCGGCGTGACGCTTTTCGACAGCTACCACTGCTCCCGCTACAACACGAACACCGGCGTCCTCACGCCGCAGATGTTCCACGCGGTCTTCGCCCGGGTGCGGGGCTTGCTGGACGGGGTCAGCGCCAGTCCGGCGCCCGCAGGGCCGCGATGACGTCACCCGCGTTCCGGTCCGGCGGGAAGATCGGATAGAAGACCTTCACGATCCGCCCGGCCTCCACGATGAGGGTGAGGCGGCGGTTGAGGACCATCCCGGCCACTTCCATCATCGGCAGACGCAGGGCCTGGGCCAGTTTGCGTTCCTCATCGCACAGAAGCGCGAAGGGCAGATGCAGCCGCGCAGCCGCCTCGGCCTGGTAGGCGGTGGTCTGGGTGGAGATCCCGAAGACCGCGCTGACGCCTAGCGCCTGCAACTCCGCGTAATGATCCCGAAAGGCGCAGCTCTGGGGCGTGCAGCCCCGGGCGCCGGGAATCATGTCCCATCCCTCCGGCAGCGGCTCGTCGGGCCTGCCGGTGCGCGGATAGAAATAGAGGACGCCGAGGCCGCTGATGGCGCCGAGATCGACGCTCGCGCCATCGGTGGCGGCGAGGGTGACCGGCGGAAGAGTGAGGCCGACAAGGTGATCGGCGCCGCCGTCATTGAGGGGAATTGGCAGGTTGTCAGGAAGGCTGTCCAGTTTGACGGTGTCGGCCATGGGGTTTCCTTCTTAAGAAACAAGGCGAAGTCACTTGCAAGCTAGCATCAACAAAACAAGATAAGTATTTGAAATTATAGTGACTATACCCTCCCCCTCGTGGGGAGGGTCGGCCCGCGAAGCGGGACGGGGTGGGGGGCGTGGAATGCTGATCGTTGGCGCGGTTGCGACAGGCGCTAACGATGAAGTCGCGTGGACCCCCACCCCGCACCCCTCCCCACAAGGGGGAGGGGACCGGCTGGCGTTTCACTCTTATAATTCAGATCGTTGGCGCCAATACCCTCCCCCCTGTGGGGAGGGTCGGCCGCGCCAGCGGACGGGGTGGGGGTCTGCGCAAGTTGATCGCTGGCACGGGCCCCCTACCCCTTTTCCTTCATCAACCGGCTCTTCTCGCGGTTCCAGTCGCGCTGCTTCTCGGTCTCGCGCTTGTCGTGCAGCTTCTTGCCGCGGGCGATGGCGATTTCGATCTTGGCGCGGCCCTTTTCGTTGAAATAGGCCTTCAGCGGCACGATGGTCATGCCCTCGCGCTCGATGGCCTGGGCCAGCTTGCCGATCTCGCGCTCGCGCAGCAGCAGCTTGCGGGGGCGCTTGGGCTCGTGGTTGAAGCGGTTGGCCTGGAGATATTCGGGGATATTGGCGTTGATCAGATAGACCTCGCCCTTGCGGTCCACGCTGACATAGCTTTCCGCGATGGTCGCCTTGCCCCCGCGCAGCGACTTCACCTCGGTTCCGGTCAGCATGATCCCCGCCTCGAAGACCTCGCCGATCTCGTAATCGAAGCGCGCCCGGCGGTTGTCCGCCGCGACCTTGAAATCTCTTGTGTCCTTGGCCAATCGGGGTCTCCGGCGCGCGGCGCCTCTAGGCCTTCAGCAGGCCCGCATGCGCCATGGCGGCGCGGATGATCTGTTTGGTGGGCTCGGTCGAGGGCACGAGGGGCAAGCGCACCTCTTCGGTCAACATGCCCAGCTGCGACAACGCATATTTGGCCCCGGTGACGCCCGCCTCGGTGAAGACGCCCGCATGGAGCGGCACGAGCTTGTCCTGAATGGCCAGCGCGCCCGCAGGGTCGCCCGCGAACCAGGCCTTCATGAGATCGGCGCAAAGGCGCGGCGCCACATTGGACACCACGGAAATGCAGCCATGGGCGCCCGCAGCCAGGCAGGACAGGGCCGTGATGTCGTCCCCCGAGAGCTGGATGAAGTCCGGCCCCATGGCGTGGCGCTGGAACGAGATGCGCGCCACATTGCCGGTCGCGTCCTTCACGCCAGCGATATTCTTCAGCTCGAACAGGCGCTTCATGGTGTCGACGGACATGTCGACCACCGAGCGCGGGGGAATGTTGTAGATGATGATCGGAATGCCCACGGCGTCATTCACCGCCTTGAAGTGGCGGAACATGCCTTCCTGATTCGGCTTGTTGTAATAGGGCGTGACCACCAGCACCGCATCGGCGCCCGCCTTTTCGGCGTGGATGGCCAGCTCGACCGCCTCATTCGTATTGTTGGAGCCCGCGCCCGCGATCACGGGAACCCGGCCGCCAGCCTGCGAAATGCAGACCTCGACCACCCGGCGATGCTCTTCATGGGAAAGCGTGGGGCTTTCGCCCGTGGTGCCCACCGGCACAAGGCCCGCCGTGCCCTCGTTGATTTGCCAGTCGATCAGGGCGCGGAAAGCCTGCTCGTCGAGCAGCCCCCCTTTGAAGGGCGTGACGAGGGCCGTGATCGAGCCCTGAATATTGGCCTTCTTCGCCATGTGATCTCTCCAGACTGGCAGACGCGCCCCGCCCTCCTCTCTCCAAGGACGGAACGCACCACAGATAGCCGCTGCGGCGGCGTGAGGAAAGGGCAGAAGTCGAGCTTGTGGGGATATGGGGGGGATGGGTGGCGAAACGAGCGCGCTCAAGCCACAGCCAGCAACCCCTTCCTCGCGACCAGCGTCAACAGCTTCAGGGAGGCGCCGCGCGGATGCTTCTCGCCCCGCTCCCACTGGCTCACGAGCCCCGTGGTGACATTGAGATAGCGGGCGAACACCGCCTGGCTCGCATTTTCCTTTGTGCGAATCTTGCGGATCTGCTCGGGCGACAGCGGCTCGACCGGGGTCAGGCACATCTCGTCAAAGGCCTTCATGGTCTGTTTATCCATGATGCCTACTTCCGCGAGCCCGACCGCAGTCTCGTGGACGGCGGCGAATGCGGCGCTGCGATACTGTTTAGCCATGGCGCATGATCTCCGTGAGTGTTCCGTTCTTCATGGCGGCTGCAAGGGCCGCATCGTCTAAACTGAGCAATGTGTCCGCCAGTTTGCGGAAAGCCTTCAACTCGTCCCGCTTGATGTTGCTCCTGTCATTCTTCGCGAACCCGTAGACGAAGAAGGCCTTATCAGCGCGCCGAAACAAAACAATGGTCCGAAAGCCACCCGACCTGCCCTGACCTTCCCGCGCGAGCCGTTGCTTGATGACACCGCCTCCAAGATCAGCGTCGATCAGCCCCTTTTCGGCGCGAAAAATCGCATCATACAGCTCGTCGTCAGCGATATCGTTATCGCTTGCGAAACGGGCAAACAGCTTTGTCTTGAAAAGACGCATCTTGTTTCAACGATCAGTAGCCAAACATGATTATAGTAGCACTTAGTGCTATATATCGCAACGAAAGATTTGCTCCGTCGCCAGGCAACGCCATGCCCTAGTTATCTCCGCGCGCCTCGCTGGTTCGAAATTCGTAAATCATCCCCATATACGTATATGATCACGAACATACGCTTGCGGATGATTCATGAGGCCGCGGCGCCAAGGAACCGGATGAGCAAGCTGCGCGCGTCATTCCATGCCGTGCTGTCCCTGGGATGCCTTGGGGCGGGGCTGCTTGTGGCCTTTCCCGCAGGCTCGCCCACGCCCACGCGCGAGCCTGACGAGAAGCCCGGCGCGGCGAAGACCTTTGCAGGCGCCCCTCTGGACGCCATCTCCACCGCCAGCCTCAACCCCAACAAGCCGCATCCCCTCTCCGATACCGGCCCCGTGCTCGCCTATGCTCGCGAAGCAGCGCCCGTCGCCAATGACGCCAACCCCGCCCTCGCCGAGCCGCCGCCGATCCTGGTGGACGTCACGGGCCTGCGCGAGGCCATCGCGGCCTATCGGGGGGGCGATCTGAAGGCGGGGGACGCCGCCGCGCAGACCACCACCAACCCCACCGCCCGCACAGCGGCGGACTGGGCGGCCCTGCGCCTGATGCCCCGCGAAACGGGGCTGGAGCGGATCATGGCCTTCCTCAAGGCGCAGCCGAACTGGCCCACAGCCGCCGCCCTGCGTCGCCGCGCCGAGGAGGCGATCTTTTACGACAAGCGACCGCCCGCCGAGGTGATCGCCTTTTTCACCACGCGCCGCCCGGAGACGGCGCTGGGCAAATGGACGCTGGCCCGCGCGCTGCAAGCAAGTGGCGCCGCCCCCGCTGCGGCCACCCTCGCCCGCGAGGTCTGGCGCGAGGCGGATCTGGCTCCCGCTCTCGAGACCGCCCTGCGCAAGGATTTCCCCGAGGCCCTCACCCGCGCCGACCACAAGGCGCGGTCTGATCGGTTCTTCTACAAGGAGAACGAGTCCGCCTCCCAGAGGGCCGCCCTGCTGGCTGGCCCCGATGTGCTGGCGCTGGCCAAGGCGCGCGAGACGCCCTCCGACAAGAACCTCGCCGCCGTCTCGCCCGAGCTGCGCAAGGACCCCTCCCTGCAATTCGTGCAAATCCAGAAGCTGCGCCGCGACAACAAGATAGCGGAGGCGGCAAAGCTTATGCTTGAAGCCCCGCGCGACCCCGCCCTGCTGGTCAGCCCCGACGACTGGTGGACCGAGCGCCGCACCCTCGCCCGCAAACTGCTCGATAGCGGCGACGCCAGGACGGCCTGGCGCATCGCCGCCGAGCACAGCGCGCAGGCGAAGGACCAGCGCATCGACGCCGAATTTCACGCGGGCTGGATCGCCCTGCGCTATCTCAACGACGC
>Ga0209829_10002058_pt1 | contig 15576 bp, 8 predicted proteins | sample C_140205_EF_Meta_FD_187311 | JGI IMG/M metagenome (GOLD analysis project Ga0209829, IMG submission 187311) | Freshwater microbial communities from Lake Croche, Canada to study carbon cycling - C_140205_EF_MetaG (SPAdes) (version 2) | ecosystem: Environmental > Aquatic > Freshwater > Lake...
GGGTGGCAGTTTTGTTAGGAATTCCCGGAATGCGGGCGTAGGGAATGAAGTCGAGGCAATCAACGTGCGGCGATCCTGATTTGCTGCGGCGTATTGGCGAAAGGTCGTCTTTCGGTTCTCGATACTCAACAAGCGTTCAGCCGCAGTGGAAATGGACGCGCAGCGCGCCAGATCTGCGGCAGAAATGAGCACGTCGGTGAGGCCATCGAAATCATGCATGCTGCCATCCAGGAAATGCAAGCACACCGGACCGTTTAACTCGACGTGCGAATCTCCGGCGACAAGGCCAAGCGATTTGAGGGAAATTCCCGTCCCAAACAAGCTCGCTAGTCCGGATTCAAAGGTCCGTTGGTGGTCTTCAAGTTCCTTCGAATCCAACCCGATATCAACGCTCGCCGCCCGGATCAGCGTCCCCGGCGGCCACTCGCGCTCGCTGAGTTTTTTCACCACGTCGAGTAAACGCCGTAGCCTTTCGGGATGTCTCCAGTTGAACGGACGGAGTGAACGCCCTTCCAAAAACGCAATCCGCAACGACTCGCAAAGCGCCGCCCATTCTCCCGGAAATCGGGAATGTCCGCGTCCGGAAAACTCCGCGACAATTCCCAGCGCCGAAGTCTGCAAGACCTCGCCTACTGTCCCTCCGAACCTCCCGATCAACCATGGCTCGGAAGCGAGCGGCAGCGTGATGCGTTCGATCAGATAGATCCGGTAGCGGTGGCGTTTGAGAACAAGATGCCCGGATTTTTCCAGTGCCTCCGCCTCCCTCGCCGCCGTCGATTGATCTTCCGAGCTGGTGATTTCGGCGGCTTCCAACAGTTTCACCCAATCCACCGAAAACGCCCGGCTCGCGCCGGTCAGTCGCTTGCCTCGGGCGGCGTGCCATCGACGGTGAAATTCAGCGAGCCAAGAGGGAGTCTTCATCTTCGTGCGGAGTCCCGCCTTCAGGCGGTCTTGGGCTGTGTGAAAGACCGCCTGAAGGCGGGACTCCGTAAGAAGAGGGTCATGAGAGGGCCTCCACCAACTTGTCCCGATCCACCTTCACCACCCAGTTCTCGATGTTCGTGATCTGGCCGCTCCTCTCGTCGTAACTGCGTTCGACGCGGCATTGGACGACGGTTTCCGCGTGCTGGATCATCGTCGGCAGGCGGTCCTCGGGAAATGCCATGATGAGTTGCAGCCCGAAGTTCCTGGCAAGATCGAGGCACGAATCGATGCGGTCGCCGGAGAGTTTCGAGAAGGCCTCGTCCATGATCACGATGCCGAGATTCTTCCGCGATTCGCGGGGGCCAAGGTCATAGACTCGTTGGAACGCGGCAAGCATGGAAACGAAAAACGGCGCCTGGTTTTCGCCACCGCTTTGTTTCTTCGCGTTGCGGTTGAGTGAAATCGCAGCCCCTTCACCCTTGCCTGTCGGCGTGGCCAGTATATCCCAGTGATGGTAATATCGATAATCGAGTGCCCGCTGTTGGCGGGGATCTTCTGCGTTCTCGATGGCGGCCATCAGTGCAGCTTTGGCCTTGTCGATTTCCTCTCGAGCGCCAGCGGCAAAAAGTTCGAGGCCCGGATTCAGCCCTTTTTCAACCAACGCCCAGATCGCGCTGTGGCTACGGTCTTTGGTCATGGATATCTGATAACGGAAGCCGCCGATGTCGTGATCCATCGCGCGGTTGAGTTCGCGTTTGGTGCGTTCGGCCTCGTCCAACTTCTCCTTCAGCACGTCCAGCACCTGATGCTGGAGCCGGTCCTCCCATTGCTTGCGGGCGTCCTCGGCCTCCGCCATGTATCGATCAAGTTCGTGGGTTTCCAGCTCGATCCGGCGGGCGTCGTAGCGCGAGTTTTCCTCATCGCCGGGATCGAACGCCTCGGCGGTTTCCGGATGCTTTTCGGCGAGTGCATCTCGCTCTATTTTCCTGTCACGGCGTGCATTGTCCGCATCGGATTCGCGGATGCGGGCCATCTCCGCCGACGCGTCGAGCCGTTGCTGCCATTTCGGAAACTGATGACGTGCGGCGGCGATGAGTTCGGAAATCTCTGCATCTCGGACACCTTCGAGCGATTCGCGGCTGAGCTGACGTTCCGTTAGCGCAATCGCCTCTTCCTCGATGAGAGCGGCCATTCCGTCCTGCAAGACGCGTTCCTGTTGGGCGGATTTCTCAATGCGGTTCGCCAGTCGTCCGGTGCGCTCGATGACGCCTTGGAAGGTTTTTTCAAGCACGCGGAGCTTCTCCACCGTCGCCTCGCGCTCGGGCGTGGCGAGCAGCCGGATCGTCTCGTCGAGCTGGGCGAGATCTTTTCGCAGCCGTGGCAAATCCCGGAGCTTCGAACTGCCTGCAGGTGGATCGGCCTTATCCAAGGTCCATTGTTCACCGCGATGCAGGAAGGTTCGCCAATCCTCGCGAAGCCGGAGCTGACGGGTGAGCTCTTCCTTCACTTCGGTGAGCTCATCCTGGCGCAAGGTCCGCAGACGCCGCAGGCCCTCCTCGCCGATGGTGAATTCCTTGGTGGGCTGGAAATGCTGGCGATGCGGTGGGTCCTTGAGCCAGCCGTCCTTGGAAAATGCACGCGGATGCGAGTCGAGCTGGCCGACCTTTTCGACCGCGATCAGATCGCCGTAAAGGTGCTGGAGATAGGCTCTGGCGAGCTCGTGCCTGGTTTCGAAAAACGCGGCGACCGTTCCCGGTTTTACTTCCTTCGAGCCCGTAATTTCTTCCGGCTGAACCAGCGGTTCTTCGATATGACCAAGACGTCGCGCCTGATCCCAGGCCGCTTTGAAATCCTCTGCCAGCACGGCACCGCGCTTGTTTCCCAGCAACGATTCGAGCAACGGCCACCAGGGTTCGGCCTCGGCCTTCACCTCGATGACGCGACCGAACGCATCAGCGCGCTGACCACGGGACTTCAGTGCGTCCAGCAGCGGCGAAGGCGCGACGCTGCCCTTGTGATCGAGATCGTCCAACTCGCGGCGCAGTCGTGATTCGCGATTTTCCAGTATCTTGATTTCCTCATCGATCGGTCGCAACCGGTCACGGGCGTCGCTGACGAGCACCGCATAGATTCGCGGCATCTTCGCGGCGGCATCCAGTGCTGCGGATTCGTCCGCGCCCTGCATGTGCTTGAGCCAATCGGCGGCGGACTCCGGTTCTTCCAACCCGAATTCCTCGGCGAGCCGCAGCCACTGCTTCCAATACTGCGTCCGATCATGAAGAAACTGGCGGGCAGATTTTTCGGTTTCGCGCAGGGCATCCAAGTCGCCTGCGATTTCATCACGGCGACTGCGATCTTCGGCAAGGCGTGTGATCTGAAGGTCGTTTCCGGCGACGAGGCGGATCTTCGTGAGTTGGGAATCCAGTTCATTGCGCTCGGCCAACGCCGACTCGTGTTCGGCGCGTGACTCGGCATTTTGAAAACGGAGCTGTTCCAGTTCGTTCTCGCGTGCGGTGAGGTTCTCCAGCTTCTGCTCGTGTCCCAGCGCGATGCGCAAATGCCCATGCAACCGCGCGTCGCGGCGGGCGGTTCCGTATTCCAGATGCCGCTCGCTGATGCGGGTCAGACGCGCGTGTTGGTCGTGCATCTTTTCCAATCGTTCCTGCGCGCGGCGGTGCGCATCGACGCTGGTGCGGACCGCTTTCACATCCGGCAATCCTGGCTCCAGCAAGTAGTCGCGGATGAATTTTTCGAACGACTCGACCGGCTGGAACGCCATTGAGTTCGGCAAGGTTTTGTTCATCTGCACCCGGTCGAACCCAAGGTGGCTGCGCGAGCCCATTTCATCGAGATATGAGGCTTGGCGATCAAACACCTCGCCGCCGAGATCGCGCTTCACGTGGACCCGGAATTCCTCCTCGGACATGAATGCGACGGCATCCGGATCGAGTTCTGAGCTGAGAAAATCCTCGCGCTCCAGGCGGTTGGGAATCGTGAACCAAAGTGTTCGCGCCTTGGCGGTGGGACCTTCGAATTCAATCCGCGCACCCCATGTTTCGCGGCGCGGGGTTTCCTCGCCATTTGCCTGCGGCCAGACGAATTCCAGACCCGCCAACGTTACGCCGGATGGACGCAGGTAGCGTTCCTGGCCGTCGCTTCCCTGGGTGTTCGTGTCGCACAAGCAGTAGCCGCGGAGCGAGCGTCCGGTGCCTGCACCAGCGGCGGCCTTGTTGAAACGGCTCAGTGACTCGCCGAGCATGACGAACTGGATCAGGTCCAGTAGTACGCTTTTTCCCGAACCGTTGGCACCGGTGATGAGTGAGAGCCCGGAGACATCGATGAAACGCCGGTAGCCATACCAGTTGATGGCGAGGATGCGGCTGAGGTGGACGCGGGTTGGCATGTCAGGCTTCGTCGGCGGGTTGGTAGAGGGCGGCACGGGCGAGGCAGGATTCGAGACTGTCAAAGGGAATCACCCGCGGCAGGCTCGGCAGGATTTCAACGAGCGTTTCGCCAAGTTGGAGAGCGCCTTCCGGCTTGTGGGTGCGGATCAAGCGGTGGCGTTTCAGACGGCTCAGCAGTGAGTCGAGGTGGGTTTTCTCCGGTGGATCGATCTTATCGAAGGTGTTGCGGAAACGGGCCCACAAATCATCGACGGTGAGAATGACGGCGCTGCTGACCTCGTTTGTCCGGTGGTCGTCCCAGACGCGCCAAAGGACCAACAGCAGTAACGTTTCATCCTTGGTGAACTGCGCAAGCAAGTGGCAGGCCTCCGTTCGAGGTCGGGCCTGGAGCAGCGAGAAATCGTCGTCAATGATGAGCTCCAGTCCCAGCGGTGCGAGGTAGTCCTTCAGGTGCTCCTGATAGTGATCGCGAGCCAGCAGGAAATGATCGCGACCCGCGCCGCTGCTGCCAAGCAAGGTGCCGCGACCGATGAGTTCGGCGAGGATTTCGCGGATCGCCGGACGGTCTTCATCGGGAACATCGGGCCAGAATCGTGGCCAGTTGGGATCGGACATGGGGAATTTGAGATTCGAGATTTCAGATTCGTTGAATCTGAAAGCGCTCGACGTTCCAGTTGGCGTGGGGATCGGTGGGAATTTTTTCGGGGGTGAGCCCGATGATTTTTCCCGGGCCGTTAATGGTCCATTTGATGCGCTGGCCATCGGCGGTGACGGCGTGCTCGTAGGCGGCGATGGCGAGCAGATCGAGCATCTCATCCAGGATTTCGGCGGTGAAATCCGAGGTCATGACGACGCTGGATTTCTCCGGCAGCAAGCGAGCGACGAGTCGGGCGGCGCGCTGGGGTGTTAGGGCGAGACGCTGGCGTTCGCGGAGGGCCGCGAGGGTTTCCTCGGCGGTTTCGTCGCGACCACCGGAGTCCTTGCCGAAGGTGAGATTGGCGGGCGACTTCACGCGGCGGGTGCGGGCGAGCGACTCGCTGCCGAAGAAGAATTTCACTTCAGGGACGAACGGAGTGAAGTCCGGCTTGGCATCACGCATGGCGGCCAGGCGGGTGCCTTCGTGGGCGGCGTTGATGGCATCACAGTAGGCTTTGACGATTTCTGGGCGCCGGCCACGCAGTTCGGTTTGGTAGCGATAGCGTTGTTGGGAAAGCTGGTTGAACGAGGCCATGCGCGCGTCGATTGCATCGGCGACGAGGCGGATTGCGGAAAGTCGATGCTCGAGATCGCGCAGGGCTTTTTCCGCGCGGTGGTAGGACTCGTTTTCGTCCCAGTGATAGTGGGCGGCGAGTCCCTCGGCGAGGCGCTCTTTGACCAAGGGATCGTCGCGGCGGTCGGCGATTTGCGATCGCAGGACCTGGAGACGGGGTAGTAGGCCGTTTCTACGAAGGGCGTCGTAGCAAACCATGTGCTGGCCCGCGCCGAATTCGGCATAGAGCAGTCGCAGCGTTTCGGCAGGCGAGTCGCTGAGGCGTTGGCGGCGGTCGAAGAGCGAGATGAGTTTTTCCACGCCGTGGAGCTGGATGATCGCGCTTTCGAGGCGGGTGTTGCAATCGGTGACGGTGCTGCGGATTTCGTCAGGTTCCTGAAGGCGCGGGTCGAGGATGTTCGGGCGCTCAAGGGTTTCACAGACGCCACGGACAGTGTCGGCGAAGGTTTTCAGCTCGGCGATCTCATCTTCGGCTAGTTCGCGCAACAGCCGAAGAAGCGGGCGGAGGCCGGGAGAAACGAGCGCCCAGCGTTCGTGCAGGCCGATTTGCTGGTCCTCCAGCCAACGTGAGTCGCAGAGGCGGTTGAAAAATTGTCCGGCGCGTTGGCGGGCGTCGCGGAGGGTCGCGCCTTCATCCTCGCCCAGGACGATGTCTGGATGGGCCGCCAGAATTTCCCGGATTAACGCGATGGCCTCGGTATGTGGAATCCGCCCGGCCTCGCCCGCGACGTCGGCCAGGCGTTCCGCGCAATCGACGTAAATCGCCGCCGATGGCCGGGTCAGCGGGCGGAAAAAATCCCGCGAAACGGAGGCGTGGAGTTTTTCACTGAGATTCGAAAGAGCCATGCCTGAGCTCGATTCTAGTGATTCAGGTCTAGGCAATCCAAGTGCGAAATGTGGCGATAATCGGACTGGAACCCGTTTCAAACCATGAGGACGTCCCGATCCAGCAGGTCGTCGATCACATCATCGGGTGACGGTGCGATTTACAGCAGCTACTTCATCCTCGGCCGCCAGTTGGTGGCGGGGGCTCCGACGATCTCGAGATCGCAGGAGTCGTCTGGTTCTGAGTGCCGTGCCAGCTCGAGCACTGGGATCGCGATTACCCCCTCCTTCGTGATGGATTCGAGGGTCTTCTACGCCCCGAAATCGTCCCGGAGTTCACTTCAGGGCGGAGAGGTAATCCTGCGTCAGCTGCAGCATCTGCCGAGTGGCTTGATCGAGGGCAGGGGCGTTGGACTCGAGTGAGTCCTTGTGGATTGCAATGCCCTGCTCGGCTTCCGTCAGATCGGACTCACATTTTTTCACGGCGTGATCCAGAGACTCCAGGGCAACAGTCATCTCACGTAGATGAGCATCGTCCATGGTCTGGCGATTGGACTCCAACTGGTCCTTCAACTGGTCCCTCTCGCGGCGCTTGTCGCGCAGGGCATTCATCGGTGCCTCGATGGCCTTGGCGGCAGTACGAAAGCCGGCAAGGTGGTCCTCGTTTTCCTCTAGCAATTTGCGTGAGAGCTCCCGTGCCTCCAATGCGCGGGTATTGATGGAGGCGGCTTGCCAGTGTTTCTCTGACGAGGCAAGAGCCAGGCCGCGAGCCTTGGCGGCTTCGAGTCCGGCCTGGGCCTCGACCAGCGCTTTTTCAGCCGCTGGAAGCTCCTGACGCCGGACTCCGATCAGGTCGTCGGCGGGTTTGATTCGTGCCGCTGCGGCAGTGGTCGCCTGAGCGGCGGCTTCGAGGCTCGCGGGTAGATCCTTCTCTTGTTTTTCCAAGCCTCCCAACTCCATCCGGAGCTGGGCGATCTGAGCCTCGAGCGCGCCACGTCGGTTCTCGACCGCGATGAGATCAAGCGGTCTGCGTTGAGCCTCAGGCAGGGCTGAGACCGCTTGTTTTTTTGCTTCAAGTTCCGTGCTGGCGGCTCCCATTTCGCCGGCGAGTTTGTCGATCTCGAAGCGCCTTTTTGAAAGCTGCTGCTGCAATTGTTCTAACTGGTGGCGGAGATCGGTCTCACGCATTTTCGTCGCTTCGCGGTCCGTACGGATCTGCTTCGCGGAGTCTTCCGCAGCGGTGATGGCCTTTTTGGCGGCGTCGAGTTTCGCGGTCGCCTCCCGGCATTTACCCTCGGTGTCGGAAATGCATGCAGCCTGTGCTTGGAGCTGGGTTGTCAGACCCGTTAGACGGCTCGCGATGGTGGGAGGCGCGGCGGATAGTTCACCGACGGCTTGGCCGGTCTTCAGATCGTAGCATCGAATCGTTCCTGCGGCGTCGGCCACCAGTGCCCGCGTGTCATTCGAGCCGAAGGCGACCGCGGTGGGCAGGGCCGGGAGATTCTGGGCGATTTCCTTCGCCAGCTTGAAATCCGGATTCCACAGGCGGAGCTTGCCGTCCCGCCCGGAAGTCAGCGAAGAACCATCTCGCGCGAAGGCCATCGCGGTGACACCTCCGGGATGGGCGTCGTTCTTTTTCACTTCCGAGCCGCCATTCATTTCCCAGAACCGCACGGTTCCATCTTCAGAAGCCGTGGCGAGGAGGTTCGAGTCGGAGCGGAAAAGGGCGGCGGTGATCGCCGCTTGATGCCCCCGCAGCGTGTGGAATTCATTGCCGGTCTGAGCCTCCCAAACCCAGACTCCACCGTTGCGATCGCCGGAGGCCAGTAGGATTCCGTCAGGAGAAATATCCAGCGCGGTGATCCAGTCGGTGTGCTTCTTGATCGAGGCGACGGCCTGGCCGGTCTGGGTATTCCAGAGTTTCAGCAGCCTCGAGGGTCCACCGCTGGCGACGATATCGAAGCCCGGTCGGATATCGGCCGCGAGGATGGCATCGAATTCTTTTGCGACGACCAGCGTCCGTTCTCCCGTGCGAATGTCGAAGGTCACGGTGGTTCCGGATTTCCCGGGAATGCCACCGCCGACGATCAGATAACGGCCATCCGGGGTGAAGGCCAACGAGACAGGATCACCCTCGGGGAATGGAAGCAGACCGATCAGCTCGAGCGTGTTGGTATCGTGAAGAAGTACCTGCCTCTGACCCGTGACGGCCACCAACGGCGCCCAAGGCGAAACGGCCATGGCATGCACGGCAGAGGCGCGGGAGGAGGTGACAAACGGTTCCAGTCGCAGGTGCTCTGGCATCGGAGGCGGGCCGTCGGGCTTCGCCCCGGGATCCGAGCGCAGGGCGGTTTCGAATTTGGGCTTCGACGCCTTTCTTGCGCTTGAGTTCTTGTTCTCGAGAAGGCCTCCCTCGATCCAGCCCTTGAGGATGGCGATCTGCGCGGATCCGAGCTTGTCGCCTTCCGGCGGCATCTTGAGCGTGCCGGTCTGAAGGCAGACGACAATCAGCTTCGAGGAAATGTCACCGGGCTCCGCGATCTTCCCTCCCGAGCCACCTTTCATCGCACCGGAGAAAGTGGAAAGATCGAGCCCGCCCTTGGCCTTGTCTGGATTGTGGCAGTTCAGGCAGGTCTGCTGGAACAACGGAAAAACCTGGTCATCGTAGGTCACCTTGTCCGCAGCCAGGGCGGCAGCGGGAGCCAGAAGCCAGAGAAGGTGAAGACGGAGCCGATTCAATGGCATTGCGGGTGAAGCAATCCTACTACGCCACCCCCCCGTGAGGTTTATCGGATATTCATGATCTTGTCCGATGATCGATCCGCAGAAGTTCAGACGCGCTGCGAAAATGGCAGGACGGGCGTCGAGGTCGGCATGGCCAGCGCCACGAAGGTGCACAGTGCGGCGATGCCCATTGGAATCAACGAAACCGGATCGCTCTGCAGAATCTGGCCGAAGTAAAAGTAGGCGTTGGAGGCTGGATGCGAATACATCAGCGCTGGCAAGGTCATCAGGCTGGTGCAGATCATCGTCGGCACGGTGGCGGCAATCATGAATCCGGCGGTCCGAAGGCTGAGCCTCGAAGTGAACTACAGACTGGTCCGCTCCAGAAGGTGGGCTTGAGCGCGGGGGAAATCTTCCGGAGGGAAGACCCTGAGGTTGGTTGGTAAAGGGATGCATTCATCGGGACTTTCAAAGCCCTAAACGCGATGACGTTAATTACCAATTTTTAACCATACGGGGTGGTGACGATCAATTACTTTTAGGAATAACGACTCGCGGGGAAATTCGTCCGCATGAATTATTAAAAACCAGCGGTTTGGCATCTGATTAGGGAGGTCCCCCTAGACCGGCGAGAATCGTCTCAATATTGGTCCGAACCATGGTTTCGTAGGTGATCGAGTTGGTTCCGTCTGCGATCAGGGGGGCTCCCAAGCGGATTCCGGTGTCGCGCGTTACCACGCCGAGAAGTTTCGGATTGGATTCCCGTTCGGGGAAAATCGCGACGACGTGCTTGCGTTTCAGGGTGGCGATCAGGTTGGCCAACTCTGTTGGATCGGGTGACTGCTCGCGATTGATCCCTTGGACCGGCAGGGAGGTGAAGCCGAAGTCGCTGCAAAAGTAGTTGAATGCGGCATGGGTCGTGGCGAGTTGGCGGCGGTCCCTGGGAATGGTGACCAACCGCAGTCGAGCCCAGCGCTCAAGTTCGTCGAGGGTTTCGCGGTAGCGGGCGGCATTCCTGCGGTAGCGATCCGCATTGCCCGGGTCCTCCGTGGCAAAGGCCTCAGCCATCACGGTGGTCGCCCGCCGGAAGCGGTCGATGGAATGCCACCAGTGGGGGTCGATCTCGTGGTCGGAGTGATCGTGACCCGGGTCGTCACCGCCTCCGTGGAGGACGGGCAGGCTTGCCCCAAGCTCGATGACCTTGGCTTGCGGGCTGACGACGGAGCGGAGCGCCGGTAGGTAGGCTTCCAGGCCGAGTCCAGCGGCCAGATACAGTTTCGCACCTGCGGCCCGTCTCAGATCCTCCGCGCTTGGCTCAAAATGATGAGGGTCTCCATTGGTCCCGATCAGATCCACGACCTCCACTTTTTCGCCACCCACCTGATGGGCCAGATCCGTCAACAGCGGATGGAGTGTCGCGACCTTGAGTTCGGAGGCGGAGGTCAGGCCGACGCCGGAAAGGATGATCATTCCTCGCCAGAAAAAATGCATGAGGGCACTGTGGTTGACTGTCTTGGAAACGCAAGTCGATTGCGTTAGTGATGAATTTCGATTCCGCTGAGGGGCTGTGAACAACCTGGGGTGGATCGTTGGTTTCAAGCAAAAGCTTTGATCAAGTGATCATCGGTGAATCGAATACCCAACCTGATGGGATTCAATTGATTGTGTTCCGATAGTCTGTGAATAAGTCCCGTAGCTCTGGGTGGAAACGGGCGTTTGAGCCCTCAATCCCGCACCAGATGCCTGTGAACAACCTGTGAGCGACTAGGGGCGCACCTCGGCCTTGAGCTTGTAGAAGCCGCGGCCCAGGCCCGACGGGGCCACGCTCCACGAGCCGTCCGTGGCGGTGGTGATCCGATTGGCCGGGACCGCTTGCCACGTCGTCAGTCCACTGGATTCCAAGACGGTGAGGGAGGCGTAGCGAAGTCCGACGGCGGAAGGGGTGAAGCGCAGCGTTCCGCCCGGTGACTTGAGAAAGCTCATCGGCTGGGAGCTCTGTTTCGGCGAGGTTCCGAGGGTGTATTCGACCAGGTTTGGAATGCCGTCCTGATCGTCGTCCGCGCCGGTGCCGCCGAGCCCGGGGTAGCCAGCTTGCCATGTGGTGTACGGGGCATCGGCATTCAGGCCGAGGATGTTCGTGAGGATTTCCCGGGTGGGAAAAGTCGTGAGGCTGCGTCCGGTGGCTTGAGTGACTGCGAGCATAACCTCATTGGCGATCAGCGCTTGCCCGGAAGTGTTCGGGTGGAAGCCGTCCATGCAGAAGACGTAGTTGGAGGCGTTCGTGCTGGAGGTGGAGGTGGCGATCAGTGGAGTGCCATTGAGGTGGAAGGGGACAAGGTCGAAAATCAGGTCCGTCAGCTTGTCCACCGACGCGACTTTCGCGCCTTTGGTCGCGGCCATCGCTCGAATGGAGGCATTCATCGCGGCGATCTTTTGCCGGGTTCTCAACTGTCGGACCGGGTCGTTGTAGGTCGAGCTGACGTTCAAGGTGGCTCCAATGTCCGGCGTGGTCGCGATCACGATCTTCAAGGCAGGCTTTTTCGTCCGGACCCAGTCGTGGATCTTGGCCAAGTTGGTGACGATGGCATCGAGGTAGCCGGCGGGCTCGGTGTTGTTGAAGATTTCATCGTAACGGGTCTTGAGATCGTTGCCGCCGAGGAAGATCACCGCCACGTCACAGAGTCCGAGGTCGGTCTCCAGATTGGAGCGGGTCTTGGCGTCGGTGGTGATTTTTCCAGTGGTGCCGATGATGCGCAGCCAGTCCACGGTGGTGTCGCCGGGTATGCCGTAGTTCAGGCGGTAGCCGGCGTTTCTCCAGTCGCCGTAGCTGAAGTAGAGGCTTTTGTAGGTGCCGAAGGTCACTTCGGTGGCACGGCGTTGCGACATCAGCTCCACCCAGTTCGTCGAGTTCACGCTGAAGGCGACGGCTTCGAAGGTGTATTCCTCGGTCAGGCTGTCGCCGATCGTGAGGATGCGAAGCGCCGCAGCCGGCAAGGGGAGCGCCAGCAGGGCGAACAACAGGGTCCATGGAATCAGCCGGCCAACCATCAGGCGACAGTCTAGCGGACCCAAGGCTGAAATCCACTGCCGGTTCCGGGAAATCCGCGAAGACAAAACGGGGCGGCCCCGCACTCACGGAGCTGCCCCGTCAGGAGCCATGTGCAACAGGAAAAATCAGGGAGTCACCTTCAGTCGAACGAAGAACGGTCCGGGTGTGGTGGGGAGGTCGAAGGACACCGAGCCCGTCGTGTCGTGGAGGCTGGAGCTGTTGGACGGAACCGGCGTCCAGCTCGAGAGGTTGGTCGAGGTTTGCAACACGAAGTCCGTGCCATAAACGCCGGTGTACGAGGAACCTTTTGGCCAGGTGACGCTGCCATTCACGATCCCGGGGTTGGCAGTGAATGAGGAACCGGTGGCTCCCATGAAGTATTCTACGCCGTTCATTACTCCGTCGTTGTCATGATCGAGGTTGGCCGCTTGGCCGGGGGCGTAGGTGTTTGCCCAAGTGAGGTAGCCTCCCGCAGCAGTCGTGGTGAAGGTGGCGACGGTGGAGTAGGCGGTGCCGAGGCTGTTGGTGGCGTAGGCTTTCAGGCTGTAGCCCGTGCCTGCGGTCAAACCGGTGAGTGCCGAGTTGAACGCACTGACCGTGGTGCCGCCCTCGACGACATTGGTGACCCCGGTGCCACCGATGAGCGGATTCGAGTTGGTAGCGGTTGCCGAATACACAAAGCCGCGGGCGGTGATCGGGGAGTAGCCATCGGCCGTGACCTGGCCATTGAGGGTGGCGGTGGTCGGGTTGATCGAGCTGGCAGAGGCCATGGAGAGGACAGGGGCCGTGGGGATGGCGACCAGAACATCCGCTAAGCCTATCTGTTTTGAAGAACCTGTTACTGGTCCACGATCACTTACCCACGAGATCGTGAACGTCGCTCCGTTAACGATCCCAAGTCCCGTGAGGTTGGTAGAGATCGTGGAATCCACATTGTTAAGTGTGCTATAGGTAAGAGCCGCTTGGGGGGCTCCGTTTACGGAGACGGCGAAGGCTGGCGATCTCGTTTCGGTCGTTCTGGAGGCACGGCCAAGGTAGGAGATGTAAAGCTGATCAAGTGTTGCTCCGGTTCCGTTGATGAGGGTCAGAGTGCTGGTGAGAGTGCCGGTGCCACCGGTATGCTGATATCCGAGCACTCCTGGCGAACTCACTCCTCCTGTGAAACCGGCAGTACCTGCAGTGTTGCCCCACAAGCCCACATAGCCTTGCACCCCACCACTGGAAATGGTCGTCCATCCTGCGGGATTTGTACCAGCGTAAGCAGCGAAACTCTGAGTGTAGAGGTTGGTGAATGTCGGTGGTGTCGGCAGCGTGGTGAAGGTGAGTAGCGGTCCGTAGCTGGTTCCGATGCCATTGGTGGCATAGGCCCTGACTTTGTAGGCTGTTGAGGCCGAAAGCGTGTTAGGGGTGCTTGTGTAAGTTCCCAGAGTTGCATCCCCATCGGTGATCGTGGTTACGCCGGCTCCTGCGAGGGCGGGAGGTAAAGTAGCTGATGCGAGCGAATAGACAAAGCCGCGCGCGGTGAGAGTTGATCCTCCATCACTTGTGACCTCGCCATTCAAGGTGGCGGAACCATACCCAACCCCATCGAGTGGAACTGTGCCCGTCACGCTGGGGGCGAACTGCGCCACGCCGATTGAAACCGCAACACTTGAAATCCCAATCTGGCGGCGCGAGCCTGCGCTTCCGACAATTCCATTTGACGACCAGCTAATTTGAAAGGTGGCACCATTGGCGATACTAAGATTGCTCACTGCTGCTGAACGGGTCACGTTGTCGCCGTCACCAGTGCTGTAAGCAAGGGCGGTAACCGTACCTCCAGCCACTGAAACCGCATAAATCGGTAGCCGGGTTTCTGTGGCCCGGGCCACTCTGCCATTGTAGGATATCAGGAGGTCTGTGATTGGAGCTCCACTGGTGTTTCTGAGAGTGAGGACCTGCGTCACCTCATTGGTGGTTCCCGTGTGCTGGTAACCGAACACACTGGAATTGCCGAGGGCTCCTGCGGAAGTGCCGGATCCCCAGTTTCCGAGATAAGTCGTGACGGCCCCATTGAGCGACCAGCCCAAGGGCAGGTTCGGGATGGAATTGAAGGAGGCAAAGTCCTGCGAATAGCCGGGCCCGGTGGTCAAAGGCGGGACATCAACGGTGGTGAACTTCCAAGTTGAGGACCCCGTATATCCCGCGAAAGCGTTGCCGGAACTGTCTTGCACGACTCCCGGTTCAATTTCGACATAGTAGGTGACCCCAAATTCCAACTGGGCCGGGAGGTTGATCGTGGCCGCGTTTCCGGTAACACTCACCGAGCCTGAAGGGGAAAACGGGTCGGTGCTGATGGTGGCGACCACTGAGTTATCAGCAAAATTTCTAACCACGAAGTTGGCATAAGGCTGAGAAATCTGCACCGGTTCGCTGAAAATTACTTTTAGGGCTGAAGGAGGTGCCACAGCGGTGGGACTGTTTACTGGAGTCGTGGAGGAGATTGTTGGAGGTGTATTGTCCGTCTGGAAGCTCCAAGTGGTGTTTCCTGAAATTCCGGCAAAGAAATTAGGAGTCGTCGCTCCGTCCTTGATCGCTGTGGATGCGATCTGCACCGCGTATGTCTTCCCTTTGGCGAAATCAGCCGTCGGGTTGATGGTAACGGTATTTCCTGCAACCGTGACTTGAGCATCGGTCACTGGGATCGTGGCAAAGACCGTTGAATCCGTGACATTTGTAATCACGACGTTTCCTGTGCCAGCGGAAACAACTTCACTGAAGGTTGCCACCAGATCGCTGCTGATGCCTACGCTTGTGGCGCCGGCAACGGGAGAGAAGGTGGTGATTGTAGGAGGGGTGGTGTCCGATGCGGTCGCTCCAATCAAGCTGACGTCATCAATTCTAAGCTGCTGCCCGCCACTTGCTGCGGTACTTGTGTTTTTCCACCGGAGCCGCAGGTTTGAAGTTGAGGGCAGTGAGAGGGAATTCAAGGTCAACTTGATCCAGCCTGAAGCTGCTGTCTGTGTCGGAACTGGAATGGCGGTGTAATTGGTTCCATCGCTGCTGTACTCAAGCGTGAGTTCTGAGAGCGTCTGATTTATATTTGACCTACTGACGCCGAAGGACAAAGTGAAAGTGGTGAAACCAGTCGTGTTAATTCCAGCAATTTGGAAATCCTTAGGGCCAGGGCTGGTAAGGAAGGCATTGCCGCCTCCCGAGGCTCCCGTGTAGGTTGTGCTTGCGCCCGAAGCGCGCATGTCGCCCGTTCCCGCAAAGGTCAATGTAGCCTTGTTCTGGAAAGTCGCAGGCGCGGTGCCGGTCGCATAGGTTGCAACTGCAGTGGTGCCGCCCGGAGTCCCCATGTTCTCCGTAAACAGGGTCGTTTGAGCACTTGAACTGGT
>Ga0209829_10002060_pt1 | contig 15565 bp, 11 predicted proteins | sample C_140205_EF_Meta_FD_187311 | JGI IMG/M metagenome (GOLD analysis project Ga0209829, IMG submission 187311) | Freshwater microbial communities from Lake Croche, Canada to study carbon cycling - C_140205_EF_MetaG (SPAdes) (version 2) | ecosystem: Environmental > Aquatic > Freshwater > Lake...
TTACCCAAATTAGGCGTATTTTCCATCAATATGGCTGCCGTTTCCTTCGTTCGATTGGTGCTTGAAATATACCAAAAACCAGTTGGAAAATTACTTTTTAAAAAAATGGCTCTTAATTCTTGCGCTTCTTCAATCCCCCTAATAGACAAATTACGTCCTTCATCCGGGAGCATATAGGGTCCAGCGTGCGCATGGCGAATTAAAAATAAATCTTTCATAAATTAAAATCTGCTTGTGTGAGTAATGGAAACTCCCCCGCAGCGTGTCTTTCCCCCATCATAATATAATGATCAGCTCCTCCTTTTAAACGAGTGATTTGTTCTTCCGAAAGTGTTTTAACGACTTTGGCAGGCATTCCCAAAACCAGAGAAAAATCAGGTATGATCATTCCTTCTGTGACCAATGCATGAGCGCCAACTAAACAAAATCGGCCAATCTGAGCTCGGTTTAATACTGTTGCATGCATCCCAATAAGGGAACCTTCACCTACCGTAGCGCCATGGACAATCGCTGCATGGCCAATGGTCACTCGTGGACCAATAATCGTTTTATCCCCTTCATCTGCATGCAAGACCGCATTATCTTGAACATTACAGCCCTCGCCTAAAATGATTTCTTCCACATCTGCTCGAATAACGGCTCCATGCCAGACAGAAACATCTTTCGAAATAAGTACACGGCCCATCACTGAAGCCGTAGGAGCGATATATATTGCCATGGTAAAATAATTATTTTCAAAGATACCATGCTTCATGATTTATCCATTAATTTAAGACTTAAATGAAAGAACTTTTAAAATTTACGCCTTGGAAAAATACCGACATCCTAGTATCATTAGGATGTGGATCAGGTTGGTGGGAAATAAATTGTGTCATTCATCAGCCCGCTGGCCAATTAATTTTAGTAGACCATGATGATCAACTCTTGAATCATGAGGAAGTGATTGAATCCATTTCCTATTTTGAAAACACATCACATGTAAAAAGCACGACTCAGATTCAGATAAAAAATGAAGACGTCTCTTCCTTAACATTAGAGAGCGAAATGGCCGATTGGGTATTAATTTTCAATGCCTTGCATGAATTCAAACAAATAAATTTGGGTTTAAAAGAGGCTTTTCGAATCTTAAAAAAAGGGGGGCATTTGTTTGTCGAAGAGGAAGTATCAAAAACTATCCCACTCATTCATGAAGGTTGTGGGGAAAAATTATTCTTCACTGATGAGCTAATTGACCTCATAGCCACCTTTGGTTTTGAGCTAGTCGACAAAAAGCAAAAAGATGAAAAAGCTATTTATTTTTTATTCAAAAAATGAAAATATAGCTTTAGCTTAATTTAAATCATTTTCGCAAATTTGCATTTGAATTAAATTCATTATGTCGACCAACAACCGTCCATTTATTATTGGGATTACAGGGGGAAGTGCTTCAGGAAAGACCCTTTTTTTAACTCGACTCATGGAGCAATTCGATACGGATGACATCTGCTTATTGTCGCAGGACAATTACTATCGACCAAAGCACCAACAAACCAAAGATGAAAATGGGATTGAAAACTTCGACTTACCTGGGGCCATTGACGATGTGGCTTTTGCAACTGACGTGGAAAAATTAAGGTCGGGAGAAATAGTCACTCGCGAGGAATACACGTTCAACAACTCAGATAAAATTCCCCATTTATTGCATTTCCACCCAAGAAAAATATTGGTCGTTGAGGGGATTTTCGTATTTCATTTTCCTGAAGTTGCCAAACTTTTAGATCTTAAAATATTTATTGACGCTCAAGATAAGATTAAATTAAAACGCCGCATCAAACGTGATAATGAGGAAAGAGGATATGATTTGCAGGACGTGATGTACCGTTGGAAATACCATGTTAAACCTACGTATGAGGAATATATTAGGCCACACAAACGGAATTGTGATCTTGTAATACCTAACAATCACCACTTTGAAAAAGGCTTACAAGTCATTGTATCCTACCTGAAAAGTCATGCTTAAAAGCTAGTGCCTACACTTATTTTTTTTCTAATTCGACTGAGTTCAGAAGCGGGAATATGCAGAAAAGAGGCCAACTGATCTTCGGGTAATTGTGCGGCGATCAACGCGAAATTTCGCTGGAAATAGTCATATCGTTTTTGAGGGGATTGAATCTTTTTTAGAACAGCTAGCTTCTCCTGCTTTTCTAGTTCATCCTGTTTTAATTGGCGCAAAACAGCCACAAATCCCGGAACACTTTCGTAAACCCCGTCCAAACCATCGCGTGTTAAAACTAAAATTTCGGAATCTATTAGGGCGTGAATGGGATGAGGGAATGGTTCATTTGTTAAAAGGCTGTTGCCTGAAAACAAAAAATCACCTTCAAAAGTAAAGTCATTCGATTGAGAAACATCCGAATCTTGATCTTGGTTTGAGCCGCTACGTAAGATCCCCTTTTTCAAAAAAACCAACTGGTCTAAATGCCCTCCTGAATTAACTAAATAATCATTCTTCTTAATTTGAACACTCTTAAAACTTTTACTTACGTTCAGGATTTCAGATTTAGAAAGAATATGTAGGGGAGAGATTACATCTCGAATCGATTGGGACATAGAAAAAATGGCGGATAGAACCGATTAAATGTAGTCCTTAAAATTGACAAGTCAAGCTATATTAAATCTAAATTGTAATGAAGGCCTTTATTTTCTTTTTGTGCACGTGCGTGCTTGATGATCAAATAAGCTACATTGATCATGTTTCTGAGTTCACATAAAGGAACAGTCATTCGAGATTGTTTATAAAGCTCTTCATGTTCTAAATAAATCAATTCCAAGCGATCGTAAGCACGTTTTAATCGGCGATCGCTGCGAACAATGCCTACATAATTGGACATAATAGATTCCAATTCGCGCGCCATTTCTGTCACTAAAACTAATTCTTCGGGGTGTTTCGTACCTTCATCATTCCATTCAGGAATGAATTCAGGTAAGTTTTGAGTCCCAAATTCTTCTATAGACTTCAGGAATGCTCGATGTGCAAAAACAATGGCTTCTAATAGACTATTTGACGCCAAGCGATTTGCCCCATGAAGTCCTGTGTAGGAGCATTCACCCGCCGCAAATAAATGGTGAATATTGGTCCTGCTAAATTCATCCACGATGATACCCCCACAAAGGTAATGCTGAGCGGGCACCACAGGAATCATTTCTGTCGACATGTCAATTCCCAATTCATCTAAACAATGTTGGTAGATCATAGGGAAATGTTGTAAAATTTCATTTTTGGGAATATGCCTTGTATCTAAAAAAACATGGTCGCTTCCTTGCTTTTTCATTTCGGAATCGATGGCGCGGGCAACAATATCGCGGGGCGCTAAAGATAGGCGTTCATCATACCGCTCCATAAATGTAGAACCATCCAAATTTTTCAGAATTCCTCCATGACCTCTTACCGCTTCTGAAATCAAAAATGAGGGCTTCTTCCCTGGATTATATAAAGCCGTAGGATGAAATTGAATAAATTCCATGCCTTGAACAAATGCCTTTGCCCGGTAGGCCATCGCAATTCCATCACCCGTGGCAATTTTGGGATTAGTGGTGGATTGGTAAACTTGGCCTATTCCACCGGTGGCCAACAATGTAGTTTTGCCTATGAAAGTTTCTACTTTCCTCGTTCTTAAATTAAGCACATAGGCCCCATAGCATTTTTTATCAGGAGTATCCTTGGTTACCTTCTCTCCCAAATGATGTTGGGTAATTAAATCTACGGCAAAGTAATGAGTGAAAAAATCCACCGATTTAAAAGACTTCAATTGGGCTAAGAGTGCGCGTTCAATTTCGTTGCCCGTAGAGTCCTTGTAATGTAAAATCCTTTTATCCGAATGTCCTCCCTCTTTGACTAAATCAAACGTACCATCTGCCTTACGGTCAAAATCAGTGCCGTAAGAGATTAATTCTTTTAGTCGGTCTGGAGCTTCTTTGACAACTATTTCAACCACTTTTTGGTCACTCAAAAAATCACCTGCAACGAGGGTATCTTGAATATGCTTCTCAAAGGAGTCTTCTTGATCCCAAACAGCGGCAATTCCACCCTGTGCATATTTCGTATTGGTTTCCTCAGCAATTGTTTTGGTAATGACAGCAATTTTTACCGATTGATTCGAATCCTGAAAGTATTGCGCCAATTTTGCAGTGTAGGATAATCCCGCAATTCCAGAACCAATTACAATAAAATCATAGGTAGGCATAGTGACTCATTTATTCACGCAAATTAACCAAAAAGGCACATAGATATAAATTTTAAATTAATTATTGTACTTTTGAGATAAATTAATCAAACCCTTTAATAAATAAAACAAACATAATGGAATCCAATAACAACACGTCTAAGATTGCACTCATTGTCCTTGCTGCATTAACTGCAGTATTTGGCGTCTTGTATTTCAGGTCGAATCAACTGACCAAAGAGCAAGCAACTAGTATCGAAGAAAAAGCGACTGAATTGGCCAATACACGAGTTAAATTAGACTCTATTTCGACTCAATTGGATAGCAAAATTTCTGAAATTAAAGCATTAGGAGGAAAAGTTGCAGACTTAGAAGCTTTGAAACTGCAATTGGAGCAAGATAAATCTTCACTAAAAAAAGCAAACCATGCGACGGTAGAATCTTACTTAGCTAAAATAAAAGAATATGACCTTATTCTTGCGCAAAAAGATGGGGATATTGTTGAGTTGAAAAAACAAAACGGAGTTTTGACTGAAAACAACCAAGTATTAACTACTCAAAATCAGACCTTAAACACGGAGAATACGGGTTTAAAAACGGTCAACAAAAACTTAAATGACACCTTATCTGATGTAGCGGCAAAGAATAAGGAATTAGCACGTAAGGTAAGTATCGGTGCGGCTTTAAAGGCTCAAAACATTCGTGTACTGGCCGTGAATGCTAAAGGAAAAGAAACTGAGAAAGCGAAATTAGGAGGAAAAAGAATCGACAAATTGAAAATCGTCTTCAATTTAGCCACGAATCCAATCACTAAATTGGAGAATAAAACAATTTACGTACGTATTTTAGATGGGGAAGGAAGTACATTGTCGGACGAGGCGGTCGGATCTGGCAAAATAAATCAGGGCGGTAAAGATATTCCTTACACTACCTCTCAAGTAGTTACCTACTCAAATGATAACCAGGAAGTTGCCGTACTTTATTCTCGTGGGGGAGTTGTTTACAAGCCAGGAAAATATTCCATTGAAATGTATTCAGAAGGATTTGCGATTGGAAATGGCACATTTGTTGTCAAGTAAATTTTGAAGTCCAAAATTTTAAAGAGCCGCCCTTGCGGCTCTTTTTTTTCGACTTGGTTTCAAACATTGATGCAATTATTTAGAACCAAAGAATGAGTTAAAACTCTTATTATAAAGCAAGCTGGCTCCTAAGGTTTGATTAATTTGATAGGAGTTCAAGGATCCTAAAAGAGTTGTTTGCACATTTCGATTGTACATTTTTGTACGAAGGCTACCATCTTTTTTTATAAACCATTCCAAAGCCCAATCACCTAATAAAATTTGTGGACTTGTCTGATTTCTGGCGTCTGTAAATCCTCCGCTTCGTGTGATTCGTAATCGATCATTTACGTTATAAGACGCACGCAACTGCAAGTTGGTCAATATATCCTGAGTGAAATTACCCCCACCTAAATACACATCAATATTTAAATCCTTATTTATTTCTGAGGCCAAATTACTTAACTGATTTGACAGCATCTCGGTAAAATTTCCCATTAAATTACCAAGCACTAAACCGCTCGCTCCAAAAGGCGAAACTAATTGGCCAAAAAGAAGCACATTACTGACTTGCCGGGTCAACTCCTGTTCGTCGGTTTTTATCCGATTAGTGAAAGCTGTCACGGCACTATTCAAGGTAACATCTTTGGGATAATCACGAATGCCTATATCAAAAGAGACATTAGGAGCTAGTAGCCTATCTTGTAAATTAATGACCACATCGACTGGGTAGCGGCGCTTAAACTCGGGCAAATTGCCTTTATTTGTCGTATCTAAAAGTATAGGAAACAGGCTAGCATATTGCGTGTAAATCGCCTTCATGTTAATATTGGCATCTAAAGGACTTCCTGTCCATGAAATTTTAGAGCCCCGCTGAATCGCAAATTTTTTATTAATAATATTTTGAAGTGAGAACGTGTAATCACCTTGATCAATCGCATAGTCACCTAACATCTTAAAATCACCCTTTTTGTCCATGGTCATACGAATTCCACCAGTTCCATAGCCTCGCATGATATCTCCTTTTTTACTATCTAACTGGACTTCCCCATAAGCCTCAGGCGTTAGGTTTAGCATCAAATCTAAACGGATCCCATTATCTTTAGATTGGGTTGAAACTAGCTTTTCATTGGCCGTTTCCGTTTTAACTGTTTGACTTAAAAACTCAAAATCATCCGCAGCATTTGCTTCTGATTCCCGATCTAAAGGAATAAATAATCGGGTACCTTTTTCACTTTTTAAATTACCTGAAATGAGCAGATTGTCTAAGGGTCCATCCAACTGAAACAAGCCACTCGCATAGCCTGTCCCATAATAAAAGGAGCTTGGGCTCTTCTGGGTGTTTAAAATTTTATACCGAGTTAAATCTGCTGTTAATGACATTTCCAAAGGCTTATCCTTCGGAAAAATTAGTTGGCCATTTAACTTTGCCACATTCCCATCATTATCTTTAAGCTGCCAATTTTTAGCTAAAATTTGACGACCCTGAAATGCGACCGTATCGCTAACAAGAATGGCTGTATTTAAATAATCAAAATTAACTTTAGCTTTCTGAACGCTCACTTTTCCACTAAAACTAGGGTCTTTAAACTGACCGTTAATTTTTATTTCACCAGAAGCCTCGCCGGTTAATCCTGAAAAAATACCCCTAGTAAATGGCTCTAAAATTTCAAGGTTAGTCCGATTCAATTCTGCTTTTAGGGCCAATTGGTCACCCTCAGCGAAGGGTTTATACAGACCACTTATGGACAAAACTGGTTCCCCCAAGCGATTTAAGGTATAATTCAAATCCATGCGCTGGGACTCTGCCATATAATTTCCCACCCCCTGAAAATTACCCATATAAAATTTATCCAATCGAAGTGAATCAATAATCATCCATGAGTCTACACGCGTATTTTGGTACCAATTTTGAACACTAATTTCAGCATTCAATTCCCCATTTGCTTTAATCGCAAGTAGTGGTTCCAGGGTAGCTAATTGGAATTTATTGGCTCGAAATCTTAATGTTTCAGTCGAATCCATAGAAAGACTCCCTTGCAAAGCAATCGATTGTTTTTTGTTTGATATGAGTACGTGCTCGGCTTTCCATTCTTGTCCTTTCAGCGTAACCATATTTTCAGGATCAAATGCCCAATCCTGTCCTAAAATTTTTAGATAGGAATCCTTAAATCTTAAAGACAAACCATCTTTTTCAAATCTCCAATTACCTCCAAAATGTGCCGAATTATCTTCCCCTGCTTGTTTAAAATCAACGTCAAAATTGATTCGGTCCTGATCCCACAGCGCGTTTAATTTAAAGTTTTCTGTTGGAGTTAAAAAATTTAACTGCTGTCTTCTAGATTGAAAAACTAGGCTAGAAGACACCTCGGGTCCCCCTAAAAACTTAGAACTTTGAAGTGAAAAAACGGACTGATAAAATTTGTAACCGCCAAAAACAAGGGTATCAGGATATGATTCCAGACTGACTGAATAGGTTCTCCCCTTTGAAACGTTTCCTGTAAAGATGGTGTTTTTTCCTATCCCAATCGAAGGGAAAAATCTTGATAAAATAGGTTGGGCTTGATGACAAATGATGGTAAAATCAGCAAAATATTTATCATTGATATCATATGTTCTCTTGCTATAATAAGCGCTACGTTCATCTTCTTTTTTATTAAAATACAATAGGTATTCATCCGCTAATTGGCCCAATTCAGCTTTCATTTTAGTCGGCTTAAAATCGCCATTCAACTCTAGAGAAATCAAATTTGAGTTTACTCGATACTGCCTGAATCCAACATTATTTTCATTGGCGGTAAAGGAAATTAATCCTAAAGACAAATCGTCCATGAGCGGTTTTTTAATGACCACGTCCGTGAAAACTGCCTTACCAAACAAATCATCTAGGTCGGTAAATTTAACATTCAAATCAAAACCCGTTTTAATTTGAACCTCCTCTGTTCCCCAATGTAATTTAGCTAAGTCAGCATGTTCTATCTTGCCCTCCAATAAATACGCGGCTTTCGCTTGTTGCAAATTGATTTCCCCTGACATTTCAGCTACAAAATGGGTATCCTTGACGGCCACATTTCCTTTAAATAATTGCCGCTGGAAATTCCCTTTTAAACTCACATTTTTATAGGCATACTGGTTAAAAGTAATTTCAGAAAGTTTGCCGTCAAAATCAACATGGGCAGATTTTTTTGAAAAACCGGAACCTTTAATTTTGCCAATTAAATCGATATTACCGATATAAGGCTCAATATCCAGCAGTTTTCCTAATTTGAATTTGGCTAATTTTACACTTCCATCATAACTGGATAATGCCATCGAATCTTTCAGTTTCAATTTAAAGTCTCCTTCCAAGTACCCTAAACCGGTGTTCAAATGACCCGATGTTTGGAAATCGTCATAGCTCCCTTTAAATTTTCCATCAAACGCAACTGAACCCAATATTTCCATTTTTTCTGAAGCTCCTTTTGTGATAAAAACAGCTAAATCATTTGGGAAGAAAATGGAATTATCCATTGAAAAATCCATTTGTGTAGTAGTTACCTGGGGCAATCCTTTAAAACTAAAATCACCCTTCAACCTGGATTTCTGTCCAAATCCTAATTCGAAATTTTTGAGCGCCAACTTATCCACCGTACCTGTGAGTTGGCCATTCAACTGATAATACCCTTTATAATTATACATTGCAGAAACAAATCGCCCTAAATCCTCCCCATTAACATGGCTCTTTTTTAGATTTCCTACCATGTCGACTTTCGTAATCCACTTCGTCAAGTCATTTATCTTTGTATAATTCATGTGCACATGATCGCCTACATATGAATCATTAAAATAGAGTGATAATTCATCAAATCGCATTTGTCGATCTGAAATCATAAACTTAGTGTCTAACTTTTTAACTTGAAATTTACTTGAGGGGTCAATTGTACGAAAACCGATTGTCTGAAGTCCAATGGTGTCACCGTGAACAAAAAAATCGGCTATTTGGGCATTGATTTTAACAAAACTAAAATGCGATAAATCAAAGTGCGAAGGTGTAGCCAGGTTTTTTTCTTGTTCGTCATCGAGCATAAAAGTACCGTCAACTACTCGGGCCGAATGAATTTTAAACAAACTAGATTCCGTGCTGGTGGAGTTTGAATTTTTGTTTACATAAGCGACAATTCGATCGATAAACTCATTCAAATTTATCTTGCCAGATTTTTTCTCCAAAATTAAATGTACTCTTGGGCGAATCAATTGCGCATATTCCATTGATGGTTTTGAGCCATGTAAAAACAAATCCGAAATACTGAAATTAATATCCAATTTTTCAATGTAAATCATTTCTTTACCCCAAGGATCTTTAACCTGCAAACCCCATAAGCTTATTTCGTCAAAAAACTTGAGTTGGATTCCTTCTAAGGTGAGCGGATATCCAATGGTTTTTTCAATTTTGGGAGCAAAGTATTTGGCTAATCGGATTTGATTTGTTGGCGCACGTAATAGTAAAATGATAGAAAAAAATAACAAAAAAATCCCCACCAAGCCATAAAGGACTGATTTTGCGAAGATCTTTAGGTATTTGACCATGTTTTTCTTTTTTGAAAAAACAAATTATGTTTTAATTACCTTATTTTTGCAGACCAATTTTTATGATTTTACTAGCGATTGAATCTTCTTGTGATGAAACATCAGCGGCGATAATGGTCGACGGTGAGTTAAAATCAAACGTCATTTCCACTCAATTAATTCATAGCGAGTGGGGAGGCGTCGTTCCCGAATTAGCTAGCAGGGCACATCAAAAATCGATTATTCCTGTCGTACAGGAAGCGCTGCAAAAGGCAAATATAAACAAAAATGACTTGAATGCCATCGCATTTACACGAGGCCCTGGATTGCTTGGAGCTCTCATGGTAGGAACGTCATTTGCTAAGTCATTGGCACTAAGTTTAGACATTCCTTTGATCGAAGTAAATCACATGCAAGCCCATGTTTTGGCACATTTCATCGAAGAACCTAGGCCTCAATTTCCCTTTTTATGTTTAACCGTTAGTGGAGGTCATACCCAATTAGTCTGGGTGGAAGGCCCATTAAACATGCAAATCATCGGAGAAACCCAAGATGATGCCGTTGGCGAAGCCTTTGACAAAACAGCTAAATTACTAGGACTTCCATATCCGGGAGGACCTTTGATCGATAAAATCGCTCAAGAGGGCAACCCTGACAAGTACCTATTTCCCATGGGCGAAATGCCCGGCTTAGATTTTTCGTTTTCAGGAATTAAAACGGCAATCCTATATTTTCTCCAAAAACAAGTGAAGGTTTATCCACATTTCATAGCAGAAAACAAGGCAGATATTTGTGCTTCGGTGCAAAAAACACTTATTGAAATCTTGCTTCGAAAAGTTAAAAAAGCCATGCGTGAAAAAAATTGTAACTCCATCGCGATCGCGGGTGGAGTATCCGCAAATTCAGGCTTACGAAAAAGCTTACAAGAACTAGGCAAAAAAAATCAATGGGAAGTTTATATCCCAGCTTTTTCCTATTGCACTGATAACGCAGGAATGATTGCCATGGCAGGGCATTTCAAATTTAAAGCAGGTGAGTTTTGTGGGCAAGATGTGAGCCCATTAGCTAGATATCCTTGGTAAAAAATCGCATTTAAATCATCGATTTCAGCGCATTCCAAAAAACCAATTTCAACGATTTTTCGGTGTCTGTTAAGGTAGAAATTAAACGAGGAAAAAAATAAACTGATTTGCCTTCCATTTGTACCAGCTCTGTCACTTGAAAATCAGATTGCCAAACAGCTGGCTGTTGGCCTAAAAATATAAATTTGTTTGCTCCCGCCTGTTGAACAAATTCAGAAAGTAAGGGCTCTTCATCATTGGGCTCATAAATACTCCAATCTTTGGTTGATAACAACATGGGGGGAGCGGAAAAAATTAATGTCAAACGGGATTTTTCTAGTTCCGATATATGGCCAATAACAACCCAAGGAGTGGAAATGGGCTTAATGCTTTTGGAAGATTCCCCGTCTAATGAAGGCTCTGACTCAAATGAATTCTCAAGTGGTGTAGGAACGTTGACAGGGACTACTTCTTTCGATAATGAAGCGTGATCCTTCCCTTGATTTGATAAATCATTAATTTGAGTGCTTCCTATCAGTTGTATCTCAACAGATTCTCGGTCATTAGGCACCCAATAAATGGCATCATATTGAAACAAATCGGCCAAATGATTTTCCTCCGCTTCCATTTTTTTAAGCTAATGATCCCCTTAAAACGCAGGCTTCGCGATCTGGTCCAGTCGAAATGAAATTAATAGGCAAATTGAGGTGCGACTCTAGAAACGCAATATAAGCAGTTAACTCGGCAGGCAATTGGTCGAAATTTCTCATTCCCTCCAATGAACAGTGCCAGCCTTTCAGACTAGCATACACGGGCTTCACCTTAATCTCAGTAATTTCAAATGGAATTTGATCCGTCAGTGAGCCATCCGGCATTTCATAACCCGTACACACTAAAATTTCTTCAAAAATATTTAACACATCGGCTTTCATCATAATTAATTGGGTCACCCCATTAATCATCATCGCATATTTTAAAGCTGGCAAATCGATCCAACCGCAACGTCGAGGTCGACCTGTCGTGGAACCAAACTCCCTTCCCTCTTGACGCATACGCTCCCCCACCTCATCTTCTAATTCCGTTGGAAAAGGTCCTGAACCCACACGAGTAGCATAAGCCTTAAATATTCCAAAAACTTCTCCTATATTTTTAGGTGCCACTCCTAAGCCGGTACATGCACCTGCAGTAATCGTATTAGATGAGGTAACAAATGGATAAGATCCAAAGTCAACATCCAATAATGAACCTTGAGCCCCTTCAGCCAAAATCGTTTTCCCTGCATTCAACGCATGATTTACAGAATACTCACTGTCCACTAAATGAAATTCTTTCATAAATTCAACTGCAGCAAAAAATTCTTTTTCAGCTTCCGTTAAATCATATTCAAATTTATAAACATCTAAAATAGCCTTGTGACGATCCACTAAAGCTTTATATTTTTCAGGAAAATTAGGTGAAATCATATCACCTACACGCAAACCCTGTCTAGAGATTTTATCGGTATAGGTAGGCCCAATTCCTTTCAAAGTTGAACCAATTTTAGCATCTCCTTTCGCTTTTTCATACGCAGCATCTAGCAAGCGATGCGTAGGTAAAATGATGGAAGCCTTTTTTGAAATTTCTAAATTCTTGCGTAAATCTAAATTGAAATGAGCCAATCCATCAATCTCCTTTTTGAAAATAATCGGATCTAAAACGACGCCATTGCCAATAATATTTTGAACTTCTTGGCGGAAAATTCCAGAAGGTATTTGATGTAATACATGCTTAAATCCGTCAAATTCAAGTGTATGCCCAGCATTCGGCCCTCCTTGAAAACGAGCAACAACTTGATAACGAGGAGCTAAAACATCCACAATTTTTCCTTTCCCTTCATCTCCCCACTGTAAACCTAATAATACATCGACTGCCATAATAAATTTTTAAAACGTAAATTATTCTTGATTTTGTGCCCGATAAGCTTCTCGGTGTTCGCAATCCTTTTTGGTACATGAACCATAAAAAATTAAAGAATGGTGCATGACGTTAAATTGAAGCATTTCACCCACTAAACTCTGAATGGTTTGAACGCGTGGATCACAAAACTCAGTGACTTTGTGGCAATCCGTGCAGATCAAATGATCATGCTGACGGCGACCATAGGATTTCTCAAACTGAGCCTGATTTCGACCAAACTGATGCTTGACAACCAAGTCACATTCAACCAATACATCCAATGTGTTATAAACCGTAGCCCTTGAAACTTGGTATTTTTTGTTTTTCATCGAGATATATAACTCTTCCACATCAAAGTGATCATCCCGCAAATAAATCTCCTCTAAAATGGCAAAACGCTCCGGCGTCTTCCGCAATCCCTTGTTTTCCAAGTAGGCTGTGAAAATCTTTTTTACCGAAACGAACTTCTCTATTTCTGCGGACATTTAATGAAAAAAAACGACGTAAAATAAGCTATAAATTATGAAAAATACTAAATTTCCTCTCGCGCAACCTCGATTACCCCTGTGACTTGCTCTAACTCACTAACTAAGGATTCTAAATGGTTTGTATCTTGTATCATTAAAGAAATTTTCCCTTCAAATAACCCCTCTTTCACCCCGATCGACAAGGCCGTAATATTGACCTGCAATTCGTCTGAAATCACACGCGTTACATCATTCACCAAACCTACTCGGTCGATGCCCCGAATCACTAACTCAACAATAAATGACATAGCTATCTGACTCGTCCACTGGGCTTTAATCACGCGATCGCCGTGTCGTGACAATAACTCTGGGGAATTTGGACATCCAGTCCTATGAATTTTAATTCCTTCATTGATGGTCACAAAACCAAAAACCTCATCGCCAGATATTGGATTACAGCATTTGGCCAAGGTATAATCTACTTTATCCATGTCCTCGCCGATCAACAAAATATCCGACTCTTTGCGATCTTTATACAATTGTTGCATTTCCTTTCGGAAAGTCTTGTTGTCCACTATGGGAGTTTGAATCGATTTTTCTGCCTGCTTTCGCTCGTGAGACTCCTTGTCGGACTTCCAGTGTTTCAACTGCTCAATGGGGATGTAAGCCTTTCCAAACCGATAAAAAAGATCGTTTGCATCCTTCGCATTGAAATAAGCACGCAATTGGTTGGTTATTTCTAACGTCAAAATGGGATAACCTAAATGCTTCAGTCGGTGTTCAATCAAATCACGCCCCTTAATCAAATGGGACTTATTTTCCTCTTTGATGAATTCTTTAATCCGTGCTTTAGCCTTCGTCGTGTAGACTATTCGAAGCCAATCCTCAGAAGGTTTTTGTTTAGATGAGGTCAATATTTCAATCTGATCACCATTGGCCAATTTATGAGATAAGGGAACTAATTTTCCCCCTACTTTAGCCCCAATACAGCGCGCACCTACCTCAGAATGTATCTCAAACGCAAAATCTAAGGCCGTAGAACCAGATTGCAATACAATTAATTTTCCTTTGGGCGTGAAAACAAAAACTTCTTCATGGTACAGTGAATTTTTTATATCATCCACCAGCTCAACCGCAGATTTCGTTTTATCATTTGATTCCAAGGCCTCTCGCACTTGCGACAACCAAGATTCAAATGCTTGATTTGTCCTAGTGTCTGTTCCTTTGTATTTAAAATGCGCCGCGACCCCCTTTTCGGCAATTTCATCCATGCGATTAGTCCGAATTTGTACCTCGACCCAGCGTCCCTCTTTATCATTCCCAAAAGGCATACTCATCACCGTGGTGTGTAAAGACTCATAGCCATTTGATTTGGGTGTGGAAACCCAATCTTTAAGTCGGCTTGGGTTAGGCCTATAATGATCCGTTACAATGCTATAAATTTCCCAACAATCGGCTTTCTCGCGATCTAAAGGAACATCCAAAACCACTCGGACGGCAAATAAATCATATATTTTATCAAAGGAAACATTCCCTTTTTTTAACTTATTGTAAATAGAGTAAATTGATTTTGGCCTACCTATAATGGTATAATTCTTTCCACGCTCATCCAAAGATTTTTTAATCGGCCTAATAAAATGCTCCACAAACCTTTCTCTGTTGCGTTTGTTTTCTGACAACTTATGGGCAATCTCCTTGTAAGCTTCTGGCTCCGTATACTTTAAACCCAAATCCTCTAATTCTGTTTTAATCGCATTTAAACCTAATCGGTGTGCCAATGGCGCATATAAATAAATGGTTTCAGAAGCAATTTTCAATTGCTTTTCTTTCGCCATGCTCCCCAGCGTACGCATGTTATGTAAGCGATCTGCCAACTTAATTAAGATTACCCGAATGTCATCAGAAAGTGTTAACAACATCTTTCTGAAATTCTCAGCTTGTTGGGACGTCCCATACTCAAAAGTCCCAGCAATCTTCGTCAGTCCGTCAATAATCGACGTGATCTTTGGACCGAAATCCTTCTCAATTTCCTTTAAGGTTGTGTTGGTATCTTCAACCACATCATGCATTAAAGCCGAAATTATGGATGTCGTCCCAAGACCAATCTCCTCAACGCAAATTTGTGCCACAGCTAAAGGATGGTAAATATAAGGTTCTCCCGATTTTCTGCGCATATCCTTATGAGCCTCAGCAGAGAGTAAAAATGCTTTTTTTATTTGCTTTGCATCATCATCTTTCAAAAACGGTTTAGCCGTACGCAGTAATTTACGGTACCTTTTAAGTATCTCTAAACGTTC
>Ga0209829_10002062_pt1 | contig 15553 bp, 19 predicted proteins | sample C_140205_EF_Meta_FD_187311 | JGI IMG/M metagenome (GOLD analysis project Ga0209829, IMG submission 187311) | Freshwater microbial communities from Lake Croche, Canada to study carbon cycling - C_140205_EF_MetaG (SPAdes) (version 2) | ecosystem: Environmental > Aquatic > Freshwater > Lake...
ATTTTTCATTCGGGTCAATGCGCTTAAATTCTTTTATGCGATCGAATTCCATGCGGGCATCTTTTTCGTTCATAACTTTTCCAAGCATGTTATGTTCAAAGTTCTTATGGTCTAACGTGGGAACGGGCGGTGAAAAAACACACCCATAAGTACCCTGCCCGACAAAGTCACCGCCACTCACTTGAGGTTTTTGTGGAGATTTGAGACGCCGAGGCATTTTACTTTAATAATCACGGCAAAAGTTCTTCTTCCCACTCACACTCTTTGAAACTTAACATGCGATGAAGAAGCGTAGGGTCGTTGCCAACTAGGTCATACACGTGTGTCCACTGCGTCAAAATATTTGTGTACATTTGGTCCACGTCTGCAGTAAACGACTTTGCTTCTTGAAATGATGCATTGCGAAATTCTAAAATTTTCATGCCTTTTGTGTGTATTCGAAAAAGTGCATGCAGCACATATGACGAAAACATGTCTTTAAGATCTTCTTCGTTTTCGAATTCACCATAATCATCTCCTTTCTGCGATATTTCAAGGTGGATTTTTTGGGGCAGACGAGAAAGCACGCTATAGATTTGTTGAAATGACTTGGCTCCACGAAAATGTTGTTCGTATTCTTTCGCATCCAGAAGACCAAGTGCGCGCGCTAAACAACGCATATTTATTTATTGGGACTGGGACAAGTTTACAGTATGCTGGCGTAGATAAATGACGTCTTGAGAGTCTTCGCGCGACGAAATGAGGTGCACGAGCTCGCTGCGTCGAATCGTCTCAGGATTTTCGTACTCTGACACCGATATTTTTGACGCGATCTCCATTTGCAGTTTGAGTGGAAGAAGAAAAGGGGCGTCCATTTCGGCTGCTAATTGATCAACTTGGCGTTTGCCTTGCTTTAGGGCATTGCATACGCGAACCTTGAAAATTTCCTTGATGTCGTTTTCCGTTGCTTCCTCCAACGATTCAGCAAAGTTACTGGGCTGGTTGCCGAGAAACACAAAGTTGGTTGGCGCGTCGGCGCGAATCGTAAATCCACACCTCGGAATTTCATTGAGAAGACCGAATGGAAGTTCGCGAAAGTTGACGTTTACGCGGAAATAGTAATCGGACAAGACGTCGCCAATAAATGCAGCTAGGCAGTCGCTGTTTGATCCAAGATGGAATATGCCGTTCGTGTCAAACGCCAAAGATTTGAGCAGTTCCGCGTTAAGGCACGTGTCTTTGCGCCAAAACCCCAAGCAATGAAAAACTGTACAGTCATACGTAGGAAACGCGCGTGCGAAATCTAAAAGAGATTGGGATGACGTGAGGTTGCCAGTGTTGGCGAGACCATCTGTCATGAACACGACGGTTTGATTTTTTGCGTATAGTGTCGTTGAAATGGCATCTTGAATATTGGTAGAGCCGTTGCGATTCACAATTGCTTCAGAGACTTCCTCTTTCGTACTGCACTTCTTTATATGAAGAACTTCGTGATCAAATGCAATGATTTTGAGTGATCCTACTAGTTCCAAGGCTGCGAGAGACGCTTTTTTCACGTCTTCCATGTACGGTTTCATGGACCCACTGACGTCAAGAACAAGAACCAAATTTGGCGGCGGTTTCATATGTTTTGAGGCTTCGTAGAGGTTTTCCGCATGAGGGTAACCGAGAGACAGCAACGAAAACTCTTTCCACATAACTCGGCGCGCGAGCATCTTGAAAGTGTTTCAATGAATGATGAACAATTTTTTTAAAGTGTGTGACCAATTTTAGTACTAGTTGAAAACTAAATTGGGTTGAAAAGAGCACATATAAATGCGTGCGTGGGGATACCATCTGATACTCGATGCATCTTCGTGCACGCCTTCTGCTATTCGTTGTCCACGAGTGATTGGAGACTTTTCGCGCAGCCTCGTTCGGCGCATAGACATGAAAGCGTTTGGTGAACCGCTTATAGTCCATTTTGGAGACGACGATAAAAAGGGATTCACGCTGGTGCAACTTATTGAAACGTCAAATATATGTGCGCATTTTTGCGAAGAAACCAACGACATGTACTTGGACGTTTTCAGTTGCAAGATATTCGATCCAGAAATCGTCGAACGGACTGTTCGCGACTTCTTTGACCCCAGTAATTTTTCTGTGCGTAACGTACAGCGGCAAGCTCCTCTCCCTCTCTTGAAGTAAATGGGTTTGCCGGACCCCACTTCCAAAAAATCAGGTAAACAAGCTCAGAAAAGTACTAAATCCACGCAAAAACAGAGCACAAAGACTAGCGCAAAAGTAAGCGGAAAAAATGCAAAAAAGACAAACAAGCTTGCGCCCAAAAACGCGAAAAAGGGATCGGGAACTGCCAAAGCGACAAAGAAGTCGAACAAAACGGTGACGGCTAAAGCATCGGGGAAAACATCGAAAAAGAGCGGGAAGGGAGGAGGTAAATCGTCGAAAAAGGCGGCAAAGTCGAATAAAAAGCAAGCCTCACCAGTCTTTACACCAATTTTGTGGTTTTCTCTGGTACTATTATTGGTCTTGTTTGTTGTCTCGAAATACGCATTTCCTCCATCGCCTCTTCCGCCACCCACGCGAGTGTATGCGTCGCCTGAGAGAGGCATATACTTGCCGCCCACATTGAACGCGTCCTTTGCGACATAGTGTCTAGAATAAATATGAAGTGGGCTTTTCTACTCCTTCTGTGTTTGGTTGTTCTGGTAATCGTTCGTTTGATGATGGTTAAAAAGGTAAGTCACCCTCCTATGACCAAGGCTACACTGGCTGAAGTTCAAGATGTGATCAACAACTTTCCGCCGCTGTTGAAAGCCGAAGATTTCATGAAGTTTCACTTTACATCGCACGACGAAAACGAGGTGGGATATTTGTCCACCACGATTACAGAGCGCGCGACAAGATCGTACAAAGACCACGTGAAAAAAATAATATTTTTTCCTCCAATTGACACGGATGACGAAATTATTGCGCGCGATCAAATGGACGAGCTGCGTGAAAGTATTGACGCGGCGTTAAATGCGCATTTAAAAATTGACAAGAGCATGATTTGGGCACGTCCGCTTTCTGCTACAGTGACAAAATGGTCTGAGACTGAAAATGCGGCAAAAGATTCGGCTTTGGCGCTTTTTCAATCTATTCAACGACTAGAAGATAAATGAGTGGTCGGTTGTTTTTGATCGTGCTCTCGGTAATTTTCTTGGTTTTACTTGTTTTGGCGTTGACGTACAAGCAAAAAAATGTAGATCCGCAAATCTACCAAATTCGTTTATTGCCAATGTCTTTGATTGTAAAACCGACCGTGCAAGATAATTTACAAGGAGATCGTGACATTCGAACTTTGTCCGACACCATAAATTTATTTGCGTCGTCTCCGACTCCTTCGTATGTTTTGGACCAAGGAATATGGGGAAGCTGCACGTCATTTTCAACCAAGTATGCGTACTATTTTTGGATGAATCGCGCAGGAAACACGCCGATTGACATTTCTCCGGCGTTTACGTATGCGCAGTCCCGTATTGCCGGAAATTACGGATTGTCAGACGTAGGATCAACGAATTCGTCAACTGTGTCAGTGTACAAGAATATTGGCGTGGTTCAAGACTCGTTGTTTCCGTATTGGGCGAAAAATATTTTCATTGATCCTTCGACGGTAAGCGGTCTGATGGCTTCGGCGGGTCACAAGTGTACATTTACACCCATTCCTTTTTCAACTACGTCGTCAACAACACTGTTGCGAATTAAAACGGCACTGCAGACCGGCGGAGTCGTGGTGGGCATTGTTGTTTTCAAATCGCATATGACTGTAGATGCGCTAAAAACTGGAACGTGGGGAATGCCGACAAGCGCAGATTTAAAATCTGGTCCTGTCGGTGGTCACTCTATTTGTTTGACTGGTTACGAAGGTGACAAGTTTACATTTCACAATTCGTGGGGCGTGTATTGCGGCCTTGGTGGAGCTTTTACAATTCCACAGGCCTACATTACGAATGTCACAAAAGGATCGCCTACTTATGCCTTTGACATGTGGACACTTTAAAAAACGACATTTTGTGGATTCGACAAATTTGGAAACTCGCCGAGAAAATCTATGGGAAGCCAAGATTGCCTTGGATGTACAGCTCCAGCTTCTTCGAGAATTTTGCCCACGAGTTCACCACAACTAAACGATGTTGATGGGTCTCTTTCTTGTCCTGGTGCGTCGATACCCAATATTTCTTTTGGGAGGTGACGAAGAAATCCCCACGAATAAGCAGATCTTGCGTATTTTTCGATGCCACTCGATACTTTTTCTTTGAACATTGGATTTAAAACTCGCCACCATAAGTAGTCGGTTCCATCTTGTATATAATCATCTAGATTTCTGAGTTGCGATCCTCTCGGCGCGCCAGACTCAAACATGTAAACTTTTTTTGTCATGTCATCAACCACTGCTATGCTGACGTGAGACACTGGGGAAATCATGGTTTTTGCTTGCAGGTAAGAAAGAATATTTGAGGTACGAGTGAGTAAAACGTCTCCAGTTTGAACTTGTGACAAAAAACTTTTTTTCGAAACGGATATGGGAAACGTAAAATGTCGTTTACGTTTGTATTTCATGATCCATATCATTATGCAGCAAATGATCAGAGCCGCGATGGTGGTCTTGGCGTTGTTTGACCAAGCGGTCAAGTGCATAATACATATTGTTTTCTTGCACAACTTTCCAATTCAGTGCGTGACGCGGATTTGGCTGAACAAGTTTGTAGGTCAAATCATCCACCATTTCCGAAAGAAGGGTGTAGCAAGCGAGACTGACAAAAATACTTCTGGCAAAGGGTAATTTGACGACCTGTAAAAAGTACACGAACAAGAGCAATGCTACGTCACGTACGGCGCAATCGAATCGTGTATCGGAATCAAGGCTAGACAGAGCAGAGGGCAAGAGCAAGAGCAATGGCCACATTTTTGTATTCAAAGGACTACTCTGTACACCTCCCAACCCGGTCTTTCCACACGAATAACATCGTCCACTTCATAACCATAATACAAGGAAATAGGATCGGTTACACGTAAGATCGGAAGTTGTTTCGACTCGAGTTTTCTTGCCTCTAAAAACTCTTTCTTGAATGCAGGGGTTAATTTGGTATGTTTCGGGACCATGCAATGTCTGGCCACAGGAAATGTTAAAAAGTCGTGTGTCATGATGGACACACACGGAAGAGCAGCTTCTTTTTTGGCGTCTGGAGAAAGCTTGGCCGAGACAATTAAAATCAAGTAATCGGTGTTTGCGATATTCCAGTCGTGAATTGCCGCTTTGATTTGGTCGCAGGACACCATTTTCTCGCGCTTTTTTGATTCGTCGTAGTTTAAGTCTATGAACATCACAAAGATGGACTTGTCTTCGACGACATACTTTGAACTGAGTGCGGACGCCAAACTTTTCTTGTCTTTGATGGCTTGCGTCAAGAATTTTGATGCGACTTGCAAATCGGTCATTTCAATAATACTTTGATCAACGGAATGTTGTGCGCCGCGGTCCTGCATCATCATGCAAGACACTTTCTTTACGCGTCCCAGTTTAGACAGGTATTCTAAAGACAGCATCGGATTTGCGTGCAGATAAATATAATGAAATTATAAATTAGTCACGTATGATTCATGTGGCACGCCTTTTGGGTTGCACGTGGAAAGCGATGACAAGTACGCTGGAAGTTCACGTCGAACTTGGGTCTTTTCGGTAATTCCGACAATACTTTCCCACTCATAAATTTTTTCGCGCATGGCACGTGACCCCGCAGCCATCAAATGTGTGCGCGTTTCCATATTGACTGATTCTTGAGATATTGCAGACCCAAGTGTTGTGACATCTCCAGTATCTATTTCTATGATTCTGTTCATATGCTCTTTGGACATGAGATGTTTCTGAGAGACGTCACCCGGCAACTGGATAATCTGCATGACACGCAACATATGTGTTACGAGAGTTGTTCCGGGTTTTTCCATGGACCAACGGAAATTGAAGCCTAGAACTGTAGCAGGATCAAACCGCATGATGGGAAAATTTTCTAAAAGTCCGCCGTCGACCCACAAGTGTCCCTCTGGCGACTTGACGGGGGGAAAAATAAGCGGAATAGACATGCTTGCTTGAACAGCAAGATACACAGGAAGATGGGGATGCGAGTCTGGGGTGATTTGCACTACTGAAGCGGTTGTCGTGTCTGAGACGGTGACATGAAACTTTATTCCCGTGCACGCAAATAATTGCGAAAACGTGGTGTCAGGAGAAAACCCTTTGCGAATAAGTTTTTCTTTGATGAATGAAGTCAAGGTTTCTCCATTATCGATCGACAGTTCACCGGAAAAAAGGCGCACGGGATCTGGTGTCATCACATCACTGTGCTTAATATCGCCGCCAAACGAAATCAGCTCGGGAACAGAGTAACCACAGCAAATCAGCAAAGACAGTAATGCGCCTATAGACACTCCCGCCACGGATTCAAGTTTCGGGCGATGTGCTCCAAAATCAACGGATTTCACGTCACGCAAATATTGAAGAGCTCCAATGTACGCAAGCCCACGAATGCCCCCTCCCGCAAACACCAAACATTTGACTTGTTGAAAAAAATCCGTTTTTTCTTTACGGTGAAAACTACTTTCTGACTCTGACGCAGAAATAAATAAATGATTTCACCACGGACTGGAAAGTTGCTGGCAGAAAAGTACGCCGCGATTCCGTCTCATGTAGCAAACATTGAACCGGCGGATCTAGGCTACATTTTCAAGCATGCCCAAAATCCTCACGCATTTTTTCCCTTTTTTGGTCTTTTTGCCACCGAGTTTTCTTTAGGATATTGCAACAACATGAACTCGAAACGATCTGAAACGGATGATTCGTGTGTCGGAACAAAGCGGCACCCCGATTCAAAGAAATGGAAGCGGTAAACGGGTGCAAGGCGGCCATGGCGTGGTTAAAATCTAAAAAATGGTCAGGACCTTTAAGAAAGAGTCTTTACGACGCAGTGAACTTTGAGTGTGTGACTAAAGTCGCGCCCATTAAAGAACCACGTCGACGCAAAAGATGACGTTGGTCCTCGCGTACATTGACGGCAACGTCGTCGTCGTGGCATGCGATTCGGCTGCAACCACTGATTCATCCATTGTCGTCCGTCGCGGCGCATCTAAAATTTGGTCTATGCAAGACTTTGTTGTAGGTTTTTGCGGAGACTTTGGCTTCGGTCAATTTGTTCGCTACGGATTCAAGTGGGAGGAAGCTTATGAGCCATACGAAAAATGGCTAGTCATGACGCAAAAAAAGCTGAAAAAAGCCATTGTCAAGCGTTTTGAGAAGAATGAAGATTGGCAGCTTATTGTCGCCATCAAGAACCGCGTGTTTGTGCTGTCTCCCTGCGGAGATGTGGAAGAAACGACGAAAAACTTTTCGGCCATTGGGAGTGGCGCTGACACAGCGCGTGGCGCAATGGAAAGCATGAACGCCAACAATCCAAACATGCTGTCGTGGGAAAAAATTGATAATGCTATGACTATATCGGCAGAATATAATTGCGACGTGCGTCTTCCGGTTCACTACTTGTATACGATGAAAAATAGTTCGAATGATTATTCAAATGAGTGGGAGTAAGAAGTGACATACTTGTTCTTTTCGATGTCGTAGCTCGGTGTTTGCTCCTTTTTAATGCCTCTACGGCAAGTGTAAAACGACCATATTCCGTGAATGTTGGCCGCGGTTTCAGATTCTTTTATGTACGACAACCAACTCTTTTTCGCGTCGTTGGATTCGTATGTAATGGTAGGAATCCATTTGCCCAAACCCGCACCCGCACCAACAGACACTAGATCGCCCTCGTTTCGAAAATGAACCGCGTCGAGAATTTTAAGAGTGTTGCCCACCCGAAAAATACGCCGAGGCATACTTTCAATTACTTCGTCAAAATTCACTAAAGTCGCAGCATTGAACCCTACATATCGAAATCGAATGTCTTTTTTGTAGCTTGCTTTGCAGTGCAAAAAAGATCCCAGTGCGAGAGATCCGCCGAGAGAATGGCCGCCCAAAATAATGAGTAACGAGTCACTTTTTCGTTCTTTCATCGCGGTAATAATTTTTTCCGTGTGAAGAATGGCAGCCTTGTGTTTTTCATCAATGACTGCCAAGTTTCGAGGACCAAGACGAAAAGAGCCAATATTTACATCGGCAATAAAGTCGGACAGCGGCGCGGCTCGATTTCCTCCTTGCAAATACATCCACTGCAAATCATTTTTCTCTTTGCGCTGAAACGATTCGATTCCTTTTTTCGTTGTTAAAATCGCCGAAGCGTCCAGGCTCGCGTACTCTTTGGTGGTTTTTTCGAGCGCTTGTTCTCTTGGACTTAACGAAATGCTCTGGCATTTTCTTGCTTCTTCGTAATTCGTAAAGGAATTTTTTGTCGTGTCATTCCAGTCCTTAAATTTAAGATTTGTAAGTTCCTGAAAATGTTTCGCCAATTTTTTATCATAATCTTTTGGAATAAAATTTAGAAATCGCATAGGGTCCACGGGATCTGTTCCTCTGTAACCTATCGAAACCACTAAATCGTTGCCTTTCATGCATGTGAACACGCACACTGTATCGGTAGATAACTCTGACTCGTACACGAATTCTTCATCCACCGTGAAATTATGACGCAGTAAATCTGTACTTCTGTACTTTAAATAATTTTCTAGTGCATTATGTTTCGCAATAATTTGCGTATCGTACATATACGCTTGAACACAACTGTTCCATGCAGTTTTACAAATTTGATTCCATGTTTCGTACGGAGTCGACATTTTTATTCTATTAGAATAAATGGAAAATTATCAATCAGAATATAACACGTTTACCAAACACATTGTATACACATTTTCATTAGGAGAAGGCGGAATAGGCGATTTTGTGCACTGTGTTATGGGAGTTTTGTCGCACTGCATAAAACACCGCATCGCCTTTCATGTACATTTGGCAAGTCCTATGTTGGAAAAACATTTACTATTAAAGTTTCCGGCAATGTACTTGAAAAAAGTTGAATCTCCTCAAACACTGATAAATTTAAATGCAGAATTAAATCCACATGTTTTTTATACAATTAATTCACATACTCTTTTTACAAGAAACACTTTTCAAGCAGATATTCCGTGCAACGACGTCTTTACATTTTCAGAGGACGTTATGAAAACGGCACAATCTTTTACATTGCCCGCATCGTATACCTCTGTTCACTTGAGAATCGGCGACAAGTTTTTAGAAACAGACAGAAAATTTGTCTTGTGTAAAAACGACAGGCGAACATTTGACGAAGAAAAAATTTTTGATTGTTTAAAAAACTTGAACAACGTGGTGTTTTTCTGCGACAACTTCAAATACAAAATGAAAATTAAAAATATGTTCCCGCATGTTTATGTCACCGATTGGCCTATTGGCCATACCAGCTTATCCAACACTTCGGAAGAATCGTTTGTGTACGCTCTGTCTGAATTTTCCATTATTTGCCAATCGTCAAACGTCATTGGTGCGTCAAAGTCCGGATTTGCAAAAGCCGCAGCTTTATTCAAGCCTGTAGACTTTAAGTTTTTGTAGCGCGTTGATTGGGTTTACAAAGTTTTTTTAAAGTAAAGAAAATGGATCATGTTGCGTTTCTGCCTCATTTGCAAGAATCCATAATGGACGAACTGCGCACGACGGAAGGCATGCTGTTCCGCGACGAAAGTGCCAAGAAACTTTTTATGGATGTCAAGTCGCTCGTCATTGAAACAATGCAAGGAAAAGATTCCGATGCCCTCGACAAGCTTGCGAGATGGGACGATGTGGCCGACGAAGAAATAGCACGCTCGACTCTGTACGGAGACATTGCAGACCGTCTGACATCCGTTACCGTTCTTTATGCAAAATATTTGTACGCCAAGGGAAATCCCGATCCAATCAACATCAAGAAACCGCGCGTCGAGTCTTTGCTTCGTGGTATGTACTCACGCATGGCCAAACTGTCTCATGTCCGCAATGGCACGTTTTTTCAAATGGATCCGCTGCGTCAGGATTTTGTCGTGCGAGACATTTTTCGGCTTACTTTGGCAAACGATTGTATTGTCGTCGTGGAAAAAATGCCCGCCGTTGTCGTACAAGAAGATTTTGCTGCCGAGGCCACGCGCGAATTTCAAAAAGAGGTGGAACGCGAAGTGTATCCCGACGACAGTATTTCGGCAGTGATGACGCGCAACGAAGAAGCTGAAAAGAAAGAGGTGCGCGAACCTCCAATCAAAGAAGAATCTGTTGCCAGCGCTGCCAGCAAGACGTCCACTCGTCTAACGCAATCCGTCATGCCGAAAACAGTCAAACGTATTATGCTTCCACTTCCGGAAGAGTAGCTAGTCCCTCATCATATCGCGAAATGACGTTGAAGGAATAACGTCCAACTTTTTCTTCGTCCGTAAAACTGTTCCTAATAATTCGAGACGGCTTTTCAGTATTCTTTCCATGTGTTCTTGCATATGCGCCAATGACCACCCAAATCCATTTAATCGGTTGGAAGAAACATTAGCGACCTCGTACCTCAAATTGCAAATGGATCGCAACTCTTCTGCGAGATCTGCTTCAATTTGATCCGGCAAAAGTCGGCTTTCTCTCAATGCGCGTGTCAAGTCGTCTATTTCGCCTCGACTAATATGTTTAGAAGAAAGTAGACGGGACACTTGTTCTCCCAACAAACTTTCGAGCAGTCCTCGCACATCTGCCGTGTTTTCCATGATTATGAGCGTTGAAAAAACATTTTTCGCGCTTTCTCTTTAAAAAATAGTCACAATCATTTTTTATTTTTACTAAACGTTTGTGTGTTTGCACAATACCCAACATGTCGTCCAATCAGAAGTTTACTGATGTTGATGTCGCCTCGCTCATTCTGGAGAAGCCCAAGGCCAATACCGGTGGCGCCGGTAAGACTGCGTGGGTGAATCGCGCGAACAACCTCCCCACGCGCTTTGTGTCGTCGTCAGAGGCCAAGCTCCTTTGGCCCATTCGCCCGGGCACCGCCGACGCCCTCAAGCCGCACGAGCGTCTCAACCTCGAGATCTCGGTAAACGATGCCGAAGATGCCAAGGCGCGCGAGTGCGACGCGTTCTTCCTCAACAAGCTTTTTGACATGAAAAGCGACTGTTTTGGCACGTCGGCCAAGCAGATTACGACGGTCGACGCTCTCAAGGTCAAGTACAAGCCTCTCGTGCGCGATGGCGGCGAGACCAAGGAAGGCGGCCGCTACGCCAACTCTATTCGAATGAAGGTTGATGGCTGGACTTCCTTTGTGAACAAGGTCAACATTGCCGAAATCAACAAGGCCAATGGCGAGAAAATCAAGGTTGTCAAGGACTGCGAGTGGAACGACCGCATTGTCCAGGACAACGATCGCAATGGCCCGACGGACCGCGACACCATCTTCTACCTCTGTGTGGGCACCAACCCCGATACCGGCCGCACCAAGTACACGCAAAAGGTTCCCGTCCAGAACCCTGATGGCTCAATTGCCATGAAAGATGGCAAGCCCGTGATGCGCTTTGTTGGTCCGCAGGACGCGACGCAGGGCTCTCAGCTCACTGTGATTTGGCAACTCAACAAGGTTTATATCACCGAGACCACGGGCCCCACGGCCTCGGCCAAGCACGTCTACATCATCCCTGCTCCCAAGAAGCAGACCAAGTCTGGCCTTGATGACATCGACGTTGTCGACGACGTGCCTCTCCTCAATCCCGAAGACATCAAGGAAGAAATCAAGGTGGAGGAGCGCAAGGTCGAAGAGCGCAAGGCCGAAGAGGCTAAGCCCGCTGCCAAGAAAATCAAGACTGTCGCGCTCGACGACTTTTAAACTTTTTTGAATATTGGTATAAATAATATTTTCAATCTATGTAGTGCGTACTTGAAGAAGATTGTTTCTTTTGATAGGTTGTTTTAAAAACCCAGATTGGTAAGTCCATATCGCAACGATGACGAGAATGAACAATATGAGCATCTTGCCATAAATAGAAAGAGTGTTGCATTCACCATCTTGGTATCCGAGTAAAAAGTTAGCACAAAGCGGTTGAAACTCTGTTCGAGCAATAGTTTTCTTTAAACAATTAAACCCGCTTTCTAAAAATGGCGCCGGACAAGGCGAAGGGTAGTAACAAATTCCGGGCGAGTATTGTGCGCCCTGAGTACAAGTGCCATTTACCGCGTTTTCATAACTTTTCTGGCAAGTCATTCCATCAACTTCGATTGTGTCTTGAGGACAAGTGACGTGGCTTACACACATGGTTGTATCTGTGTTCAAAACAATGTAATTAGTGGGACAATGGCCATAACAAACGCCATTGATTAATGTGAAATTACTAGGACATGTAAGATCAGGCATAATTTTATTTTATATAATGTGGTCTAAACTATTTAGAAAAAATTTCAAGTTCGAGAAAAATTCGAGAAAACTAGTAAGTAAGAGATAATTCTACGTTGACGACATTGGAGTTTTCGTCAATGCCGCTGTATCCCATACTGTCTACCGTGAGACCCAGTGGAATGCCAGAATTTGTGGTGGATGTCGACAGCGTCATCTGGGAGACAATGGTGTTGTTAATGTCGGCGGGGTTGACGTACATGGTCAATGACGTGCCCGCGTGGCCTGATGTGTATGTAAGACCCGTTGGCGTTCCTGCCGTGGTCGTCAGTGCAGACCCTCCGCTTGTAAACAGCGTAAAAGTCGTTGTTCCGTTTGTCACTCCAATCACGTACGTAGTTGGATTTGAATAACCACTGATGCTGCCAGTTCCTCCTAGAGTGCCCGAAATCGTCACAACCTGCCCGACTTTGAGTTGTGTGGATGTGCACGAAAACTGACCCGCAGTTCCGGTTATTGCAACACCCGACAGCGTCGATGTAGACGGATTCGTCACTAGTGTGTCTCCGACAATCGACTTGAGCTGAAACGTGATTGTACCGTCAGACTCTGTCGTCGGAGTTCCGTTTATGACGTACAGATTTCCAGACGTGTACGGCGGATTTATAATCGATCCGTTTGCAAACGTTCCTTGAATCATGATAACCTGGCCCGATGAGTAGTACAGCGTCGTATTAGCCGGAATCGTCGTGATGTACATGGGATTCACATTGAACTGGCCGTCTGTGCTCTTGATCCGCAAAACCGTAATACTCGGGGATTTCACGATGTTGTAGTTGAAGGGAATGTGAGGAATGTTGGTATAAATGTCATACGGATCTTTCAGCATTTCGGTTGTCTGCTGTCCAGGGAAAGAACTACTGCCGTAAAATGGCGTAATTGTGTCCGTAGAATTCGTCAAGTACCTATGGCTGTCCTTGGCGTAAATCAAGTACTTGTACCCAGCCTGCAAAAACGCAGTGGTTTCATTCGCAAAGTTTTCCACCGCCTTTGTGCACAAGTAGTCGATTCGGTTCGTGTATGTCAATGGCGACCCTATCGTGTTGTCAAACGTGTACAAGTTGAAGAACAAGTAGCCCAACAAACTTCCCGCTGACATCGCCATCGTAACATGAGGAGTTATGACGGCCCAGAGCGTTTTCAAGTTTTTCTTCTTGATTCTCGGTTGGCCATTTGGATATGCAATTGTCTGGCCCGTGATTATGCTCGGATAATACGGGTTAAACACGCTCCAATTGAGTTTGTCTAACAGCGAAAATGTAAGACCAGTCGTTGTTCCTGCAATTGTGGTGACGGCCGAAAATCCCGTGTCTTGGTTCACAATGGTAAACGTAGTAGAACCATTTGTTGTTCCGATTGTATAATCTGCGGCTGCCACGCTGCCGGTTCCCGAACTTGTACCGGCCACACGGAAAATTTGACCTACGCGCAAAAAGTTCGTGCCACACGAAAACTGGCCGCCGCTTCCTGTGATCGCCACATTCGTCATCAGATAATCGGTCAGCGTGTATGTCGGCGGACCCGTTGGCGTGCCCGCCACCGTCGTGATTGCTGCGCCCGTCACAGTGGTCAGCGTAAACGTACTTATACCGTTTGTTGCACTGATCAAGTACGATGTACCGGCGACATATGCTGGATTCGTGATCGTTGCACCCGTCATTGTACCAGTAATCGTAATCTGCTGGCCCACGCGCAAGTAGTTTGCGGGCGTGCACGAAAATTGGCCAGCCGTTCCCGTAATCACCACGCCCGTGAGAGCGGCATAACCGCCCGGCAACCGCTCGTACTTCCACTTTCCACCAATACCCGAAGTTGGCGGACACGTCAAACTCAAGTACCGACTAGGAAACCCTATAGCGCTTCCTCCCGTGTAATTGAGCACCGTGGAAGATGGACCAGTTGCTGTTACAAGTTGAAGCTTGTTAATAAATCCACCATCTGCGCTGGCCGCAAGACCAGAAGAACCGTTTGATCCCGCAAGACCACTTGGTCCCGTGGCACCCGTAAGTCCCGTAGCACCCGTCGGACCAGTTGCACCCACATCTCCTGATGGACCAGTCGAGCCAGTTGCCCCAGTTGCACCCGAAGGACCCGTTGAGCCACTTGCACCTGAAGGACCTGTAGACCCAGAAGAACCACTCGGGCCTGTAGATCCAGTCGATCCTGTAGGTCCAGTTGCACCAGTGCATCCCGTAGGACCCGTTGCGCCAGTTGGGCCAGTCTCGCCAGTTAAGCCAGTCGCGCCCATCAAACCACTTGTGTCAATATAATGATAGAATTGTATTAGGGCAGAACCAGGATTTGGAGAAGAATTACCAACTGCAGTAAAATACAATCTATACCACAAATACGGCGTAAATGTAGCATCATTTAGCAGAACAGTAAAGTAAGATGGAGGAGCTCCTATTGAATTAATTTGATTTTCTGACGTTGCTAACGATGTCCAACTTGACCCGTTATTGTTACTTCCTTGGAGAGAGAATGAACTAAACCATTCATTTCCTCCTTGACGTTTTGAAATGGTGAAAGACCAAAGGGCCACCGGTGATGGACACACTACTTGCCACCACTGAGGTACACTACTTCCCAAGGCAGCCCAGTCTGTTGAAATATTTCCGTCGGCGGCGTACCAAGCAGGAAATAATACACTGTATTCAGACGATGCTGAAATCGTAAAACCTGACGTAGTATGACTTGTCATTGTAGGAATCAAACCTGTACCAGAGGGTGTATAAGTTGTAGTGTAGCCGGGAAAACCCGTGGCACCAGTTTCCCCTGTAAGTCCAGTTGGGCCAATCGGACCAGTGTCACCAGTTGGGCCAATCGGACCAGTATCACCAGTTGGGCCAATCGGACCAGTATCACCAGTTGGGCCAATCGGACCAGTATCACCAGTTGGGCCAATCGGACCAGTATCACCAGTTGGGCCAATCGGACCAGTATCACCAGTTGGGCCAATCGGACCAGTATCACCAGTTGGGCCAATCGGACCAGTATCACCAGTTGGGCCAATCGGGCCAGTATCACCAGTTGGGCCAATCGGACCAGTATCACCAGTTGGGCCAATCGGGCCAGTATCACCAGTTGGGCCAATCGGACCAGTGTCACCAGTTGGGCCAATCGGGCCAGTGTCACCAGTTGGG
>Ga0209829_10002063_pt1 | contig 15552 bp, 18 predicted proteins | sample C_140205_EF_Meta_FD_187311 | JGI IMG/M metagenome (GOLD analysis project Ga0209829, IMG submission 187311) | Freshwater microbial communities from Lake Croche, Canada to study carbon cycling - C_140205_EF_MetaG (SPAdes) (version 2) | ecosystem: Environmental > Aquatic > Freshwater > Lake...
CGCAGTTGGGTATCTTTCAAGCTGAGCTGCGCTAACATATATATTATTTAGGTTAACAGCACTGCTTCCCAGGCCAACCGCTGTTACCAATGATGATGCACTTAAGAGCTTACTTATACTATAACGGAACCAACCATTATTTACTGCTTCAACAGCAGTAACTACTCCAGTTGTATATACTGTGGCCGATCGATTATTAAGATTAAACGATGCGTCTGGTCCAGTGCTGCTAGATGCAATTTCTAAACTTAGCGTTCCAACGTTTGAGCTGTTTGGCTTTACGTATACACTAAGTGTATACCACATCTGCGAATCAATAAGACTTGAAACTGTTTGAGTTAGTCGTGCATAACCGCTAGTGTTTGCGACCACATTATAAACGCTGGTTGTTGCGCTGTATGGAGGTGTTAAAGTGGATGCAGCTACAACCGTTGGCGTATTAACATTGGTTTTGCTCCATGCAGCATTGTCAAAAGTTTCACTTCGCAACAATATGTTTTCTTGAGCAAACTGTATATTACCTTGAATATCAGTTTGTGTAGCTGCACTAGCTCTAATATATTCGCCATACGCTCCACTTCGGCTTTTTACAAGTACACCACCAGCTACATCAGGATTTGCTTTATAAATCTGATCCTCAGTAAATATAAAATCAACAGTTGGCGTGTATGTGGAAAATTCAGAAAGGCCAGCAACCGAGCTTGTAGCAATTGGAACTTTTAAAGCCAATTGCGTTGTCAATGCACTGTTGACAATTTTATTTGCTGCTGCTGTATTTGCAACATTAGTAAGATCAAGTGCAGTCTTAATATTAGCAGACGAATTTAATTGGCTAATACCTTGAATTGTGTATGACGCGTTACTTGAATCTGTTATGGTAGACATTAGATATATTTATAACACTGCGGAAGTATTTAACTATTGTACATCTGCTAATATACAATCATATACGGTATTTGCTTAAAGAGCACTAGTTACGCCTGGGCTAAAATCTATTTGGCCTTCTACAACACGTGTAACTTTACCTGTTGAGGTTTGTACTATTTCAACATCATACAGGTAACGGCCTGGCTTAATGCCTGCGGTGACAGTACTTGTCAATGATATAATTACTTGGCCGCTTATTGGCGCCGGTATGGTAACAACAAAATCATAAAAAGTACTGCTAGTATATGATTTGCGAATCTTTCCTCGTGCGGTATAACCAGTAAGATTTGAATCAAAAACACCATTATTTCCTACATTGATGGTAGTAGAAAAGTATGATCCTTGATCCGCATATAAGTCTGCATACATTGCCATATTCTGTATTTATAATACCACAACATTCTCTATAAATGTGTCTATATTTGTAAGAGTAACTCGTATATGTGAATCATCCAATCTTTTGTGTTTACACCATTCAAATAACTTATGCTTTTCTTTAGGCACGATTATGTAATTGCCATTAGCAGTAATGTTAAACCCATTAAGGTTTAACCAATTTTTTGCATCATTCATGCGTTTAATATGAAATGGTATTTCATCTATGTAATTTTTTAAAAGATAACCACTTAATGTTGTAGACACACTATTCATTCGTATACTCTGTATTTTTTCAATAAATAATTTGTTTGCATAAATAAAGCCGCAGCGCATTCCAGCAAAACCAAGTGTCTTGCTAAAGCTTCGTACGATGCATATATTTGAATACTTGTTTATCAAATGATCACATGAAGAATATGTACAATAATCAATGTATGCTTCGTCAAGTATGACAAAAGCATTGTTTTTAATCAGATACTCTATTTGTTCATGGTCAAATGCATGGCCATTATTGCCATTTGGATTAGCAACATACAATATATCATGCCCAGTCAAAGTCTCAATATCAATAATGTTAAACTTTTTATAATTAACCTCACAATGCTTAACACCAAACATATCACAATAAACATTTACCATCTCAAATGTGGGAGACACTATTGCAACCTTGCAATTTTTAAAATGATAAATGAGGCGTTGAATCAATTCAGTTGAGCCTAAACCAATTGCCAATTGATCTATAGTATAACCATAATAATTACTTACTGTTTGGTAAATGGAATATTCGTTTGCATATGAAAATAAATCTTTAGAGCTGATACCTGATAATTCAGAGTGTATCTTATCAAATAAAACATGATCGTGACACACATTATTGCTTAAGTCAATGCATACTGATTCTTTATTGCTGTTCCAATCTGGCCGCTTCATTAAATAGGTTGTATTCAGTTTCTCCGCGTAATGTTCCACACGCATTACATTTATTGCAAGGCTCATGATTGCGTCCATTTAAAAGTTTGGTCTTAAAATCATTATATATTTTGCCAAGCCAAACATCTTTAATTGACTCTACATTTATATTGCCAAGAATTAAGGTTCTAGCCCAATCATTATCACACGTTAATATATCACCATTCCAATCAATAAACAATTTATAAAAAGGGCGGTAACATGCTCTCTGTATATTTAACAACTGATGGTCAAATGCTATTTCTTTACGATTAACTATATTAAGACCATAATCAACAGATGAATCATAGTGATGACGATATATCATTTGAATTGGAATGTCTCCTTTAAGACTTTCAAAATACTCACTCCTATCACTGTCATACATACTTATGGCTATAACATTGCACCCAGCAGCATATAATGATTCGATTCGATCTGCAGTAAGACGGTCTCCATTTGTATTTATTTCAAGATACTTTAAATTTGGATTATGAAATCGTATTGCTGCTATACATTCTTCCAATCCTTTGTGTAATAGCGGTTCGCCAAACCCTACAAATCCTACACGATTTGTAAAGCCAATTTCGGCCAAGTCTTTTCCTATTTTTTTACACAGGTCAACTGATATTCGTGCATGCGTTGAAGGATACTGTTTTGAATCACTGCGAGGACAAAAGGCGCATGCACGTGTACATGATTCGCTTGGGTTAATTTCAATGCTTTTAAGAGAACTCAACAGGTCATATGCAATATGATACGAGTATTGTTCATCTCGAGTTTTAACTATATTTAAGCCATTCATTTGCATAACTACAATTTTTATAATTTTCAAACCATGGACCGCCCTCAGTATAATGCAATGCCTTTGGGCGTCCATCAATTGGTTCTTGATACCAATCAACTAACCAATTCCATTGCAATGGCAATGAACCAATTTCCGAATTGGTTAACCATTGGAATTGATGCAAGTATGATCCAGATTGTTGATTAACAACATCAGTTGTTAATGTTTTATTGCTTGGATGCGCACAATTCCATAGGACAAGTGAACTCCAATTTTTACGTGGATAAAGATGTTGAGTTTGACCATTCATCTTAGTTGTATTTGTTGGATTATAATCATGTTGACATACCATTACTGCATACTGTGGATCAGCTAAACGGAAAAGCTCGTCAACATCCTTAAGAAATATAAAGTCGCTATCACAAAATAAAGCCCATCCGTTATAATTGCATAAATGCGGCACTAAGAAACGAGTAAATGAAAATTCTGTACTTGATAATGGATCAACTGGCCGTGTATAATCGCCTCTTTCACGCAATTCAGATTGTATCAATGCATGACCTTTAAATGGCGCATTTGTGTTTGTCTGCAATGACTTAAGACACGCATAAAAAGCAGCAGGCTGTTTACCATCATATCCAATATATACACTATTCATATATTTTATATAAGCTGATATATGCTTCTGCATATTCACGATTGCATTCCATGCCGCGGAATCGTGAATATGTTTCTATACCAATCTTACTTCGTGGGTTTGGATAATCCCGTATTTCACTAGTGTAGGTATTTAGCATGTGCCACTTGTTGTTTACATCCTCCGCTCCTAATGTTAAATACGTGTTGGGAAAAAACGGTTTATGCCCTTGCTCTGTTGAAGAAGGCACTTCATAACATAAACATTCGCATGGTTGGCATTCTTGTATTTTTCTGAAAGCAATGCGTGCTGACTTATGAACCTCACCATGATCACTGCTAACATCTCCATCAAATGGTATAAACACAACATCTGGTTTTACCTGTAAATATATCTTTTCAATGTCTTTAATCAAATCACTTGATGATACGGCGTCCAATCGCTCATCGGTATAATCTAATGTATGATAAGTTATACCATATATCTTGCTTAATGTTTGAGCATCATTTATGTTGTCAGCCATGCTTGCATCACGATGCGCAACTATTATTACGTGAATATCAGCATCAGGGTTTTGCGAAATATATCCTCCGCAACCAAGTATTTCATCATCGGCATGAGGTGCAACAATAAGAGCCGACTTATAGTTTTTCATCTATTTGAGAGTGTATCCATTTGCGCAACGTCACATTTTGAGTAAAGCGCAATAGCTTTTTACTCCTGTCCAACAAGATTTGTTTACCTTTAAATTCAACAGCATTATTAGCAGAATATATTACATTAAGATTATGAATCTTTTCACTGATATACTTTACTACATCCAACAATGAAATTGCTTCATCGCCATCAAGGTTTACCGTTTGATTTTTTGTGTCTTCAAAGTATCGCGCTACATCTGCTATTCCTTGTGCAATGTCGGAGACATGAATAAAGTTGCGGTAGCCATTGCTATTTACGGTTACAGCTTCTCCGTTGCGTGCTGCAGTTAGGAATGAATTGACTGCTGTTCGTGGATTCATTCCTTCACCATAAATTGTGCCATAACGTAGAATAGTATAATCCAATCCAAATGATTTTTGATAACTGCGAACCAGTACTTCGCCACAAATTTTAGTTGCCGAATATACATTAGTACCAGCATTTAAATTTAATGATGTATCCTCATCTACAATATTTTCAAGGCATTCGCTATATACCCATCCGGTACTGGAAAAAACAATTCGTTTAACAGCATTCTTTACACATGCTGCTAATACATTATGAAGCCCTACTATGTTGACTGCTACTGCATTGGACGGGTCTTCGTGATTCTTTGATGCTTCACTAATTGCAGTAAACAAGTAAACAATGTCAGCTCCTTTTAATAGATCAGTTAGTCGATCAATGTCTTCCACAATATCACAATATGAATAAGGATGTTTGCCAACACTTTTGTCTATATCAATAATTGTAACATCATGATCATTCTTTAATGCATCATATACATGTGATCCGATAAAACCATTACCACCAATTAGCTTAATGTTCATAAATGTAATTCTTTTGTTCTCTTATCATTTCAAACAATGATGGAGTCTCTATAGTATTATATATTGTGGCAAGTGTACGATCAAGTAGACCATATACCGCACTACCACTAACTTCTTTTGCTTCAACTGGCACAACCATTAAACCTAAACCGTATACTTCATCTATCATCTTTAACATACCATACTTACTTACGGCTTCAGCTGAATGCACATGGCGTGTACCACTCCAAAATGTAGCTCCATCACCTCGTACCATTCGTTCAATCAACTTAGCAATTTCCAATGCACTTAATCCATTCCATAGGCAATTTGTATATCCGCTTACTTCTTTACCAGCATTCTTACGTGCAAATTCAAGCAAACCAATCTTATGATAGCGTTCTTCACCAATAAAACTAACACGCATTACGGTACTCTTTATACCTTCTTGACGTTTTGTTTGCCCATACCAATCATCAGCATCACACACATCTGTTTCAACATAACTACCTTTGGAGCCGCTATACACACAATCAGATGAAAAGTTAACAAGATTGCAACCAACTGCTTCACAAATCATATCAAGCTGCCGTGGGAAGTTTAGGTTAACATCAACTGCATGGTCAAAGCTTTGTATATTAGGTTTAAGCAAACCAATACAATTAACAACTATGTCAGATGAATGCAATGTTTTTGCAAACTTTTCAGAATTAAAGTTATATACATTCAATCGCGAACGATCATAATCTTCAACGGTATAACCGCATTGCTTAAAGTACTTTGAAACGTATGTGCCAAGCATTCCATTACATCCTAATACATGTATCTTCATCTTTTAAATACTTTAAGTTGGCTAAGATCAACTGCATATTCTGCAGCGGCGCCGCATACTGTTTGTGAACTACTCTTTGCTCTATAAAATTGTTCTATACCGCGTACTGCTTGGTCAGGAGTCATATACATATGATAGCCCAACACGTCAACATCAGTAGTTAAGATGTCATTATAGTAATAACTAGCTCGCCCATCATACCGTGCCTTACGTAACCATTCAACTGCTGCTACATCATCTGTCAATATCATGCCTCCTTTGCCAATAGGCACCAGTTTCTTAAAGTGGAATGATAGACAAACAAATCCACCAGCATACATGTCTTTTTCAAAACGACATGCACTGTCGACTACTGGATATGGAGCTAATTGATAGTCACCAACCCAATCGCTATCAACAAATTCAACATCATATCCGGCATGCATAACTGACATTGGAACAGATAAGTATGTCTTCTTAGGTACCTGTACTGGTTGATCTCCATTTAAATACTTAAATGTAAGGAACAGCGCATTGCTGCATGAATCAACTGCAACAGCATACTTGCTTCCACAATATGCCGCAACCTCCTTTTCAAAGAATTCTACCGTGTCCCAAATGTTTTCCATATAGTAATTTATATGTCATTGCAATTTTTTATTTGTGAATAATTATGAACAATGAATGGCCGTTGATGTTGGCCAGCAGGATGATTATTATAATTCCAACATACATCTAAAAATTGGCAATGATCTCGTCCAAGTAGTATGTTAAATGCTACTTCATCGCTATATGAATATCTAGCATTTTTATACAATTCAAATAGATTTAAGAAATGCTCTGTAAACTTATGTTGCTTCCATTTTTGGCAATCAACGAGCATTACACCAGCATTAAAGAATGGCCAGTCATCAAGAGTAACTTGCTGAGATAACTCAGGCGTAGGAGTATACAAGTCAAATGCGCCAGCATGTGTTTGCAACCGGCTACATTGTACTGCACCCAATGTGGCATTGCCCAAAGGAATATCATACAGCTTTTTAATGTTGGTTTGACACACCGTATCACTATCAAGAAAAATTATTTTTTCATCAAATTGTTCAAATATGAAAGGGCGGTTCATAAAAAATTGTTCAACTTTACGTTCAATCTTAACATATGATATGGTAGAGTCATCATCATAATGCAAATCACCAAAATGAAAAATGAAAAATTTTAATGGTGCTTCTCCTTTGTAAAACTTTTCTACAAAGGAGATGGATGTACGCGTCAATTGATAATAGTCTTTACTTATAAGATAGCAAATTTTCATAACTTAACTGTTTGATATAATCATATACTGCATACTGTAATGGCCATTTGGAGCGGTGCAATGATCTAAGATATTCTGGTACTGGCATTGTATATGGAGAACTATTTTTTCTAATGACAGGATCTTTTTCATCATAGAATACTCCTAGTAAATTTGAAATTTTTTTAATTTCTTCTTTATAATTTTCAAATACTCCAATATAGATGAAATATTTTGCAATCATTTGTTTATAATTTTCTAAAGTAAGTTTTTCTTTAACCAGCAACGAGTCAAAATATGGGCCTTCATCAATGAGTATATGTTTAGCAAGACATTTTCTATTATCTGGTGTATCTTCACAATTTTTATTTAAATAAAAAAAAGAAGATACTGCATGATTAAACGGATCTCTTACTAATGTTATAAATTGTGTGCATTCCGATGGAACATTATTATAGTGCCATTCACCAAAGAATACTGGGTTAGTTATTCCATCATCAGCCAATTGTTTTATTTTTTGTGAAGTGCATGTAAATAAATTATCATTTGCATAGTGTAAAAAGAATCGGTTTTGCTTTTTGCTGCGAAACCATTTGGCAAAGTATTGACGCATTGTTGTACCTCCATTTTTATAAAAATGAAAATATAATAACGGTTTGTCATTTTCAAATTCCTTAAATGGCATACTTATCTCTTTCTTTTAAATAAACCGATGTAAATTTTGCTTCACCACTGCCTGGCCAAATATAACTATCAGGCGAATATTCATATTGTAAAGTTTGCCAATTGTGAAGCGTTACATCACGCCAACTCAAGTCTTCAATATGCCGAATCTTTTCACATAGAGAGATGGAGCCTTTATTCTTGGCATACACATTTTCAATAGCAAATTGATCACTATCCCAATCGGTCATAGCACTTTCAGTGCATCGTTTAACTGCATTAAAAAAGTCAATAGCATTTTTTGTATTCTTTACTATTATACAACTACATTCCCAACAGCGACGATTAGGATAACGATCGGCATCTGTACCAACATTACAGCATACGTCATAGTCATCAATGAATGCTTGCAATTCACACAGGTCTTTACGCACAATTGCATCGGCATCTAATAGTATTACCGTATCTTCACCTAATGTTTCCAAACAATGCAGTATATTACGGTATCGAGTATTGCTTACATAGCATTGACGATATGATAGCAGGTGCGAACCATGCGGCCCGCGTTGCGTTATATCGGTACTCAATACTGTTCCTGCACGGAAGTATTGTCTTTTACTTGGTAGACCCAATTGTTCATCATCCAAAATTATGTTGGGGTGTGCGTCTTTTAATTGCTGCAATTCTTCAGAAGAACAATCTATTGCACGACAATGCACTTTTACAGCAGGGCTATTAACTGCAATGCTTCTTAGCAAATGTGTTGCATGCTTAACATAGTTGCTGTCAGTTGATAATGTTACAATCATATTACCAGGTTTCATCACATCCTTTACACATACCAATGTATTCATCATTTGAGTGATTGGACAATATGTCTTGCCAAGCAGTTCCATTGTATATATCTTTAAGAGACTGAGTATTTACATTTCCCATTACACCACTTCTTTGCAAGTCATGAAATGGGCAAAATAATAAGTCTCCACCAGTTACTATTCCACCACCGCTACCCGGCCCATACGGACATATTCCACTTCGCTTTCTTAATGATGACATATTAGTAATATGCCCAGCCCGATTAACATTATAAATTTCATTGTCAACCAGATTTGCATTTCTTTTGCAACGGAATGTTTGTACATAATCCAATAAAGTACTATTACTCAATTCACACCTTTGAATAAAACGTATTCGTAGTTGACCGCAGTTATCATAAAGCATTTCAAGCTGAGATATAAACTTATCATATCCATCACGATTTGTATTGCGCAAATACTCTTCTGCTGTTTGTCCATATAGTGAAACATCAAATATCAATTTGTCAAGCTTAGATAATTGAATAATGTCCTCTTTGCTTAATAGTAAAATGTTGCTGGTAACTGTATATTCGTGCACACGATTATCAGCTTCAAGGATTTGTAATTTATCAAGGAAAGCCTTGTCTAAAAATGGTTCACCTATGGCTGGTGTCAAGTCAAAATATTGTATGTCGCCATCACAACATTTATCAACTATACTTTGGAATTCATAAGTTGACATAATCTTAAACTTGCTATAATCAGCAATCTTATCAATACCACCACGGCAAAAGAAGCAGTTTAGATTACAATTGTTTATTGTTATAATGCTAATAAGATTGCTATTTTTTTCAAGCGGGACAAAGTTACTACTTGGTGTGCGGCCCAATGCTTTAGTTATGATGCTGTCAATTTTTAAATTGGTCATATGCTTGTTTAAATTTATCTGTATATTTTACAGAGCCATCTCCACTCCATATAACACTTTCGTCATTGCAATTATAATCCTTATACTTTAATTGCAATGACTTAATCTTTAATTGGGTAGACTTAAAAGCATGGCGCAATGCAAGAGTATCTTGATCCCAAAAATACAAATCCTTTTGCAGCTTATTTATAACATGCTTTAAAAATTTATTGGCTTGTGGAGTATCTCTTATTACTATAGCATCTTCATCATGACACCGTGTATGATCTAAAATACTAATGTCAGCATCATTAAGATCAAATACATCATCAAATGATTTAAGTATTACAAAATCACAATCAATAGCAAATACTGTAGAATCATCATAATGTTTAAAAATGTAATCTATATTATAAAAGCGGCTATGACATGTATAGGCAGTTTCATCTGTACATATACAATTCCTATTGTACTTACCATCAATCAACACGCTGCTTTCATTGACATTTTTAATTCTCTTTGTTTTATTTAAGGGTTGATTGTCAATTATTACGTCAACTCCTTGTGCTTTCAAATCCTCAATAAACTCTTCATCGCAATTAACACAACGACATACTATAATACCATCATAATGACGCTTTAAAGAATGCAATAGCACATGTACATAAGGCTGATATGTACGATTAGTTGAAAACGTAACTACTCTATTCATATACCATACAAAGGATTATTATCTAATTGTAAAACGCAACTGATAAAATTATTTATTTTTTCAGCTGATGGAATTGTGTGTTGCATTGATAAATGCTCGCCATACTTGTCACGATATGTACTTTGTTCATCATTGTCCCATATGAATTGATCACCATCAGTATATAGACCGGTTTGGTCTATTGGACAATAGATGTAATCAAATAATACCGAAGCCGCTTTTACTGTTTTTTTCATATCATATATGTTGCGAGTAACAATCCCTTTGGTTGCATACTCGGCATAGTTTGCACTTGCAGTTGTAAACCATACGGTATTAGCATATAGGTTGCAATACAAATCAAATCCTTTGCGGCCCATCTCATTCAAATGCTTTTCACATTCTAATGAATGATAATATGAAGGAACACTATCACGACATACAATCTTTAGTTTATTAAATGATTGTAGGAAGCCGCCTTTTATCATTTTATCAGCTACAGTATAATAAGCTAAAAATTCATCTTCATCAATTGTCTTTTTATTTGGCAATTCATTCTTATAATACAATATCAATGCACGATCATATGGCGGCTTAATAATATCTTTAGACCTAATTATCCATAAGTTTTGTTTAAAGTCGTCATCATAATCATTTAATAGATCACCGGTTATGATTATTTTTTCTTCTTTTGTTTTTGCAGACAGATAATCATATTGCTGTTGATTATATACATTACCTAAATATAAACGTTGTTTTAAATGGCTAATCATACAAAATAATTTTCAAGTTGTCCGCGTCTTCTTACATCAAGTGTTGTGCAATGATGAGCGCCTGAAAACAATTCACAATGTCTCATTTGCGATCCTATTGCAGTTATACCATACGGCTTTAGTTTTTGATTTAAAATCTTTTCATATTCAGGATGACATATTATCAACTCTGGCGATACACTAAACACATTCAATTCAATCTTGGTTGATGCTAGGCGTAGTCCGTTTTTAACTTCACGCTCCCGATCAATTGGCTCAACCAAGACGGTATCCCATGATTGCAATTCTTTTGGTAACTGTTGCCAAATGTCAGGACGAGTAACCAAACATAAGCCTGGGCGCAGCGGAAGTATACAACTGTCAATATGATTGTCTGTTATGTTGCATTCCCAAATCTTATAGCGGTCTCCTAGGTGACGCTGCAACCATTGCACACCCAATTTCATATTTAACGAACTAGCATTAAACAATAGGTGCTGCCCAAAGCGCATTATGTTGGCAGCATCAAACATAATTTCAGGCCCACAATCCATTGGCGAAACGTGTCTAACCAATTGATCGGTTTGCCCGCCATTAGCTTGTACGATGTGCGACATGTCAAATGAATAATCAGTAAGCAACGGGCGAGGCGCACTAGTCCATTTGGCACCTGCATTAAAATACTCTAGAAATAAATGTTTTAAGTAGTCAGTTTCATAATAGCGCCATCTGCAAGATACTGGTGTCTCAATAATTTCATTGCCAATTACTATACTCAAGTCACGCACATTAAGAGATGGATATACCGCACTACTCCAATTGGGAGTCTTTACTTTTTGTATAATGTTAGGAGTTTTTGGGCGTCTTACGCACACTCCCAAACTTGTTAATAGATTAGCAAAAGCTTCAAGGTCTTCATTGTGCTCGGCTATATAACGTTTATCAATTTGAGGATTGATAATTCTTTCGTTTGCAAACTGTATATTATCATGAAAAAACATCTTAAACGTCAAGTCAACCGCTGGTAGTGTTTCAGGCACTCCTGCTCCAACTATAACCTCTTCCAAAGGATCCCATTCATTGTGGCTGTTTACCATTGTGCAGTGCATCCCTTGCATATGCCTGTATAGTTGCTGTTCACATGGTCATTTACAATACCTTTCCATGCTCCTGTATCTCTCAATTGTTTTAATGATGACTTTTTCAAATCACCAATCAATGACACTTTACCAAAATCATTAAATGCACAATAGTAATAATTACCATCACTTCGTATAGCACCTCCGCTACCAACTCCACATGGGCATACACCAGAGCGAGTTACTTCTTTAACAGCAACATCAACAATACCGCCGCGATTATCATTCACACGACCATCATGAACACATACATTTTTCTTTGTGAATAATTTATATAGTACACGTTTAAATGATGTATCAATATCGTGCAAGTCTTCATTGCGCAATGTAATTTCAATTGGAACTTCAAGGCTCTGCAATGATTCTAATGTTGGAAAACATTTATTGAACAAGTCTTTTCCTGTAAAGCGTTTAAAACTGGCTGCGCCACTGCCATATAGTGAAACCGACAAGTTTAATTTTTTATGATGTTGTGGAATAGCATTTACTGTCCCATTGGTTGTCAACAGGTATCCTTTTACAGACGGATGATTTTCCAAATAATCAAGGTAGGTTATTATATTCTTTACAAGAAGAGTTTCACCAATGACAGGCGTCAAGTCAAAATACTCTACACCAGCATCTATACAATCATCTACCACTTTTACAAATTCGTGGTATGATAATGTAGGCAATTCATATGATTGCACATCTTGTATATCGCCGCGGCAGCCACTGCACGCCAAGTTGCAACGATCTGTAAGTATAATGTTGATAAAACGCGAATTGTATGCATCACCGCGGTAATGGTCGCCGCGTACTATTCCCCATGAGAAAGCACGATGATTGGATACCAGCAATAAGAATTCAACGAGGCTGTTCATGACCTTTCACAAACGGTCCAGGCAATAATATAGGCGGCCACAGTTTATAAATGTCAGCCACATCTTTTGCACTATCAAATAGTGTATCATTTTTTACCGCATCATTTAGCATTTCGATTATAATGTCAATTTCTTCAACGCTATCAAGGTCTCCAGCTTTTTGGAAATTAACTGATTCTGCTTTTAATTTTTCAACCGCATTATCATACTGTTGTAATAATAAATGCCATCCCCTATTCTTAATTTGTTGTAGTATTTCAGGAGTCTTATCAAGATATGCACTCAAGTCTTTAATACCAAAAGCTTCCATTGTATGCAATACTGTTTCATCAACATAATCTTTAAGGCGATTGATATTTGCTTGTTGATCATCAATAAGATGAAAATAATCAGATACTTTTTTAACATGAGAATCAAATCTCAACTCGTTTTCAATTATATCATCTGCATATTTTTCACAGCATTCGTGCAAATCCATTGTTGTAGAATCATAATATGAATTGCCAAAAAATGTTTTGATATAGTATATTTTGGTATCTGGAAAAGTAACGTAATAACTTTTATTTTCAACATAATCAATCAAATGAAGAGTATTTTCATTTATCAATTGCTGTGTATTTTTCTTTACAAGAAGATTATACTTAACCTCATCATTAACAAAGCAGACAAAACATGAATTTATACACAATGCATCATTTATGTATCTTATATAATTAACCATACTAATTATATATATGAATTGCCGTGGAGCAACTATTAAGAATTGTAATAGTTTACGTAATATAATTGTGTTACACCAGCTCCCGCGTATTTTACAGGTATAGTGTTTACAAATGAACTGCCTGTGGTAACATCTGTTATTGTAACCGTTAAATTGGGACTAGCATTTGTTTGGTCAGGTGCATTAAGACCATGCCATGAAATTTCACGGCCCCATGTGCCTAATGTTGTAACCGTACCATAACCAGTTAGTGTATATTGAAATACATAAAGACTGCTACTATTTGCTTTCCATGTACTTAGTGTAAAATCAACATATACAGCTGCATTGTCGCTATTTCCATAATAACTAGCAATTTCTGGATTTGAAGCTATATTGTATTGAACCAATGTTGTATTGCGAAAGCCGCTCCATGATATATTGGTTGTGCCTGGTAACTTTTGAACGCCACCATAAGAATGTGTAGTATATCGATCAGCTGTACTGGTGCCTCCACCGCCAGTATATGTAGATGCGCTAGCAGTAACATTCATAGCATTACGCAAATTAGAAATACTAACATTGGTTGCTGCTGGAGAATATTGAGTACCAGCGCTGACTGTGTAATCAGTAGCTAAGCTTCGGATAGCTGTTACTGATAATGGACCAGTTATTGGAGTAGTTGGCATATTAGTTTACTTTACTTTTTAACTCTTCAATTTCAGCCTTAAGTTCTTTAACACATTCAATGAGCAGTGCAACCATCTTATCATATTTAACGGCCTTGGTACCATCATCACGAGTAGTTACAACCTCAGGTAATACAGCTTCAACTTCTTGAGCAATCACACCAATGTCACGGCCAGTGAAGGTAGATTGTTGGTCATTCCAATCAAATGACACACCGTTAATTTTGGCTACCTTGTCTAATGGATTGGTAATGTTTGCGATGTTATCTTTATACTTGCGATCAGATGTACTAAAAGCAATAATGTCGCCTTTTGCATCAAGTTGATTAAGTATAACATTAGCATATGTAGTTGCTGGGCTAGTAGCATGTGTATGTATATGCAAGGTACCAGTAGTGCGCTCGCATTTAAGAAATACCGCGCATGACCCTTGAGCTAATAATGAAAGACCAGCATCTCCAATATAACTTTGACTAATTAAAGCAGCACTAGCATATCCGTTTTGTGTATCTCTGGTAGATGTAATAAGACCTCCTGCACCTGTACTATTAGCACCACTTGTAATAGCACCAGTTGCTCCGATTGTTGATGCACCGCCTATTGCACCAGCATTTAATATGCCACCACCACTTGCATTAAATGATCCAGCTGTAACAGCACCAGTTGCTGAGATTGTTGATGCGCCGCCTATTGCACCAGCATTTGATATGCCACCACCACTTGCATTAAATGATCCAGCTGTAACAGTACCTGTTGTAGTTATTGCGCCGGCTCCACCAATTACAACGAATGATTGACCTGTAACTGGTCCATTGATAACACATGATGTGCCGCCTATTGCACCGCTAACGCTTAAAGACGCACCGGTAATTGCTCCAGAGCCTGCAGCCAATCCTACACCGGTAACTGCACCACTGGTACTCAACACACCAGCTGCAGTTACCGTTAATTGTGCAGTGCTGCCAACCTCAAGAGTATTTCCTTTAAGTTTACCGCCTGTAACAATATCGCCACCCGCGCTTGCAGTAAATCCGGTAACTCCACTGATTGTGCTTCCAGTAATT
>Ga0209829_10002064_pt1 | contig 15545 bp, 13 predicted proteins | sample C_140205_EF_Meta_FD_187311 | JGI IMG/M metagenome (GOLD analysis project Ga0209829, IMG submission 187311) | Freshwater microbial communities from Lake Croche, Canada to study carbon cycling - C_140205_EF_MetaG (SPAdes) (version 2) | ecosystem: Environmental > Aquatic > Freshwater > Lake...
CGGTGGCGGCGCTCGTGGCGGCCCTCGGCGACCGTCACCCCGACCTGCGGGGAATCGTTCGCGAGCATGTGAATCTCACCCATAAGGACCGGGACGTTCTCGCCGCTGCCGATGTCCTCGTGCGAATCCTCGTCCGCGTCTGCCGGGGCGGGGCTCTACGGGAGGCGATTCTCGAGGAGGCGACCGACTGGATCTCGGCGGCCAAGCTTGCCGGTTGGGCCGATCTTCCCGATCGCACCGTCGTCGGCACCCGCCTCTCCACCGCCTGCTACATCCCTGATGCCTTCCCCGCCGCCCTCGTCCTCGCCTGGCGGCACCACGACAATTTCGCCGCCGGAGTCCTCGCCAACGCGCTGTGCGGCGGCGACAACTGCCACCGGGGGGCGGTCGTCGGGGCCCTGCTGGGGGCCGCCAATCCGATCCCCCGCCGGCTGCTGGAAGGACTGCGGGCCGGTGCTACAGTTGAAGATATCTTCAGCCGATCCCCTCCTGGTGAGTCCGCATGAGCTCCGTGGCCACGTCCGCCGGTTCCCGTCATGAACCGCTCCGAGACGACGCCCCCCTGCCGTTTGCCGCAATCGACGGCCTTGTCCCTACCAAGACCATCCTCCTCACGGCCGATCCGGCGGCGGCTGATCCGGTGGCTGCGAAGCGGGCGGAGATCCTCGCCTACTTCCACCGCACCTGTGAGCTCGACGAGAGGCTCTTCGACCTGATCCGCCACGAGGCGGCGTTTTTCGTCCGCCACGAGCCGCTGCGGCACCCGCCAATCTTCTATCTCGCCCATCCGGCGACGTTCTACGTCAACAAGCTGTACGTCGCCCGGCTCTTCAAGACCCGCGTCGATCCCCGCATGGAGGCGATGATGGCGGTGGGTGTCGACGAGATGTCATGGGACGATCTCAATGCCGCCCACTACGACTGGCCGAGCGTCGCTGCCGTCCGCGCCTACCGCCGCGAGGTTCGCCGCCGCGTCGACGCCTTCATCCGCTCGATGCCGCTGGAACTGCCGATCCGCCAGGATTCGCCAGCCTGGATGATTTTGATGGGGATCGAACACGAGCGGATCCATCTGGAGACCTCGTCGGCGATTCTCCGCCAGATGCCGCTGGCCGATCTGCGGCGCGAAGAGGAGCTCAGCGCTGATGAACGGCGGCTGTGGCGCACGTGCCGCGAGCAGGGGCCAACACCGGAGAACCCGTGGGTGGAGGTGCCGGCGCGGACCGTACCCCTCGGCAAGCGCGACGACGACCAGACCTACGGCTGGGACAACGAATACGGCACCGAGGAGGTCCATCTCCCTTCCTTCAGCGCCGCCCGGCAGCTGGTCTCCAATGGTGAGTTCCTCGAGTTCATCGCGGCGGGGGGCTATCGCGACGAGTCGTTTTGGACCGAGGAGGGGCGCGGCTGGCTCCGCTACACGAAGGCGGAGCACCCGCGCTTCTGGCGGCATGAGGGGGGCACGTGGAAGCAGCGCAACCTCCTCGACGAGATCCCCCTGCCGCTCGACTGGCCGGTGGAGGTCAATTGCCTCGAGGCCCAGGCGTGGTGCGCCTGGAAGCGGCAGGAGACCGGGCTCAACATCCAGCTCCCCACCGAGGCCCACTGGCAGGCCCTGCGGGCGGGAATCGACACCGACCAACCGCACTGGGAAAAGGCCCCCGGCAACGTGAACCTCGAGTGGTTTGCGTCGAGTTGCCCGGTGACGATGTTTCCGCAAGGGCCGCAAGGGCCGCAAGGGTCACAGGGCCCACAAGCCACAGGAGCGGAGTTCTGCGACGTCATCGGCAACGTCTGGCAGTGGACGCGGACGCCGATCATGCCCTTCAAGGGCTTCGAGGTCCATCCGCTCTACGACGACTTCTCCGTGCCGACCTTCGACGGCCGCCACAACCTCATCAAGGGGGGCGCGTGGATCTCGACGGGGAACGAGGCGCTGGCGAGCGCCCGCTACGCCTTCCGCCGGCACTTCTACCAGCATGCCGGCTTCCGGCCAATTATCGACGCCCCCGGTCACGACTGTGTCACCGAGGGCTCGAAGCTGTACGAGACCGACGTGCTCGTGACGCAGTATTTGGAGTTTCACTTTGGCCCCGAGGCCCTCGGCGTGCCGAACTTCCCCCGGGCCTGCGCCGAGGAAACCCTCCGACTGGTCCCGATCGATCGGCGCCGGCGCTGCCTCGACATCGGTTGCTCAGTGGGGCGGTCGGCCTTCGAGCTCGCCCGGGCGTTCGAGCATGTCGATGCCATTGACTTCTCGGCCCGCTTCATCCAGTCGGGCGTCCGGCTCCAGGAGGGGGGCGTACTGCACTACGAGGTGCCGATCGAGGGGGAATTGACCGTTGCCCGGAGCGTGTCGCTCGATCGCCTCGGCCTCGGTGACTTGCGGGGGAAGGTGGCGTTCATGCAGGGGGATGCCTGCAACCTGAAGAGCCTCTTTACCGGCTACGACCTCGTCTTCGCCGGCAACCTCGTCGACCGGCTCTACGACCCGGGGATGTTCCTCGATCTGATCGCCGGGCGCGTGCTCCCCGGCGGTCTGCTCGTCATCACCTCCCCCTACACCTGGCTCGAGGAATACACGCCAAAAGCAAAGTGGCTCGGCGGGCGGCGCGAGCATGGCGAAGCCCTCACGACCTTCACGGGGATCGGCCGGGCACTGGAGGCCGATTTCGAATTGATTCACCGAGTCGACGTGCCGCTAGTGATCCGGGAGACTGCCCGCAAACACCAGCACTCGATCGCCGATCTAACGGCTTGGCGGAGGCGCAGCGGCAGCTGAAGGTCGCCCCCCTCCGATCCATTCCGAGTGACAGGGCCCACGGCGATCGGCTAAAGTCTTGGTTCCCTCTGGACACGCCGACCGTGGCAACTTCCCCCCCCGACCGATTCGATCCCTGCCGAGCCTGGCTCGGGATCGACCGTGCCGACCTCGCCGATCCGCGGCGGGTGTTGGGGCTCGTTCCCGGCGAGACCGACCCGATCGTCGTCCTCAAGGCGGCCGAGACCAGGCTCAAGGCCCTGAAAGGTCTCGCCGCCGGTCAGCATCACGCCGCGCGCGAGGGCTTGATCCTGCAGGTGGAGCAGGCCCGGGAAAAGGTCCTCTCGCAGATCGCCGCGGCGGGGGGAGCCGAGAGCCCAGGAACACCGGCGGCCGACGGCGGATTCGCGATGCCCCCCCCGCCCCGCCGGCCCGACAGACCGGATCCCGACGGCCCGGCCACGGTCCTCTTCCCTGCCACGCCCCTGGCAGAGGATCCCGGGCACGCGCGCCCCGCGACCGACGGCACGCCGCTGGTGCGCATCCGCCCCCGCCGCCCGGCTCGACGGCAGGGCAACGCCGCGATCTGGCTGTCGCTCCTGCTGATGCTGGCAAGCGTCGCCGCCGGAGCCGGTTTCATCTGGTGGCAGTCGAAGCAGGAGGCGCTCCGCCAGGCCGCACGGCAACAGGCGGCCAAACGCTCCCCGGAGGAAAAGGAAGCGACCGACGATCACCGTGGAGCTGGGGCCAAGCCGCTCCCGGCGGATGCCGCGATCTCGTCGAGCGCCACCCCGCTGCCGGTGAGAAAGCCGGTCGCATCACCGGTGACCAAGCCGTCGATGCCATCCAAGCCCCCCAGCCCGACGATGGTAGTCGCCGTCGAATCAGGCACGCCGGCCGACGCCGGTATGGGCGACGATCGAGTCCCGACTGACCCGACGTCGGCCCCCATGGACGACGAAGCGGACCCTGAATCCGAGCCCCCCACCGATGACGTCGTCGCCGGGGAAGCCGGCGCCAATCCGATAGCAGACGACGCAATGACAGGCGACGCAATGACAGGCGACGCGATCATCGCAGACCCTCCGGCCGAGGACGCCGAGGAGGAGGATGGGATCGACAGCGCGGTGACCGGGGCACTGGCCGCCCTCGGGCTGGGAGACTTCGACACGGCCGATGCCCTCCTCGCCTCGGCCCTCGAAGGGGGGCGGAATCTTCCGGCCAAGCGGCGTATCTCCGATTGGCAGACACTCGCCCAGTATGCCCGGGAGTTTGCCGGCTTCCGCGAGAAGGCGATCGCGGAGGTAAGGTCGGGGAACGAGTTCGACGTCAACGGGAAAAAGGTCGGGGTCGTCGAGATCGACGACAAGAAGTTCATCTACCGCTTCCAGGGGCGGAACAAGACGACCCCCCGCGACAAGATCCCCTCCGGCATCGCTATGGCGATCGTGACGACCTGGTTCGACAAGCGCCCGGACAACCATCTCTTTATTGGGGCCTATCACGCCACGAAGCCGGAGCCCGATCTGGCCAAGGCGCGCGACCACTGGGAACGGGCCGAGAAGGGGGGGATCAGCGCCGAACCGCTGCTGCGGGTCCTCGACGATCCCGCGCTCCAAGAGGGGGCGAAGGCCTCCGCGCCGACCGACGAATGACCCTCCGTCGCCTCACCAGATCTGCGTGAGGATGTCGACCAGCGCCCCCTGATCGAGCTCGAGCGGATTGCCCCGCAGGCTCGCCCCACCCGAGTTCTCGGCGAGCCAGCCGATCCGCTCCCGGTCGAGCCCCACCTCCGACAGCCGGCGCGGAAGGCCGGCCAGCGCACACAGGCCTTCGATCCTCGCCACAAAGGCCGCGGCCGCGGCGGCGTCGGTGGCAGCGGCCGCCGGATCGATCGCCCGCTCGAGCTGGGCGTAATCCGCTGCCGCGACCGGCGCGTTGACCGCCAGCGCCACCGGAAGGAGGAGCCCGCAGGCCAGGCCGTGCGGCGTGTTGCACTCCACCCCGAGTGCCGCCGCCACGCCGTGGGCCATGCCGAGGCCGGAGTTGGTCAAGGCCATCCCCGACATGAGCGCCGCATGGCTCATCGCGCTTTGCGCCGCTCCATCGGAGGGATTCTCGAGCACCCGGGGCAGGGCGCGCACCGCCCGCGGCAGCGCTTCGAGCACGAGGGCCCGGGGGAGCGGCCGGCGGACGCGGCAGATGAACGACTCGATGAGTTGCGTGATGCAGTCGAGCCCGGCGGCCGCCACCGTCGCCCGGTCGCAGCCGGCGGTCAGGTTGGGATCGATGACGACGGCGCGCGGCACCATGAGCGGACTGCGGAGGCTCTTCTTGAAACGCCGCCGCGGGCAGGAGACGACGGCATTCCGCGTCGCCTCGGCGCCGGTGCCGGCGGTCGTCGGCACGGCGACAAGCGGCAGCGGCGCGACCTCGATCGGGATCCCGCGCCCCACCCCCTCGAGCCGGTCAACGACGAGCGGATCGTAGGCCTCGGCGCCGAGCCCGGCGGGGAGGTTCGTGGCGAGGGCCGCGACGGCCTTGGCCAGATCGATCGCCGACCCCCCTCCGACGGCGATGACAACGACCCCTTCTCGCCCCCCCACCGGGAGCGAGGCGAGGGCCCGGGCGACGTCGGCCACGGTCGGCTCGCCGGTGCTGACGGCGACAAGCTCGGTGGCAAGGCCGGCGCGCCCGAGGCTCGCCTCGATCGCTCCGCGATGGGGCCCGTCGACGAGGCTCCGACGCCCCCCGACGAGCCACACATGCCTCCCGAGGAGCGCCGCCACCTCCCCCAATTCGACGATCCGGCCGGCCCCGAACCGGATCACCGGCGGCGCGACGAAGTCCCACGCCCCGGGATCGATCGCCGCGCCGTCGATTACACTAGTGCCGCTGCCATGCATGCCCCGCCGTTCCTTTCCTGCTCCACGCTCGTTCCAAAACCGCTTCCAGAGGACGCTGCCACGAGGATGACGATCGACGCCCTGGAGATCCCCCCCTGCCGCCGGCCGGTTGTGGGGTCGATCCGTCCCCCCGGTTCCAAGAGCATCACCAACCGGGCCCTCGTCTGTGCGGCGCTGGCCCGGGGAACCTCGACGCTCTTCGGCGCCCTCGACAGTCAGGATACCCGCGTCATGGTCGATGGGCTTGTCGCCCTCGGCATCGGTGTCGAGCCCGATTGGCCGGCCGGCCAGATCGTCGTCCACGGCTCGGGCGGCCGGATCCCCGCCACGGCCGCCACGCTCGACTGCGCCGCCAGCGGCACGACGATCCGGTTCCTCGCCGCGGTCTGTGGCCTGGGCCAGGGGACCTACCGGCTCGACGGCACGGCGCGGATGCGGAAGCGGCCGATCGGTGATCTCCTCGACGCCCTCCGCGCCCTCGGGGTCGAGGCGACCGCCGAAAGCCCGGGCGGCTGCCCGCCGGTGGTGATCCGCTCCCCCGGCATGCCGGGGGGCGCTACCACCGTTCGCGGCGCGACGTCGAGCCAATTCGCCAGTGCCCTGGCGATGGTCGCACCCTGCACCCCGGCGGGGATGACGATCGACTTCGAGGGGCGCCTCGTCTCGCTCCCCTACCTCGAGATGACCCGGCGCGTGATGGCCGATTTCGGCGCCGCCTGTCGGGTCGACACCCCGACGCGCTGGTCGATCCCGGCTGGCTCGTATCTCGGCAAGACGTACGCCATCGAGCCCGATGCGTCGGCCGCCAGCTACTTCCTCGCTGCCGCGGCAATCACCGGCGGGAGCGTCACCGTCGAGGGGCTGTCGCGGCGGAGCATGCAGGGGGACGTGGCCTTCGCCGCGGCACTCGAGCGAATGGGGTGTGCACTCGAGTGGCACGAGTCGGGGGATGATCCGGCCAACGATGCCGTGACCGTCTCGGGCCGAGCTGCGCACGGCATCGACATCGACATGAACGCGATCAGCGATACGGTGCCGACGCTCGGCGTCGTCGCCCTGTTTGCCGACGGGCCGACGACGATCCGCCATGTCGCCCACATTCGCGACAAGGAGACCGACCGGATCGGCGATCTGGCCCGCGAGCTCTCTCGTCTCGGCGCCCGGATCGAGGAGCGGGCCGACGGGCTGACGGTCCACCCCGCAGCGCTGTTGCCGGCGGAACTGGCGACCTACGACGACCACCGCATGGCGATGAGCCTGGCCCTCGCCGGGCTCGTCGTTCCCGGCGTGCGGATCCTCGATCCGCGCTGTACAGGCAAGACGTTTCCGGGGTATTGGCAGGCGTTGGCCGCGATCGCCGCCCTCGACACGGCCGCGTGGCCCGAGGGGCTGCGATCCTGACGACCCGGCGTCAGGCCGGCGTCAGTCCGAGCCGAAAGCGCCGTCGCACCCGGTGGTACTCCCCGCGCCCGACTGTGCGAGAACGAGCGAGGCCCGGGCGAGGAGCAGATCGACACGCTCCTCCAGGGAGGGCTCTGCTGCGGGCTTGGAGAGGCTCGTGCCGCGAATGGCCGATCCCACCCCGGCAGCCCCGTGGCGGGCAGGAAATCCTCCGCCGCAATGGCGGCAGAAAACCTTTTTGCCGAGGAGCGTGACCCGGATGCGAAGCGACCGGCCACAGATTGGACAGGACTGGAAGAAATGCACGGGAGATCTCCTCCGCACACGCGTGCGATTACGGGAACGATACCCCTCAACCCCCACAGGGCAAGTCTACCGGCGGCGCCCGCCAACACCAAGATCGCCCTGGCGCAGGAATGCTCGCCTGCGTCTGAGCCGATCGATTACATTGCGGAGGTCCTCCCAACCCGTTCCTGCCGAGCGGCAGCCGATGAACCGTCCGTGGTACGCCCCTCTCGTGGTCGTCTTTTGGCTGGTGACCACCGGCTGGCTGTTCCTTTCGAAGATCCTCCCCACGATCCTTCCCGGTGCTCCACCGGGCCATCAGGCCCACTACACGGCCGACGGTCAGGTCGTCCCCGTGGCCTGGAGCGTGATCCTCGACGACAAACCGCTCGGCTGGTCGATCAGCCGGGCCGAGCGGCTCGCCGGCGGGGCGATGCGGGTCGAGAGCCTCCTCCATTTTGACCATCTTCCCATCGGGCAACTGCTCCCCGCCTGGACGCGGCTTCTCGTCCGCCAGGCGGTGCCAGCGTCCGCCGTGCTCACGCTCGAGGCGATTGGGCGGATGGAGATCGACCGGACCGGTCGGCTGACATCCTTCAGCTCGGCGATCGATCTGCCGGGGAGCGATGGCCGGATCCTCCTCACGGGGACAGTCGACGACGGGGAAGTGACGATCGTCATCCGCTCCGGCGAAATGGTCTACGAGACGAAGCGGTTCCTCCCCGAGACGATGGTCCTCGGCGACGAACTCTCCCCCCATGCGACCCTCCCCGGCCTCGTGCCCGGACGGCAGTGGACCGTTCCGGTCTACAGCCCGCTCCGCCCCGCCCAATCGCCGATCGAGATCCTCCACGCCGAGGTCGACGGGAGCGAGACGATCTTCTGGGATGACCATCTCGTCACCGTCGACGTCGTCTCCTACCGTGACGATCCGTCGTCCCACCGGGAGCCGCGGGCCCGGCTGCTGGTCGACCGCACCGGTCGCGTGCTCCGTCAGGAGGCGACAACGATGGGGCGGAAGCTCGTCTTCGTGCGCCGCACCGACGCGGCGGCCGAGACGCTCGCGGCGAATCTCGCGGAGCTGGCCGATTCGCCGACCAGCCGCTCCGTCCCGGCCGCCGCCAACGAAGGGGAGTCGCCATGATCGCCTTCGAAGGGGTGACGCGCTCGTACGGCGAGAAGCTCGCCGTGGCGGGCCTCGACCTCACGATTCTGCGTGGGGAGCTGTTCGCCCTCCTTGGCCCCAATGGCGCCGGGAAGACGACGACGATCAAGATGCTCGTCGGCCTGCTGCGGCCATCGCGCGGCACCGTGCGCGTCGCCGGGCACGACCTCGTCCGGGATCCGCGGGCCGCCCATCTCCACCTTGGCTACGTCCCCGACGAGCCGTGCCTCTACGAAAAGCTGACGGGCCGTGAGTTCCTGTGGTTCATCGCCGACATGTTCGGGATGCCGAAAGCCGCCGCCGAGAAACGGATCGCCGCGGAAATCAGCAATTTCGAACTCGGGGAATTCGCCGACGACCTCGCGGAAAGCTACTCCCTCGGGATGCGTCAACGGCTCGTGTTTGCCTCCTCGCTCCTCCACGACCCCGATGTCCTCGTGCTCGACGAGCCGATGGTCGGTCTCGATCCGCGCAGTGTGCGGATCGTCAAGGATCTCCTGCGGGAAAGGACCCGCGGCGGAATGACCGTCTTCATGTCGACCCACACCCTGGCGATGGCCGAGGAACTGGCCGATCGGGTCGGGATCATGGTCCGTGGCCGGCTCCAGTTCCTCGGCACCGTCGCCGATCTCCGCGCCCGGGGAAGCGGCCCGGTCGAGGTTGCCGGGGGCGGCGAGTCGCGGAGCCTCGAACAGCTCTACCTCGAGATCACGTCGACCGACGGCCCCGGGTCGTCCCCATGATGCCTCCTCCCGCCCCCGACGCCGTTCCCAGGCCGATCAGCAGCGGCGAGGAATCGGGGATTTTCCTCCGCCTCCGCTGGCTCATCGCCCGTTCGACGGTGCGCGAGATGCTCCGCACGTCGCGCCTGCGGGTGTCGCTGGTGATCCTCTTGAGTGCTCTCTTCTGGGGATCGCTCTTCGGGCTGTTTCACGAGGCCTTCACCTTCGTCGATTCGCTTCACGCAGAGGTGATCTCGCTCCTCTTCAACGCCTTCTTCTCGTCGCTGATGGTGATGCTCGTCTTCTCCACCGGCATCCTCCTCTACAGTGGGCTCTACACGACACCAGAGGCGCGGCTGCTGCTGACGCTGCCGGTCCGGTCGGAGACGATCTTCGCCCACAAGTTCCAGGAGGCGTTTTGGTTCTCGAGCTGGGGATTCATCCTCCTCGGCAGCCCGATGCTCACCGCCTACGGCGTGGTCCGTCACGCCCCCTGGCCGTTCTTCGTGCTCATCATCCCCTTCATGGTGGCGTTCGTCGCCATCCCCGCGACGCTCGGGGGAATCGTTTGCATGGCGATGGTCGCCTGGATGCCAAGGCTGCGTCTCCACGCCCTCTCGATCGCCGTCGGTGCCGCCCTCGTGGCGATGATCGGCCTCGCCTGGATGGCGCTCGCCTCCCCCCGTGCCGACGCGATGTCGGCCGCCTGGTTCGAGCAGGCCTTCTCCCGGCTCTCGATCACCGAGCAGCGATTGCTGCCGAGCTGGTGGCTCTCCAGCGGGCTCATCGAGGCCGCTGCCCGCGCCAAGGACGGCACGGTGGCCCGCCACCAGACCGAGGCCCTCCGCTTCCTCGCCGTCCTCGTCTCCAACGCGCTGATGCTCCAACTGGTGGGCCGCCAGGTCGCCGCCCGCCTCCACCGCCTCGGCGCCAGCCAGCTCGTCAGCGAGATCCCCACCCGCCGGCAGCGCCGGATGAGCTGGTTTGACGAGCTTCTCTCCCGCGCCGGCACGGATCGTGGCCGGCCGCTCCGGCTCCTGATCGTCAAGGATCTGCGGATTTTCCGCCGCGACATCTCGCAGTGGTCGCAGTTCGTGATTTTCTTCGGCCTCCTCGGCCTCTATTTCTGGAACGTCCGGATCTTCAATTACCAGCATGCCTACGCGGCAATGATCGGATTTCTGAATCTCGCCGTGGTCGGGCTGATCCTCTCGACGTTCACAACCCGCTTCGTGTTCCCGATGATCAGCCTCGAAGGGCGCCGGTTCTGGATCCTCGGCCTCCTCCCGGTAAACCGCGACCAGATCGTGTGGTCGAAATTTATCTTCTCTTTTGTCGGCGGAATCGTGCCCTGCTGCCTCCTCGTGGCGTTGAGCGACACGATGCTGGGCATCGAGCCGTGGCTGATCGCCCTCCACGAGGTCTGCTGTGTGGTGCTGTGCGCGGGGCTGTCCGGGATCGCCGTCGGGATTGGCGCCCGGATGCCAGATCTGCGCGAGGTTTCCCCGTCGAAGATCGCGTCGGGGTTCGGGGGGACGTTGAGCCTCGTCTTCAGTTCGCTGTTCATCATCGCGGTCGTGCTCGTGACGGCACTGCCGGTCCACATCCGTTTCGCCGCCCAGGAGCGGGCCGTCGCCGTGGCGGGCTGGACCGGGGCCGACCGGGGAGTGGCCCTGGGGCTGGCCGCAGCCATCGCTCTGGGACTCCTGGCGACCTTCCTCCCCCTCTTCCTCGGCCTCCGCGCCTTCCGCCGGCTGGAGCCGTGAAGGTCTCCCCCGGCCGTTAGCCGGAGGCCCATTTTGCGGTTCTCCTCTGGACAGGAGAGCGGCGAGCGGGTTTCCTGACTCCTTGCCCCCTGTCGGCCGTGGAACAGCGATCCACGGGCACCAGTTACGTCGAAAACGGGTCGGGGGATGCGTTCCATGCCCCGCAATGCCATGCTCGACCATGCAACCGTCGCCGGAATCGGCCGCATGCCCCTCGGTTTTCCATCTTCCAACCGGCATACTCCCCCCGGCAGGCCCCCTGGACCGACGGCGAGGGTGGGGGCGGTGCAGTATCTGAACACCAAACCGCTCGTTCATGGCCTCGCCGGCCCCGGCATCGCCCTGGAATACGATCTCCCCAGCCGGTTGGCCGACCAACTCGCTGCCGGCAGCCTCGACGTTGCCCTCATCCCGTCGATCGAGTTTTTCCGCGGCGATGCCTACCGGCTCGTCTCCGACGCCTGCATTGGCTGCCACGGGCCGGTGATGAGCGTGAAGGTTTTCTTCCGCAAGCGACCCGACCGGATCGACACGCTCGCCGTTGACGAGGGCTCGCGGACAAGCATCGCCCTGGCGCGGATCCTCCTGGCTCACCGTTGCGGCGTGGCCCCCCAGATCGATGTCCTGCCGCTGGAAGACGACATCTCCGCCACGACGGCCGACGCCGTGCTCCTCATTGGCGATCGGGCGATCGGCGGGCAGCGCGGCAACTTCGAGACGGTCTGGGATCTCGGCGAGGAGTGGTGCCGCTGGACCGGCTTGCCGTTCGTGTTCGCCGTCTGGGCGGCGCGGCGCGATGTCCCCGAAGCGACGATCCGCCGCCTCGAACCGCTCCTCAATGCCGCCCGCGATACCGGCCGGGCCAACTTCGCCTCGATCGCGGCCGCCGAGGCGAAGGGGCACGGGCTCACCGTCCCCCAATGCCTTGGCTACCTGCGAGACAACCTCCACTATGATCTCGGTCTCCGGGAACGGGCGGCCTTGGCGCTGTTTTATGATCGGGCCGCGGCCCTCTCCCTCGCCCCAAAGGGGATCGACCTCGCTCGGGCCCTCGCCCTCCCCGGGGCGTTGATGTCACACTTGCCAGGGTCCTCCCCCCTGCGGATTCCAATACCATGACGCCAAGCATCGACCGCATCCTGGCCGACACCGTTGCCGGAAAGAGACTGTCCGCTGCCGACGCCCTCGTCCTCCTTCGGTCGCCCCACCTGGCTTCGATCGGCCGGGCCGCCAATGCCGTCACGGCGCGGCTCCATCCGGAGCCGTATCGCACTTACAACATCGATCGCAACATCAACTACACCAACGTCTGCACGGCGGTGTGTGACTTCTGCGCCTTCTACCGGCCGCCGAAGCATGCTGAGGGCTATGTCCTCGACCGCGAAGTGCTGATGGGGAAGATTGCCGAAATGGTCTCCGTCGGCGGCGACCAGATTCTCCTCCAAGGCGGGCTCCATCCGACGCTGGAACTGGAGTGGTATGAGGAACTCCTGCGGGACATTAAGGCCCGCTTCCCGCAGGTCAATGTCCACGGCTTCTCGCCGCCGGAGATCCATCACTTCACGAAGATCTCCAAACGTCCCCTGCGGGAGGTGCTCGAGCGACTCGCCCGGGCCGGGCTCGGCTCGCTCCCCGGAGGCGGCGGCGAGATCCTCGTCGACCGGGTGCGGAAGGAGATCACGCGCGGCAAGGTCCTCACCGACGACTGGCTCAACGTCCACCGGGAGTGGCACGCCGTCGGGGGGCGGAGCACCGCAACGATGATGTTTGGCCATGTTGAGACGCTCGCCGAGCGGATCGAGCATCTCGAGCGGATCCGCGAACTTCAGGACGAGACGGGGGGCCTGACGGCCTTCATCTGTTGGTCGTTCCAGCCCGAGAACACCGACCTGGCCACGATCCCCCCGGCCGGTCCGTTTGACTACCTGCGAACGCAGGCCGTCGCCCGGCTGTTCCTCGACAACGTCCCCAACATCCAGTCGAGCTGGGTGACCCAAGGGCGGGAGATCGGCCAGCTTGCCCTCCTCTTCGGCGCCAACGACATGGGGAGCCTGATGCTCGAGGAGAACGTCGTCAGCGCTGCCGGCACCGTCCACCACCTCACGCTCGCCGAGATGCGCTCGGCAATCTCCGAACTCGGCTGGATCCCACGCCGCCGCAACGTATTTTACGAACTGTTTGAAGACGAAGCCGAAGGCCCCCTTCCGACGACGCTCCCGGCGGCGGCCGCTCCGTGCGGCCCCACGGGCTGCGGATCGGTCGGCGCCCTGCTCCAGCCGAGTCTCGTGCCGGCTGCGGCGAAGTCGTGAGCCGAGCCCAACCGCTCTATCTCCGGGCCCGATGGATCGTGCCCGTCGGCCAGCGAACAATAGACGATGGCTGGCTGCGGATCCAGCGTGGCCGGATCGCGGCCATCGGCCGGCGGAGGCTCACTGGCAACCCGCCCTCCGGCCAGAGCATCGACCTCGGCGATGCGATCATCCTTCCCGGCTTCGTCAACGCCCACACCCACCTCGAGTTCTCCGATCTCGAGCGGCCGCTTGATGCCGAAGGGGGCCTGCCTGGGTGGATCGCCCGGGTCGTCGCCCTCCGCCGGGCCCGGCCGACCGGCGACGCGGCGGAGGCGAGGCTCGTCGCCGCGCTCCGGGCGGGCCTTGCCGAGAGCCTTTCCCACGGCGTAACGACGATCGGCGAGATTGCCACCGCCGTGCCCCGCGGCGGCTATCCGCCGGTCGGCCCGCGGCTGCGCGTCTACCGCGAGGCGCTCGGGCTGTCGTTCCTCGGCGGGAGCATGCCCGCGGGCATCGCCCGCGACCTCGATCGGCTCGGGGATTCCGCCGGGATCTCCCCCCATGCCCCGATGACGGTCTCGTCGGCCCTCGGCAAGGCGCTCCTCCGCGAGGCGGCCAGGCGCGATCTTCCCGTGACGATGCACCTCGCGGAGAGCCTCGCGGAACTCGCCTATGTCACCGGCGGCGGCGGGCCGTTTTGTGATCTCTTCGCAACCCTCGGCGCCTGGCCGGCCGACCGGCCGCCGCCAGTGCTCCCGCCGTCGGATTGGATCAGCAGGCTCGCGCGTGTTCGCCGCGGGAGCGTCGTCCATGGCACGTTCCTCGGGGAGCCTCCGGACGCCACCGCCCTCGACCGGCTCGCCCGCCACCGCGACCGTCTCGCCGTCGTCGTCTGTCCGCGCACGACCCAGCTCCTCTCCGATCGGCTCCCGCCAGTAAGTCAATTCCTCGCCGCTGGGATCCGCGTGGCGCTCGGCACCGATAGCCGGGCATCGAATCCCGATCTCTCGGTCCTCGCCGAGGCCCGCGAGCTCGTTGGCTCAGGCGCCGTGTCACCGACTGAAGCGCTTCCGATGCTATCGCGCGACGCGGCGTGGGCTCTCGGCTACGAGCACTGGGCCGGTTCGATCGCCGTCGGCCGCCCTGCCGATCTTGTCGTCCTCGCCCCCTCTGGGCCGTTCACCGATCCGCTCGACGCGATCCTTCGCCCCGACACCCGCGTCTTGGCCACGCTCCGAGCGGGCCGAGTCCTCCACGGCCACCTCGCCGGCGGGTGATTTCGGCGAAGTCCCTTCGAGCATCCGGACTGCCCACGAGAACGCTCGCACGACAAGCAGTCGACACCGTGCCTTGCTGGGCAAGGGGTGACGTGAAACGGCTGGCAAGACACCACGCTCAGAAACGGCGTACGACGTTGCCTCGTTGACCGGAGTGCAAATACAACATCCTCCATGAACGAAACGTTGACACCCCTTTGGGCGATCACCGAGGCGCGGCTGATGGCGGCCGTGGACCGGCTGGTCTCGGCTGCAGATCCATCGAAGGTTCTTCTCTTCGGCTCCCACGCGAGAGGGGACGCCGACAGCCACAGCGACGTCGATTTCATCGTTGTCGAGCGAACGGTGGCGAACCGTTTCGAGGAGACGGTCAGGCTCCATCAGGCCCTCACTGGCCTGCTCCTCCCGGCCGACATCCTCGTCGTGAGCGAGGAGGAGTTCGATGAGCGGTCGAGGACTCCAGGAACCGTCGAGCATTCCGCGGCCAAGGAGGGGCGTGTGCTCTATGACGCGGCCTGACCGGGTGACGACCCTCATCCGCAAGGCGAGTCAGGACGACGAGGGTTTTTCGGGGGCGTCGTTCGACCGCTCGGAGTGGCTGACAACGATCCGATCGCTGAGGGAGTTCGTTGAGTCGCGGATGAACGCGTGATCGCCGCGATCGTTAACGCATTGAGCCACACTTCGCCCCCGATCTGAGTTCAGTGGCCGGCCTTTTCAAGACCGGCACCGCGCCCTCACAGCCGGCAGTTGGCGATCCGGGTCTCGATGATCGCCGAAGCGCCGATCACCTCGAGGCGCTCCATAATCGCATGGACCTCACCGCGGCGGACCATCGCCCGCACCGCGCACCAGCCCGGATCCTCGAGCGCACTGACTGTCGGCGAATTGAAGCCGGGGGTGATCGACTCCGCTGCCGCCAACTGGTGGCGCGGGATGTTGTACTCGAGGAGCGAGTAGGTGCGGGCGAT
>Ga0209829_10002069_pt1 | contig 15535 bp, 5 predicted proteins | sample C_140205_EF_Meta_FD_187311 | JGI IMG/M metagenome (GOLD analysis project Ga0209829, IMG submission 187311) | Freshwater microbial communities from Lake Croche, Canada to study carbon cycling - C_140205_EF_MetaG (SPAdes) (version 2) | ecosystem: Environmental > Aquatic > Freshwater > Lake...
CACGGGGAGTCGTTCTTCTCGCTGTTCAAGAATCGATTCCGGGACAACGGGCTCTACCTGCTCGACGAACCCGAGGCGGCGCTGTCGCCGACTCGACAGGTCGAGTTTCTCGTGCTGATGCACGACTCCATCCGCCGGGGCTGCCAGTTCGTGATCGCCACCCACTCGCCGATCATCATGGCCTACACCGACGCCCGCATCCATCTCCTCGACCGGCAGGGGATTCACGACGTCGCCTATACCGACACCGAGCACTATCAGGTCACGCGGCGCTTCTTGAGCAATCCCAAGCGAGCGATCGAGACGCTCCTCGGCGAAGAGCCCGAGGGCAACTCGAGCGCTGGAGGAGACTCGTGAGCGTGGCCAGTGGCAGGGATCCTCTGCTGGCCACGAGGTGCTGACAGCAGCCGATCCACAAGCCTTGAAGCAGGAGGGACCGGCGGTTATACTTTCGGTATGAAAACAGCTGTCTCGATCCCTGACGACGTGTTCGCGGACGCGGAACGATTGGCATCGCGCCTGCAAACGTCTCGCAGCAATCTGTACGCCCGGGCGCTCGCCGAGTTTGTCGCCCGTCATGACGATGACCGCGTCACGGCTCTGATGGATCAAGCCGTCCGCGAAGCTGGAAGCGAAGATGGCACGTTTCCGCGTGCGGCCGCACAGCAAGCGGCTCGTCGCAACGAATGGTGATCGCACTGAATGATCGTTGCCCTCAATGATCATTGCGCAAGGCGAAGTCTGGTGGGCTGATCTCGCGGAGCCAATTGGCTCGAGCCCGGGATACCGTCGGCCGGTGGTCGTGCTGCAGTCTGACGCGCTCAACCGCAGCCAGATCGCCACGGTTGTCTGTGTCGTCCTGACGAGCAATCTGCGCTGGTCGATCGCCCCTGGCAATGTCTTGCTCAAGGCCAAGCAGACCGGACTCGATCGCGATTCCGTCGCCAATGTCACGCAACTGGTGACGATCGATAAGCGGCAGTTGACCGAGCGCGTCGGGAGAGTCCCGAAGCGACCGATGGAGGGGATCTTTTCCGGAATCGATCTCATCATGGGCCGATAAGACAGCACGCGCGAATGGGAAAGAGCCAGACCCGTCGGGGGGACGGCCGGTGCCTTGGGGGCGTACACTTGCTCTTCAGTGGCGGAGGGGATGAAACGCCTCCGCCCCCGCCGCGTGTTCCCCCGGGGCATTCCATGGCCAGCCGATGCCGCCACCGTTCTCTGCCGAAGCGTCGCTCTGGCCCGCCCATCCTCCCTCGTCTCGCCCCCCGGAGCCTGCTGCCGTGCCCCGTTTGCCACGTGTCGCCCCGGTCCTCGCCGGGCTTTTGGTGCTTCTCGGCTGGGGCCTGGTCATGAATCCTCCCGGCCGCTCCGCCGAGCCCCCCGCTCCAAACCGCGCCCGCGAAGGGCAGTGGGTGACGGTGCAACGGGCCCTCGACGAAGGAAAACCAAAATCGGCCGTCGAGGCGCTGACGGGGATCGAGCAGGGGGCGATCGCCGCCAAGGCCTGGGACGAAGCGGCGCGGGCGATCGCCACGCGCGTTCACGCCGACACCGGCGACCGCCCCCCGGAAGACCCCGAGCGGCTCGTCCGCCTCGAAGCGACCATTGAAAAGGCCCCCGCCGAAGTCAAGCCGGTCCTCGAGGCGATCCTCGCCAACTGGACATGGAGCTTTTTCCAGAACAATCAGTGGCGCTTCGCGCAGCGGACCCAAGGGGCTAGCGGCGGCGTCAACGAAGAGGGGAAGGCCGTCGAGGGGCTCGCCGGAATCGCTTCCTGGGATCTGCCGCGCGTTGTCGCCGAGGTCCGCCGCCGGTTCACCGCCGCCCTCGATCCGGCCGAACGGCTCCGGGCGCTGCCAGTGGGGGAGTGGAATCAGATCCTCGACAAAGGCGCGATGCCCGATGCCTGGCGACCGACGGTGTGGGATGTCGTCGCCCACGACGCCCTCGCCTTCGCCGCATCAGGCGTCCGCGGACTTGCCGATCCAGAGGATCTGTTTGAGTTCGAGATCGATTCGCCCCCCCTCGGCACGCGGCAGGAGTTTCTCACCTGGAGGCCAGAGGAGGCCACGACCGACTCCGATTCACCGCTCTTAGGCGAGATGCTGCTCTTCCGCCGCCTTCTCGAGGCCCACGCCGGCGACGTCGACCGCACGGCGCTGCTCTCGGCCGACCTCGACCGGATCGAGCGGGCAAGCGCCGCCGCGCTCTCTCCCGGCGGCGACGAGGATCGCAACGCCCGAACGACGAAGGCACTCGAAGCCTTGCTCGAAGACTGCGGCGACAACGAAGTCGCGGCGATGGTTCGCCACCGGCTGGCGGGTGTGGTGCGCCAAAGCCATGAGGACGATGCGGTGGTGAAGGCCCGGGCCATCGCCGCCGCCGGCGCTGCCTCAGATCCCGAATCGGCTGGCGGCAAGCTCTGCAGAAATCTTGTCGCTGAGATCGACAGCAGGTCGCTCGAGCTTTTCACCGAGCGCACGTGGACCGCCCCCTGGCCGACGATCCGGGCGCGCTCCAAAAACCTCGCGAAGGTCCATATCCGCATCGTGAAGGCCGATTGGCTCGCCCGTCTCCGCGCCGGCAAGCCACAGTGGCAGTGGCTCGATGATGGCGACCGGGCCAAGCTCGTCGCTGTAAAGCCTCTCAAGGCCTTTGCCGTCGACCTCCCCGCCACGGACAACCTCCGCGACCAGACCCACGACATCAAGGCGCCCGAGGATCTCCCCCCCGGCCCGTATTGGGTGCTCGCGAGCGCCGACAACGACTTCGGCGCCGACGACAACGTCGTGGCCACGACGCTCGTGTGGGTGACGCGCCTGGCGGTGGTCCAGCACACGAGCGTCTTCCCCGGTGCCGGCGGCCCGCTGGCTGGCCACGTCGTCGACAGCGCAAGTGGCGGGCCCTTGGCCGGCGTCACGGTACAGGCGTTCGTTCGCGCTCAGGCCGGCAACCCGGCGCCGTTCGAGCCGGCCAGCAAGACGACGACCGACGCCGACGGCTTCTACGAGCTTGCCGTCGAGCCGCAGCGTGAGACGCTCCTCCAGTTCTCGGCCACGCTCGACGGCGCCCTCCACGAGATCGCCTCCGATCCGCTTTCGGTCTGGCAGCAGGAGCAGCCGCAGCAGCATGCGAGCTTCATCCTCATGGCCGACCGCGGCATCCACCGCCCCGGACAGATCGTCCGCTACAAGGGGATCCTCGCCCACGCCGATCGGGCCAATCGCAATTACCGGGCGCTTGCCGACCGCGATGTGAGCGTGACGTTCCGCGACGCCAATGGCCGCGAGCTTTCCCGGCAGCCGCAGAAGACGAATCCGACCGGCTCCTTCCATGGCGAGTTTGCTATTCCCGCAGGCGCCCTCCCAGGGCAATGGACCATCATCGCCGACGGGGAGGGGACGACCGGTGTCCTCGGACTTCGCATCGAGGAGTACAAGCGGCCGAAGTTCAAAGTCGAGCTCGCCGCGCCCCGCAACCCTGTCGTCCTCGATAAAGCCGTTTCACTCGTCGGCACCGCCACCACCTACACCGGCCTGCCAGTGGCCGGTGCAAAGGTCCGCTACCGGGTCGAGCGACAGATGCGCTTTCCTCCCTGGTGCCGCTGGTTCTTCCCCTGGATCCCGTTCGACGCGGGCCCGGCCCGGATTCTGCGCGGCAGCGCCACGACCGATGCCGATGGACACTTCACCGTCGAGTTTCCAGCGAAGCCCGACCGGGGCGTGCCGGTTGAGAGCCTGCCGGTGTTCACCTATCGGGTGATCGCCGACGTCACCGATCCCTCCGGCGAGACGCGCTCCGCCGACCGGGCCGTCCGCGCCGGTTACGCGCCGCTGCAAGCCGATGTGAAGGCCGATGCCTGGCAGGCCAGCGGCCTAGACGGCGCGCCAGCCGAGGTGACGCTCACCGTCACGACGCAGTCGCTCGACGACGAGCCGCGCGCGGCCACTGGCACGCTCACGATCCGCCGCCTCGTCCAGCCGGAGCAGCCGCTCCGCGGCGACCTCCTCCAACCATTCGCCGTGGCACGCCCCCGCGCTGAACCGGGGGCCCAACATGGCGGCAAGCCGGGGAGGATCCCGGCCGCGCTTCCCCCGCCCGATCCGAATGATCCTCAAGGCTGGGAGAGCGGCGCGGAGGTCTTCAAAGCCGAGGACACCACCGACGGAGTCGCCGGCAAGGCGGTGGCGAAGGTCAAACTGGGTCCCGGCGTCTACCGGGCAGAGTTTGTCGTCGCCGGGGCCGACGGCTCCCCGGACGTGAAGGCCCTCCACACGATTGAAGTCGTCGACCCCGAGGCCACCACCGCCACGATCAAGCGGCCCCTCATGCTCACCGCGGCGACAACGACCGCCCAACCGGGAAGCCCGTTCGAGGCGATCGTCGCCACCGGCTACGACCAGGGACGCGCCCTCGTGGAAGTGCTCCGCGACGGCAAGCTCCTCGCGCGCTCCTGGACCGAGCCGGGGCGGACGCAGTGGCCGGTACGGGTCGACGTTGGCGACGAACACCGCGGCGGATTTTCGCTGCGGACCTGGATGGTGCGCGACGGCCGGCTCCATCTGAAGGAGCAGGTGATCGACGTCCCCTGGACAAACAAGACCCTCGAGATCGCCTGGGAACGCTTCACCCGCCGCGTCGAGCCGGGGGCGAAGGAGATCTGGCGGGCACGCGTAAAGACAGCCGACGACGCCCTCGACGGGGCAGGGAAGGGGGTGCCGGCCGAGATCGTGGCGACCCTCTACGACCAGTCGCTCGATGCCCTTGCTCCGCTCGCCTGGCCTCCCGGGCTTTCCGGGCTTTTCCGCCGTGAGTCGTCGACGGTGAACACGCTGTTCAGCAATCGGGCCGAGGTCCTCCAGCAGATCGTGGGAAGCTGGGCGATGCCGCAGGTGCCGGTGGAGATCAGCTTTCGCCGGTTCCGCGATCCCTTCGGCCCCCAGTCGATGCAGTTCTTCGGATTCAATCGCCGCGGAATGATGCCGATGATGCGCGGCGCCATGCCTGCATCGCCGATGATGGCTGACGGCATGCTGGTCGAAGGAATGATGGGCAGGGATGCCGCCCCGGCCCGGATGAGTCGGCTGATGGCCAAGGGGGCGCCTGTCGCCCTCGGCCTTGAGGTCGATTTCGCCGCTGTGGGCGCGGGGGGAGGCCCGCCGCCAGCGGCCAACACGGCTGCCGCCGCGCCGCCGCCGCGGAAAAACCTCGTCGAGACGGCCTTCTTTCTGCCGGCCCTGACAAGCAACGACGACGGTAGCGTGACGATCGAGTTCACCCTCCCCGACACGCTCACCACCTGGCAGTTCAAGTCGCTCGCCCACGACGCGAGCCTCCGCTCCGGCACGCTCCTCGACACGGCCGTGGCCGCCAAGGATCTGATGGTCGAGCCGGTCGTGCCCCGGTTCCTCCGCGAAGGAGACGTCGTCGAGATCCCGGTGAAGGTCGGCAACCGCTCGACCGGCGCGCTTGCGGGAAAGGTGCGTCTGGAACTCTTCGACGCCCGCACCGGCGACTCCCGCCAAGCCCTCCTCGAGACGCCGGCCGAGCAGCCCTTTGAGCTTGCCGCCGGGCAGTCGCGGCCGGTGGTCTTCCGGGTGCGCGTCGCCGATGGCACAGAGACGTTGCGCTATCTCGCCACCGGCTCGGCCGGCCGGGCCGCCGATGGTGAGGAGGCCTTTCTGCCGGTCCTCTCCCGGCGCGTGCTCGTCGACGAGTCGGTGCCGATCACGCTCCGCGGCCCCGGCTCGAAAACGGTGACTATTCAGCGCCTCGCGACCGTCAAGGATCACCCGTCGATCGCCAGCCAGTCGCTCGTCGTTCAGGCGGCGTCGAACCCGGCTTGGTATGCCGTCCTCGCCCTGCCGTCGATCGCCGAGCCGACCGACGAGAGCGTCGAGACCCTGTTCACGCGGCTCTACGCGAATGCCTGGGCCGGCCACATCGCCCGCTCCGACGAGCGGATCGCGGCCGTCTTCGAGCAGTGGCGCAATCCCCCCCCAGGCCAGAAGCCGCTCGAAAGCCCCCTTGAAAAGAACTCGGAACTGATGCAGACGCTCCTCGCCGAGACGCCGTGGGTCCGTGAGGCAGTCGACGAGCGCGAGGCGCGGCACCGCATCGGCCTCCTCTTTGATGCCAACCGGGCGGCCGATGAACAGGCTTCGGCCCTGCGGCGCCTCGAAGGAATGCGCGCCGGCGACGGCGGCTGGCCGTGGTTCCCCGGTGGACGGACCTGCACGCCGGTAACGCTCTCGATCCTCGCGGGCTTCGGCCGGCTCCGTGCCGCCGGGGTCGATCTCGACATCCAGCCGGCGCTCGCCACGCTCCCCTGGCTCGATGGTCAGTTTGTCGAGTGGCGGAATGAAGCGAGAAAAAGAGAAAAGCGGGAGCCGACAATCGACTCTGGTGTCGCGCTGGCCCTCTACGCCCGCAGCTTCTTCACGGCCGACATGCCGCCGCAAGGCGAGGCCGCAGCGGCGATCGATTTCTGGCGCGACGTCGCAAAGAAAACCTGGATGAAGGTCGATGCCCGCCGCTCGCAGGGGCATGTGGCGATCGCGCTCTTCCGATCGGGTGATCGCGAGACGGCGCTGTCGATCATCGACAGCCTCCGGCAGCGGGCCGTCGACGCCGACGTCAAGCCGGGCGAGGAAAAGGATTCGTGGCAGGGGATGTGGTGGCGCGATCCCCATCCGGCCTGGTGGCAGTGGGCCGCGGCGCCGATCGAGACTCAAGGAGTCATGATCGAGGCCTTCGACGAGGTGGCCGGCGATCGCGATGCCGTCGAGGCGCTCAAAGTTTGGCTCCTGTCGCAGAAGCGCACGAGCCGGTGGCGCGGCAACCGGGCCACGGCCGATGCCGTCGGCGCGCTGCTCGGCCGCGGCGCAGATCTCCTCGCCTCGACCGAGCTGGTGACGATCGACGTCGGCGGCGAGAAGCTCGAACCGGGAAACGATGGCACACCCCGAGCCGAGGCCGGCAGCGGATTCATCGAGACCCGCTTCACGCGCCGTGAGATCGAGCCCCGGATGGGGACTGTCACGCTCTCGCGAAAGGCGAAGGGGCTGGCCTTCGGAGGCGTCCACTGGCAGTATCTCGATGACATCGCCAATCTCCCGGCAGTGGGCCGGGCGGAGCTCGCGATCGACAAGCAGCTTTTCGTGAAGCGGCAGACGAAGGCCGGGTCAGAGCTCGTGGCCGTGGATGGCGCGACGCGCGTCGAGGTGGGGGATGAGCTCGTTGTGCGGCTCGTCGTGACCAGCGATCGCGATTATGAGTTCCTCGAGCTCTTCGACCACCGCCCGAGCCTCACCGAGCCGGTCGACGTCCTCTCGGGGTGGCGGTGGGCCGACGGGGCCGGCTGGTACCTGGCCGTCCGCGATGCCTCGACGCAGCTGTTCTTCGAGCGGCTGCCGCGTGGGACGCACGTCTTCGAGTATTCGCTCCGGGCGGCGCACCGGGGCAGCGCCTCGAGCGGGTTCGCCTCGATCCGCAGCCGCTACGCGCCGGAGTTCTCTGCCCACTCCTCTGCGGTTGGCCTGAAGGTGGAGTGAACGGCGCCGTGGTATCCTCCGCGGTATGCAACAGCCTCATAAACCGAACGATCAGCCCCGCCGCGATGAGGACGGCGCGGTGGTGAGCACCGAACTGGCCCGCGAGCGCAACCGCGAGGCGGCCGACCGCACCTTACTCGCCTGGATCCGCACGAGCCTGGCGATGGTCAGCCTCGGCTTCGGCATCGAGCGCTTCGGCCAGGCGGCGATGAGCCTCGACGGCGGGGGATTCTCGCCTCTGAAGACGAGGTTTTACGGGGCGACGCTCATGGCCCTGGGGATCGTGGCGACGCTCGCCGGGATGTGGGAGCACCGGCTCGTTCTCCGGGCAGTGTCCCAAGACGATTACCGCTATTCCGACCGCCCCCCGATCGCGCGCTGGCTCGGTGCCGGGCTCGTCGTCGTGGGGATCGCCGGGCTGGCCGCAATGCTCGTCACCTTCTGAACTCCGAGGATCCGCCCGTGGTCTGGGATCATGTCTACGACCCGCTCGGTTCCCCGCTCCTCTCCACGCTCGTGGCGATGCTGCCGCTGGTGATGCTGCTGGGATTGCTTGCCGGCTGCGGATGGTCGGCACAGCGTGCAGCGATTGCCGGTCTGGCAACGGCCCTCGGCGTCGCCGTCGGTGTCGTCGGGATGCCGCTGGATGCTGCGGCTGCGGCCACGCTCTACGGTGCCTGCTTCGGGCTGTTCCCGATCGGGTGGATCATCGTCACGGCGATGTTCCTCTACAGCCTGTCGGTGGAGGCAGGTGCCCTCGACGTCATGAAGCGGTCGGTGACCCGGCTCTCCCCCGATCACCGCATCCAGGCGCTCCTCATCGCCTTCGCATTCGGCGCGTTCCTCGAGGGGGCCGCCGGCTTCGGCGCACCGGTGGCGATCTCGGCGGCGCTCCTCACCGGAGCCGGATTCCCCGCCTTCGAGGCGGCTTGTCTATCGCTCATCGCCAACACCGCCCCGGTCGCGTTCGGTGCCCTGGGAACCCCGATCATCACCCTCGCCAAGGTCACCGGCCTCGAGGAGCAGGCAATCTCGGCGATGGCAGGCCGGCAACTCCCCTTCTTTTCGCTCATCGTCCCGGCCTGGATGGTGGTGACAATGGCGGGCTGGAAGGGGCTCGTCGGCGTCTGGCCGGCGGTCCTCGTCTGCGGGGCCTCGTTCGCGCTGGTGCAGGCGGGCGTGGCGAACCTCGTCGGCCCAGCGCTGGTCGACGTCGTCGGCGGGTTGGTGAGCCTCGCCTGCCTGGCGGCGTTCATGCGGGTCTGGCAGCCGCGGGAATGCTGGCGCTACGGCGCGGCGGAAAGGCCGTCCCCGGCGACCGGCCCGGAGGCGATCGATCCCCCGGCTAGGATCGTGTGGGCCTGGATGCCGTGGGTATTTCTCTCGCTCTCGGTGTTTGCCTGGGGGTTGCCGGCGGTGAAAGCCGCGCTCGAGGCCAAGCCGGAGAGCGCCTTGGCGGACGTCGTGCCGATCGCGATCGTGGCGCCGGAGTTCCCGGTGCCCCGCCTCCACGAGGCCGTCGCCAAAGTCGCGCCGGCAACGCACCTCGATCGCGAACTGGAACGGGCGGTCTTCCGCCTCAACTGGCTCTCAGCCGCAGGCACGGGGATCCTCCTGGCGGCGCTGGTCGCTATTCCCTGGCTGGGAATCGCTCCGCGGCAGGCCTGGCGGATCTGGGGGGAGAATCTCTCCCGGCTCGCCGTCCCCCTGGTGACAATCGCCGCAATGCTGGCGCTGGCCTTCGTCACCCGCTATTCCGGGACCGACGTAATCCTGGGGCTGGCGATGACGCGCACCGGCCCCGCCTACCCGTTGTTCGCGGCGCTCCTCGGCTGGCTCGGCGTCGCCCTCACCGGATCCGACACCTCGAGCAACGCCATGTTCGGCAGCCTCCAGCGCGTCACCGCCGGGCAACTCGGCCTCGATCCGCTCCTGATTTGCACTGCCAACAGCACCGGTGGCGTGATGGGGAAGATGATCGACGCCCAGAGCATCGTTGTCGCCGCCACCGCCACCGGCATCGATCGCCAGGAGGGGGCGATCCTGCGGCGGGTCTTCCCTCATAGCCTCGCCTTGGCGGTGCTTGTCGGGCTGCTCGTCTGGCTCCAGACCGGCCCGCTGGCCTGGATGGTCCCTCATCACTAGCCCCACGCGGGCTGTGGTTCGGCGGGGGGGCGGCGGAGGGGTGCACGGGCATCCGCAGCCGCTAGAATTGGATCGCTCCCCGGCCGGTCCCATCGGCTCTCTTTACTCCCCAGCCTAAAGCAGGCCCCGCCATGCGACGCGTCAACGTGCCGCTCATCATCGGTATCGCTCTTCTCCTCTTCGGCGGCGTGGCGGCAACGTATCTGCTCCATCGCTTCCAGGTGCGGCGCAACGCCGAGGACATGGCCCGTCAGGCCAAACGCCACATCGACGAAGGGAACGACGAAGAGGCGATCAGGCTCCTGGGGCGGTACGTCGCCCTCCGGCCTGAAGACGCCCCGCGGCAGCGCGAGTATGCCGAAGTCCTCCTCCGCCAGGTCGATTCGGGCAAGGCCAACCCCCGCGCCGTCGGCGCGACGCTCGCGGCCCTCGAAGTGACGGTCCGGAGAAACCCCGAGGAAGACGACCTCCGCGAAAAACTGGCAACGCTGCTGGCCCGGACGGGGGACGCCGACTCCGCCCGCGACCACTTCGCCATGATCCGAGACCGGCGCACCGCCCGCGAGTCCAACGACGACACCATTCGCGTCGACCTGCTCTATGCGGCGATGGCTACGCGCACTGGGCAGTTCGACGAGGCCGAGGCGGTCCTCGCCCCCCTCACCGGCTTCGACCAGCGGACGAAACAATTCGACCCCGCCTTCAAGCCGGCCCCCGGCCATCCCGAGGCCTTCTCCAACCTCGCAGGGATTCTCGAGCGACACCGCCGCGACCCGAAGACGGCAACACGGATCGTGGAGCGGATGGTCGAACTGGCGCCCGACGACGTGGCAACGTGGAAGATCATGGCCGCCTGGCAGATGGGGCATGGGCAGATCGACGAAGCCACCAAGGCGGTGGAGAAGGCCCGGGCGCTGGCCCCCGACGACCAGGAGGTGGCCCTCTTCGAGCTTCAGGTGGCGATGGTCGGGAAGCGTTTCGACCGGGTCGAGGAGCTCCTCGCCGGGCCGCTCCACGATGCCCCCGATTCCGAACAAATCGTCGCCGCGAAGGCCCTCTTGGCTGGCCAGCAAGGGGACAGGGACGGCGTGATCGCCATCTACCGCGACGCCCACGCTTCGAATCCCGCCAACCCTATCTATCGGGTCGAGCTCCTCATCGGGCTGGCCGATCTTCGGCGGATCGACGAGCTCCGCCCGCTGATCGCCGAATCGCTGCCGATCCTCGGCAAGGACGCAGTGCCGATCCTCTGGGCCGAGGCGGTGGTGGCGATGTCGGAGCAGCGCTGGCTTGAGGCGCTCCAACTCTGGGAGCGCGTCAGGGCCCAGATCGCGACCGATGCGGCGCTCACCCGGCGCGTCGAGACGTTTGTCGCGACCTGCTACGGCGCGCTCGGCCAGCGCGATCAGGCCAACGATGCCCGCAAGCGGGCCTTCGCCGATGCCCCCGAATCGGCCGGCGCCCGATACTTCGAGATGATCGCTCTCGAGCAGACCCCGCGCTGGCGGGAAGCGCTGCAGATCGCCGAGGAATTGGCGGCACAATTGCCTGCCGGGACGTTGGCCGACAACCCGCCGCTCTGGAAGCCGCTGCTGCGACTCCGCATCCGGGACCAGGTCACGCGCGACGAGCCGCAACGCGACTGGGACAAGGTCGAGACGCTCATCGAAACAATTGCCGCGAAGCCCGACGTCGATCCCAACGAGATCGAGCGGATGAAGGTCGACCTGCTCGCCGCCCAGGGAAAGCTCGACGAGGCCCTCGCCGCTTCCGAAACCCTGATCGCAGACCACGCCGACAATCACTCGCTCTTTGCCCAAAACCTCCTTCTCATCGTCGCGTCCGGCCGGGCCGACGATGCCCGGGCGAGGCTCGCCGGGGCCGCCGATGCGCTCCGTGACTCCGCTGAAGTGCTCGAGGCAGAAGCCCGGTTGGCGGCAACGGCCCCAGCCGCCGAAGCAGCCGGCTGGCTCACCGACCTTGAGGCCCGGATGGGGCGGGTGAATGGCCCCGCCGCCGATCGTTGTGCCCGCCAACTGATCGCGATCCATATCGGCCGGGGGAATGTCGCCGACGCCGAGCGCCTCGCCAAAAAGGTCCTCGCGGGGCAACCGAAGGACCTCGCGATCCGCCAGGTCGTGCTCGAAATCGCCGCCGAACGCGACGCCGTCGACGAGGTCGCCCGCGAGGCCGCCGAGATCGTCCGTGTTTCCGGGCCGACCACCGCCTCCGCTCGGCTGGCGACCGCTGTTTCTCGGATCGTCGGCATCCGCGCCGAGCGGCAGAAGATGAGCTTCGAGGAGACCCCGACCGTGGCCCTCAAGCCCGAGGATCGCGCCATTCTGGAAGAGGCCCGTGGACTCCTCGTCCAGGCGGGCGAGGAGCGGCCACGCTGGTCGGAGGTGCCGCGAATGCTGGCGGCGATCGCCGAGCTCCAGGGGGATCCAAGCGCCGCCATCGGCCACCTCCGCAGCGCGGTCGGACTCGGAGAGACGCTGCCGTTCGCGCGGCGCCGACTGGCCATTCTCCTCTCGGCAGCCGGTCGCCTCGACGAGGCAGCGCCGGTGATCGCGTCGCTCGGCGATGCAGGCGGCCCGGCCATCGACCGGATCCGCGCCCAGGTCCTCGGCTCCGCGGGCCGGACCGATATCGCCCTCCAGATTGGCGCTACCCTCACGCCGGATGATTGTCGCGATCCGCAGCAGCTGGTGTGGTACGCCCGGTTGCTGGCCAGCTGCGGCCGATCGGAGGAGGCCGAGGCGGTCTGCCGCCGGGCGACCGATGCGGCGCCCACCGATGCAAACGCTTGGCTGACCCTCGTCCGGCTGCAGGCTGCCGCCGGAGGGGTCGAGCGGGCGACCGAGACGGCCGGCCTGGCGCTTTCGAAGCTCGAGGGTCCATCCCGCGAACGATTCGAGGCCGTTGTTGACGAAACGATCGGTTCCCCGGAGGCGACCGAACGCGTTGCCCGGGAGGCGGTCGAGAAGGCCCCCGACGATCTCGTCGCCGCCCGACGTCTCGTCGACCTCCTCCTGCGGCGCAATCGCCCCGCTGAGGCCGGCCCGGAGCTGCGGCGGATCATTGGGCTGGAATCAGCCCGGGGAACCCCGACGATCGCCTGGGCCAGGCGCGTCCTCGCCTCGCAGTTGGCCGCCAGCCCGCGCTATGGCGATCTCCAGCAAGCGCTCGAGATCCTCGGGAAGAATGTCGACGGAACAGGTCTCCAGTACTCAGAGGACGTCGCGCTGTCGATCAGCTTCCTGATCGGCAGGAGTGACCCGACCAGTTGGCGCAGGGCCCAGGGCCTGTTCGAGACCCTCGCCAAACGTCGCCCGCTGACCGTCGACGAACGGATCAGCCTGGCCCGGATCCAGTCGCTGGTCGGAAACCGCACGAAGGCCCGCGACGATCTCAAGGCGATCGCAATCTCCACCGAAACGAGCACGGCCGTCGTCGGCTCGATCGTCGAACTGCTCACCAACGATCGCGACTTCGTGGAGGCAAACTCATGGCTCCGCCGCCTCAAGGAATCGGCCCCCGACCTCCAGACGACAGTCCGCCTCGAGGCGAAGCTGGCCCTCGCCGAGGGGGAGCGCGACCGGGCTGCCCGCGCGGTGGCGAAGCTCTTCGACGATGAGACCCTGACCGCGCAGAATGCCCCCCGCCAGCTTTCGGCGGCCCGGGTCGCCGCCGACCTCGGTTTCCCCGAAGCCGCCGACGGAATGCTCGAGCGCTACGCCTCGATGTCGCCGGAGGGGGTCGCGATGCGGGCCATGTCGCTCGGACGCCAACACCGCACCCCGGAGGCGGTGGCGTTGCTGGAGACGATCCGCGGCAAGGTATCGCCGGCGATGTACCTCGACGCCTTGGCGGTGATCCTGCGGCATGCGGAGACGGCATGCGACCCCGCGATCGATGACCTCGTCGCCGGCTCGATCGAGGCGATCCGGCGCGAGAATCCCGGCTCCCCCGAGATCGGGCTCCAAGCCGCAATCGCCAAGGAATCCCTCGGCCGGATCGCCGAGGCGGAGCAGGACTACCGCCAGCTCCTCGCCACCGAGGGCTTGGGGGATGTCCAGGCCGGGATCGTGGCGGCCAACCTCGCCTGGATGCTCGCCCGCCCGGAGACGGCCGACGAGGCACTCGAGCTCGTCGAGCGGGCGATCCGCGAGCTTGGCCCGCTCCCCGACATCCTCGACACTCGGGCGCTCATCCGCCTCGCCAAGGGACAGACGATCCTCGCCCTCGAGGACATGAACGACGCTGTTCTCTCCCCCTCCGCGCTCAAGCTCCTCCATCTCGCCGCGATCCAGACCGAGCTCACCGACCTCAAAGCCGCCAGCGATTCATTGGCGCAGGCCAAGGCGCTCGGGCTCGGCCGAGAACGCCTCACCCCCGACGATGCCGCGCGACAGGAGCGGGTGGAGTCGTTCCTCGCTTCCGCCGATGGAAAAAGCTGACATGGAGCGTGTTTGCCCCTTGGAGAGGCCCCTGGATCGTCATGCCCGGACACGCCGGTGCGGTCTGCGGAGCCGTTGTGCCGGTCGATGGCTGATCGTCGCCTGGCTGTGTATCTTCGCGCCGCTCCTCGGTCAGGGGGGCGATCCGCGGGCGGCCGACGGCGCGGAATGGACGGTCCCGTTCGGGGGGAACGCCTATGAAGTGGCGTCGAAGCCCGGCTCGAATGACGGGCTCGAGCGCGGTGGAGCGGAGGTCCGCTGGCACGATCCGGAGACGACCTGGAGCGTCTGGTTCCACATCGATCGATCGGCCGACGCCACGGTGGAGCTGGTCTCGGCGGAAACCGGCGGCCGGGCCGAAGTGGAACTGACGCTCGGCGATACCGCCGTCACCGCCGAACTCTCCGGCAACGATCGCGGAACCGCCCCGTTCGGGACCTTTCCCCTCGTTGGCCCGGGCTACATCAAGGCCGAGATCCGGGGGGTGCGCCGCGAGGGTGGGGCCTTCGCCAGCGCTCCTGTCCTCCGGATCCGCTCGGAGACGCCCGAGCTCGTCGTGACCGCCGTCACCACCAACGATGGCGCTATGTATTACTGGGGCCGTCGCGGCCCCTCGGTGCACCTTGGTTACTCGCTCCCGGCCGAGAAGGAGATTGAGTACGCCTACGGTGAAGTGACCGTCCCCGAGGGGGAGGATGCCCTCGGCAGTTTCTTCATGGCCAATGGGTTCGGGGAGGGTTACTTCGGCATGCAGGTCAACGGCCCGGCGGAGCGGCGCGTGCTGTTCTCCGTCTGGAGCCCGTTCACGACCGACGATCCGACGAAAGTGCCCGAGGCCGATCGCGTCGCGCTGCTCCGCAAGGGGGAGGGGGTGCGGACGGGCGAGTTCGGCAATGAGGGGAGCGGTGGCCAGAGCTTTCTCGTCCATCCCTGGAAGGCCGGCCTCACCTACCGCTTCCTGACCCGCGTCGAACCGGCCGGAGACGACACGACGACCTACACCTCATGGTTCGGCGAGGGGGATGCGTGGCGGTTGATCGCGTCGTTCCGCCGCCCGCGGACCGATCGCCACCTGACGGGCTTTCATTCCTTCCTCGAGAACTTCCTCGACACCACCGGCAACGTCGGCCGACGGGCGCGCTACGCGAACCAATGGGTGCGCGACACCGAGGGCACCTGGCACCCGATCAGCACGGCGAGGTTCACCGGCGATGCCACGGCCTCCGGTGGCCACCGCCTCGATTACGCCGGGGGGCTGGATGGCGATGGATTTTTTCTGCGCAACTGCGGCTTCTTCTCGCCGCCGGTGAAGCTCGGCAGCGTGTTCACCCTCGATCCGCCGCCGGCAAAACGGCCGGCGATCGATCTTGA
>Ga0209829_10002070_pt1 | contig 15526 bp, 15 predicted proteins | sample C_140205_EF_Meta_FD_187311 | JGI IMG/M metagenome (GOLD analysis project Ga0209829, IMG submission 187311) | Freshwater microbial communities from Lake Croche, Canada to study carbon cycling - C_140205_EF_MetaG (SPAdes) (version 2) | ecosystem: Environmental > Aquatic > Freshwater > Lake...
GTGAAATGCACCAGCTCCACATTGGCGTCGGACTTCAGCAGATTGCGCCAGGTGCGTTCCCCCGCATGGGGCTCGCCCGACACCAGCAGCACCTTCAATTTATCGCGCACGCCCTCGATGGTGACGACGGCCTTGTTGTTCAGCGTGGTCAGCTCGTCCGCCAGCGGGGCGATCTCCAGCTCCACCACATTCGGCCCGCCATGTTCGATCATCACGGGCGCGCGCACGATCTGGCCCGGCGTGGCGCGGATGGTCGCGACGTCTACGCCATCGCGCCGCAGGGTGATCGCCACCCGCTCGCCCTTGTCGGCGGTGTCGAGCACGCGCACGGCGATGGTCTGCTCCTTGCCGACAATGCCGAAACGCGGCGCCTCCACAAGCTCGATGCGCCGGTCGCGCTCGCCCGCATGGCCGGTCACGAAAACATGCAGCGGCGCCTTGAAGCCGAGCGCGCCAGCGGAAGCGGGGATGTCATGCACCACGCCATCGGTGACCAGAATGGCCGCGCCCACGCGCTCGGGCGGCACATCGGCGAGCGCCGCGTTGAGCGATGAAAACAGCCGTGTGCCGTCATTGCCCGTATCAGTGGCGCCGCCATCGATGAAGCGGGTCTCGATGTCGCCCAGTCCCTCGAGCGCCTTCTCGATCTCCGCGCGCGCCTTGTCGGTTTGCGCCTTGCGCTCGCCGATGGTCTGGCTTCCGCTGCGGTCGAGCACCACGGCGACCACATCCTTCAGGGGATTGCGATCCTCGCGCACCAGCGACGGGTCAGTCAGCGCTAAGAGCACAAGCGAAAGGCCCACGGCTCTGAGAAAGGCGCCGCGCCGCCGCGTCCAGACGCCAAGGCCCACCACGATCAAGGCGCCGAGCGCCAACGCGATCAGTAGCGGGATCGGGATGAGGGGGGAGATCTGGAGGTTGAAGGAGGTCAATGGGCCAGCCGCTCCAGAAGGTCACGCACATGCACCTGATCGGCCTTGTAGTTGCCGGTGAGCGTGTAGATGACGATGTTGACGCCAGCCCGCAGCGCCATCTCCCGCTGCCGTCCCGTGCCGGGCGTCAGCGGAAACAGCGGTTCGCCATTGCGCGACACGGCCCAGGCGCCCGCCAGATCATTCGAGGTGATGAGGATGGGCGAGACATTGTCGCCCGAGCGCACGGGCCGATTGGCGCGGTCGGCCTCGGGAGGCAGAGCCTCGATCCACATCTGGCCGATGGTGGTGCGGCCCACGAAACTGTCCAGAAGATAAAAGGTCTTGGTCAGCACATGGTCGCGCGGCACGGGCTCGAGCTCGGGCACATCCACATTGCCTAGCAATTTGCGCAACCACAATTGCTCGGGCGAGAACTCTCCGCCCGAGCGCGCGGTCAGCGCGTCGCGGGTGTCGAAGAGCACGGTGCCGCCCTGTTTCATGTAGTTGGAAATGCGGCTCACGGCCTCCGCCGAGGGCAAGGGCCGGTCGGCCACGATGGGCCAGTAGATCAGCGGATAGAAGGCCAGTTCATCGCGCGCGGGATCGATGCCCATGGGATCGCCCGCCGAAAGCGAGGTGCGGGCGCCCAGCGCGCGGGAGAGCGCGGAGAGGCCAAGCTGGCTGGCTTCATCAACCCGCGCGTCGCCCGTCACCACATAGGCGAGGCGCGTCTGCAAGGCGGCCTCGCGGTCGCGGGGATTTTCGATCGCTGTTTGAGCCTGCGCCGGTTGCGGCGCCAATTGCGCAAAGCCCGCCAGCAGCAGCACAAGCGCGCCCACGGCGGCGGGGCGACGCCAGCCGCGCTTGAAGGCGCCGGCCAGCCAGAGCGAGGCCAGCGCGTCGGCGATGAGCAGGGCGAGGGCGAGGGTGACCAGCGCGGGGCGCAGATCCAGCGGCTCGGCTTTCTGAAGGGGATCCACCATGAGCTTCAATCCCGTGAGATCGACCGGATTCAGTTGCGCATCCAGCGCCAGCGCGTTGACCGCCGTCAGCGCATCCGCAGGACCATAGAAGCCCGGCGGATGTTCCGCGCTCGCCCCGCCCGCATAATTCACGGGAATGGGCCGGGCCGACAGCGGCGGCGCGCCCAGCACGCCAAAGCCATCGAGGGTGCGCGTGGGCGCCACGCTCTCCACGCGCGGCGCGGCGGCGTTGGACGGATCGCCCGCCGTGGCGCCGGCGCCCCCTTCGGAGGCGATGGCGATGGTGCGGCGCAGGAGATCGACGAAGAGGCCCGACAGGGGCAGATTCGACCAGGTGGTGTCCGCCGTCACATGGACCAGCACGATCATGCCCTTGCCGCGACGGCCCGCCGTGATCAGCGGCGTGCCATCGGCCAGCGCCGCCCAGGTCTTGGCGGGCAGCCCCGCCTCGGGCTCGGCCAGAACTTGCCGCGTGACCGTGATTTCGTCGGAAACGCCCAGCCCATGGAAGGGGCTTTCCCGCTCGAAAGGCGCGAGACGCTTGGGGGTATCCCATGAGAGCGAACCGCCCAGCACGCGCCCGCCGCGCCGCAACCGCACGGGCGTCAGATCGTCCGAGGACGCCGCCAGCCTTGTGCCAGCAAAACGCAGCAGCACCCCACCCTCTTCCACAAACCGGATCAGGCGATCGCGCGCGGGGCCAGTGATGACGCCCACATCCGCCAGCGCCAGAACCGACACGCCATCGTCGAGCATGGCGAGGATGGGATCGCCCTTGCCAGCGCGCGGCTCGCGCACTTGCGCGAAAGGCGTCAGGGCGCGCACCAGATAGTAGGAGGGCGAGAGCAGGGGTTGCGACGTGTCGGCGCTGGCGCCCGACACCACGCCCACGCGGCGCCGCTTCCAGCGTTCATCCAGCAGGGTCACCGCCCCCGCCGAATGTTCATCCACGATCTCGACCCGCGCGATCTCGTTGCGCAGTTCGATGGGCAGATCAAAGCGCGCTTTTGTTTCGCGCGCGGCGCCCAGATCGAAGGGCGCATCGCCAATCGCGACGCCCTTCATGTCCAGCGCCCGCAGCAGGCCTTGTGAGGGGCCGTCCGCCCTCGCCCGCAGCACCCGCGCTTCCAGCGCGCCAACGCCATTCTCCGCGCCTGCAAGGGCCAGCGCGGGCTTGTCCTGCATCAGGGCGTGGATGGCGTTGTCGCCCGCCGCCGTTCGAAGCCCCTGCGCGAAGGCGCGGCCTTCGCCGTTTTCGAGCCCGTCGGAAAGCCAGACGATCTCGGCCTCCTTGTTGGCGGCGAGAAACTTCTGCAAGGCGGGCAGCGCGACCAGGCGGTCGGGGACGAAAGGTGCGGGCTTGAGGGCGCGCAGGCGCTCGATGGTCTTGCCCGCATCGGCCAGCAGCACATCGCGCCCGCCTTCGGACATGATCAGCAGCCCGGTGGTGCGTCCATCGCGGCCAGCGGTCTGCGCCCGTTCAGTCGCCGCCTGAATGCGTTGCGACCAGGTGGGCGCGGCAGGCCAGCCGTCATCAAGGATCAGCAACAGCGGCCCGCGTCCCCCCTCGCCCGGCGGCAAGGGATTCCAGATGGGGCCGGCCATGGCCAGAATGACGAAAGCCGCGATGGCGAGGCGCAGCAGCAGCAGCCACCAGGGCGTGCGGGCGGGCGTCTCTTCGCGCGGGGGCAGATCGAGGATCAGCCGCAGGGGCGGAAAGGCGATCTGGCGCGGGCGCGGCGGGGTGATGCGCAACAGCAGATAGAGCGCGGGCAGAAGCGCCAGCGCGGTGAGCACCATGGGGGCGGCGAAGGCGAGGGGGAGACCGAACATCACGCGGCCCCCTGCCCGGCTTCAAGCCGCATCCGCAGGGCAAGCAGGGCCTGCGCGGCGGGCTTGTCTGTGCGATGCACCGTGAAGCTCCAGCCCCGCGACAGGCAGGCCTCGCGCACGGCGTCGCGATGGGCGGCGAGGCGCGCGATATAATCGGCGCGGAAGCTCTGCGCCTCGCCCACGCGCAAGGTGGCGCTGGAATCCACGTCGAGAAATTCCGTGTGGCCGGTGAAGGGAAAGCTCTCCTCCACGGGATCGGCGATCATCACCACATGGCCCAGCGCGCCGCGCGAAGCCATGGCGTGGATCGTGGCGCGGATGTCGTCGGGGGTGGAGAGGAAATCGCCGATCAGCACAGCTTGCGTGCGCGGCGCCAAAGCCTCGGCGGGGGGCAGCTCGCCGGGATTGTCCCCATTGCGGCGCTCGTCCTCGATCAGCACCTGGGCGAAACGCTCCACGATGCCGCGCGTCGCCAGCGCCCGCGTCAGGCCCGGCATGCCCACGCGCTCGCCACCACGCACCAGAAGGTCGGCGAGGGCGAGGCCCAGCACCAGCGCCCGGTCGAGCTTGGACTGCATGGCGAGGCTGGAGGCATAGGCCATGGAGGCGGAGCGATCCATCCAGATCCAGACCGTATGGGCCGCCTCCCACTCGCGCTCGCGCACATAGACGCGGTCGTCGCGGGCGGAACGGCGCCAATCGATTCGCGTGGTCGATTCGCCCCAAACGAAGGGGCGGAACTGCCAGAAGGTCTCGCCCACGCCCGCGCGCTTGCGCCCGTGAACCCCGTGCATGGCCGTCGCCGCCACCTCTCTGGCCGCCACGAGCAGGGCGGGCAGACGGCGCGCCAGATCCAGCGCGCCGCGCTGGTGGCGGATATCCGCCGCTCGTTCGTTCGCGTCGAGGAGGCGGGCGTCCACCATCGGATCAGGCAAGCCGCGCGGCGAGACGCGCGATGACGCCGGAGATGGTCTCCCCCTCCGCCCGGGCGGCGAAGGTCAGGGCCATGCGATGTTTCAGGATGGGCTCGGCCAGCGCCCGCACGTCGTCGATGGAGGGCGCGAGGCGACCATCCACCAGAGCCCTCGCGCGGGTGGCGAGCATGAGCGACTGGGCCGCGCGCGGACCCGGGCCCCATGAGATATGTTTGGTGATGGCGGCGTCGCCCTCGCCGGGACGGGCCGAGCGCACGAGATCGAGAATCGCGTCCACCACGCTGTCGCCAACGGGCAGGCGACGCACGAGGCGCTGGATGGTCATCAGTTCCTCGGTTGTCATGGCGGGACGGGCGCGGGCGTCGTTCTCGCCTGTCGTCTCGATGAGAATGCGCCGCTCCGCCGCCCGGTCGGGATAGGTCACGTCGATCTGCATCAGGAAACGGTCGAGCTGGGCCTCGGGCAGCGGATAGGTGCCCTCCTGCTCGAGGGGGTTCTGGGTGGCGAGCACATGGAAGGGGCGCGGCAGATCGTGGCGCTCGCCCGCCACGGTCACATGATATTCCTGCATGGCTTGCAGCAGGGCGGACTGGGTGCGGGGGCTGGCGCGGTTGATTTCGTCGGCCATGAGCAATTGCGCGAAGATGGGGCCGCGCACGAAGCGGAAGGCGCGGCGTCCGCCCTCGCCCTCCTCCATGATTTCCGAGCCCAGAATGTCGGCGGGCATCAGATCAGGCGTGAACTGCACGCGGCGCGCGTCCAGCCCCAGCACCACGCCCAGCGTATCCACCAGCTTGGTCTTGGCGAGGCCCGGCACGCCCACCAGCAAGCCATGACCGCCCGCCATCAGGGTGACCAGCACCTCCTCGACCACCTTCTCCTGGCCGAAGATCACCTTGCCGATGGCCTCGCGCGCCGCATGGACCTGCTCCAGCGCGCGTTCAGCCGTCTGGGCGATGCCGCTTTCCAGCGATGTGGCCGAGGTGTCGGGGGTCGCGCTCATCACATCTCCTCACAGGCGTTCCAAAATGCCGGACCACTGTAGGCGCGGACCGTGAACAGGACTAGTTTAGGCCCCGCACGGCGCTTGTCGATCCATTCCGGATCAAAATCAGGATATGCCTTGCCACGACGCAATCCAATTGGCGCCAGATGATGACCGATGACGCAACCAAGCCCCCTGCCAGCAGCCCCGGCCTTGACGGTCTGGCGCAGGCGGCTGTGCGGGTCAAAACGCGGGGGCTGCCGCCGATTCATCAATGGAATCCGCCAGATTGTGGCGACATCGGATTGAGGATCGGACGCGACGGGACATGGTTCTATCAGGATAGTCCTATCGGGCGCCCCGCCATGGTGCGGCTTTTTTCCTCGATCCTGCGCAAGGACCCGGAAGGCCATGTGCTGGTGACGCCGGTGGAAAAAGTTTCCGTCGAGGTGGAGGACGCGCCTTTTGTCGCGGTCGAGATGCAGGTGGAGGGCGTCGGCGAGGCGCGCAGGCTGCGTCTGCGCACCCATGTGGACGATTGGGTGAGCGTGGACGCCGCTCATCCCCTGCGCTTCGAGCCCGGCCCCTCTGGCGGGCTGAAACCCTATCTGCTGGTGCGCGACGCCCTCTGGGCGCTCGTGGCCCGGCCCCTGTTCTACGATCTGGCGGCGCTGGGCGAAGTGCGGGAGGTGGATGGACGGGAGATGTTCGGCGTGGCCTCCAGCGGCGCCTTCTTCCCCATGAGCCCCGCCGACGCGCTGGAGGACCTCGCCTGATGTCCCTCCACCCTCCCTTTTCGGCTGAGGATGTGCGCCAGCGCGCCAGCGCTCGTCTGCGCCTCGATCTGGCCCCTGACGCCCTGCTGGCCCCTGTCAGCGCGGGCGATCATATGCTCTCCCCCGACGCCTTCCCCCCCGATGTGGGCAGGCCCGGGCGCCCAGCCGCCGTTCTGGTGCCCATCGTGGCGCGGGCGGAGGGCGCGACCGTGCTGCTGACCAAACGCGCCGTGCGCCTGCGCCAACATTCGGGCCAGATCGCCTTTCCCGGCGGCAAGATCGACCCGCAGGACGAGAGCCCGGTCGCCGCCGCGCTGCGCGAGGCCTGGGAGGAGATCGGCCTGCATTCCAGCCATGTGGATCCCCTGGGCTATCTCGACATTTACGCCACGGGGACGGGCTTTCGCATCTTTCCGCTGGTGGCCATCGTGCAGCCGCCCTTCGAGCTGACCCTCAACCCCGAGGAGGTGGACGATGTGTTCGAGGTTCCCGTGCGTTTCCTGATGGACCCCGCCAATCACCAGCTTCACACCCGCGAGGCCGAGGGGGTGGCGCGCCATTTCCACGCCATGCCTTACGAGGGGCGCTTCATCTGGGGCGCGACCGCCGGCATGCTGAAAAACCTCCATGCGAGGCTCTATTGCGAGTGAACCCCGCCATGCTGGCCAGCCCCTCCTTCCTCGACGACGCGAAGGTGAAGCGCATCTTCGACGTCTTCGATGGCGCGGGCGAGGAGACGCGCGCGGTGGGCGGCGCCCTGCGCAACGCCTTGCTGGGAGTTCCCGTCAGCGACGTGGATTTCGCCACGACGGCTTTGCCGCAAATAACCATGGACCGCGCGAAGGCCGCGAATCTGCGCGCCGTTCCCACAGGCTTCGACCATGGCACGGTGACCGTGATCGTGGAGGGCCAGCCCTTCGAGATCACCACCCTGCGCGAAGATGTGGAGACCGATGGCCGACGCGCCAAAGTGCTCTTTGGCCGCGACTTCGAACAGGACGCGCTGCGCCGCGACTTCACCATCAACGCGCTCTCCTGCGACCGCGCGGGGCGGATCTTCGATTACGCCGATGGGCTCGCGGATATGGACGCCCGGCGCGTGCGCTTCATTGGCGATGCGCAGCAAAGGGTGCGCGAAGACTATCTGCGCATCCTGCGCTTCTTCCGCTTTCATGCGGCCTATGGCGAGGGTCCGCTGGACGCGCAGGCCTTCCACGCGGCGGTGATCGAGCGCGAGGGCATGCATAACCTGTCGCGCGAGCGCATCCGGGCGGAGCTGTTGAAGCTGCTCGGCGCGCGCCATTGCGCCCCTACCATCGCCATCATGTGCGGCGCGGGCCTGCTGCTGCCGGTGCTGGCGGGCATCGCCATTCCCGCAAGGCTTGCGCGGGTGATCGACATCGGGAGCGCGCGGGGGGCGACCGCAGACCCGGTGCTGCGGCTGATCGCGCTCTGCGTGCTGGTGCGCGAAGACGCCGAGCGGCTGCGCGCGGAACTGCGCCTCTCCAACGCCGAGGCCCTGCGCGCGCTCGAGGCCGCACGGGCGCTGGAGACCTTGCATGGCTGCATGGCGCCGCCGGAGGCGAAGACCCTGCGCGCCTTTCTCTACCGACATGGCCGGGAGGCCGCGCGCGACGCCCTCATGCTGGCGCAGGCGGAGGCGGGCGCCAGCACTCACGCTTCCCGCTGGGCCAGCGCTGACGCCTTTCTGGCGCAGACCCCGAAGCCGCGCCTGCCCTTCAGCGGCGCGGACCTTCTGGCGCGCGGCGTGGCGCCGGGGCGCGGTATGGGCGAGGCGCTGAAAGCAATCGAGGCGCTCTGGGCCGGGGCGGACTTTCCCGACGACCCGGCGACGCTTGCGCGGCTGCTGGACGAAGCGCTGACGCAGCACTCTTAACGTTTTTTTTGCAAAAGGACTCCTCGCGGGGGCAAAGGCGCCCTAAAGTAAAGCCGTGTCTGGAGCGGCGTATGAGTTTCGAGCGCAAGAGTCCCCGCGATGTGGCCCGCGCCCTTGCCGAGCGAAGCCGCAACCACGCGCGCGCCAAGATGCAGGCGGGAACCTGGCGGCGGGAGACCTTCACCCTGTCGCGCCCCGAGGCGCGCGCCAAGGCCCGCGAATGGTTCGACCTCTATCCCAAGGCCGCCTATATGACGGAAATCGAGTCCTGGCGGGAGCTCTCCGGCGACCAGATCGAATTCACCATGCGCCGTTTGCCGACTGCGGATTAGCCCTCCACATCCGGCGTCTTCCACGCCAGATGCTGCCCGCCGTCCACCGCGATCATCTGCCCGGTGACGCTGCGCGCCTCCACCAGAAACAGCACGGCTGCGGCGATTTCCTGCGGGTCGATGGCTCGGCCCAAGGCAATGGCGCTGGCCTCGCGCAGAAAATCCTCGGTCTGCTGCATATGATTGGCCAAGGTCGGCCCCGGCCCGATCCCGTTGACGCGAATGCGCGGGGCGAAAGCCTGGGCCATCGTCCGGGTAGCCGTCCAGAGGGCTGACTTTGAGAGCGTATAGGAGAAGAAATGCGGGTTGAGGCGCCAGACCCGCTGGTCCAGCAGATTGACGATCAGCCCGTCGCGACCCTCCGGCAGCCCGGCGGCGAAATCGCTTGCGAGCTGCAAGGGCGCCCGCAGATTGACCGCCATATGCTGATCGAACAGAGCCGGATCGAAGGCCCCGGCGCTGTCGGCTTCGAAGAGGGAGGCGTTGTTGACCAGCAGGGTCACTGGCCCCAGAGCCTCGCGGGCGCGCGCCATGAGCCCGGCGACCGCCACGGGGTCCGCCAGATCGGCGCTCAGCACGCAGGCGCGACCGCCAGCAGCGCAGATATCGGCGCAGGCGATCCGCGCCTCCTCGGTGGAGCGCGCGCTCGCATGGAGCGCCACCGCGAAGCCTTTTTGGGCCAGCGCCCGCGCGATGGCCAAACCGAGGCGCCGCGAAGCCCCCGTCACCAAAGCAATTTTCTGATTCACAGCCCCACCCATGTCGCCCTCACTGTGCTTTATTTGCCGCTATGGCCGTCAGTATCAAGAGCGAAAGCGCAGCGGCGGCTTTTTCTGACCCAGCTGACGCAAAGTCGCCGCGATTAATTCTTTTTTAAATACGATATTGGACGCATTTGGACCATAATTCAAAATACAATTATAATAATTCAAGCAGTTAACCTAATGTTAACCGCGAAATTCCTGATGTTCACTTGAATATATCGTGCCTTTCTGACGCCATATTTCGAAATGATACTAACTCATCAACGCGGATGACTTTAAGTCTTCTGAAACCTTTTCCGCCGAGAACAGCAGCATGATGGCCGTGACAATGGCCTTTAGGAGTAGACCTTATGAACGCCAAGCTTTCCCTCGCCGCCGCCCTTTCGGTTCTCGCCCTCGGCGGCGCTGCATCCGCAGCTGATCTGCCGCGCCGCAACACCGCGCCGACCCCCTATGTGGCGCCGGTTCCGGTTTTCACCTGGACGGGCCTCTATGCGGGTGTTGTCGCGGGCTATGGCTGGGGAACCCAGAAGGGCGCCGCTGACGCCACCTATGGCAAGCTCGATGGCGCACAGGTCGGCGGCGCCGTCGGCTACAACTACCAGATGGGCCAGATCGTGCTCGGCGTGGAGGGCGACGACGCCTGGAACCAGGCCCGCAACACAACCGTGGGCACGAGCTCCAAGTCGACCAATGTCGCAACCGCCCGCGGCCGCATCGGCTATGCGGTCGACCGCGTCCTGCTGTTCACGACCGGCGGCTATGCCGGCGGCACAGTGGACCGCACCGCAGCCGGCCTTTCGGCGAATGATTGGCACAATGGCTACGCGCTGGGCGGCGGCATGGAATACGCCTTCACCAACAACGTCTCCGCCAAGGCCGAATATCTCTACACGGACCTGGCGTCCAAGTCCGACACGTCCACGCCTTCGCGCGCTGGCCTGACGGCGAACACCGTCCGCATGGGCGTGAACTACCGTTTCTGATCGCCCGCAGACCGCTTTCGCGTCCTGCTCAAGCGAAAGCTTTTTGGCGAGAAGACCAGAGGCTCGGCGGCGACCCCGTCGGGCCTCATTTTCTTTCCGCTCAAGTGTCGTCACGCAAGGCGAATATTGAGCGCCTTGGGACCCTTGCCCTTCTTGTCGGGCTCGATGTCGTATGAGACTTTCTGGCCTTCGTTGAGGCTGTGCAGTCCAGCCTGTTCAAGGGCGGACACATGCACGAAAATATCGCTGCCGCCGTCATCAGGCTTGATGAAGCCGTAGCCTTTTTCACCATTGAAGAACTTGACCACACCGGTCTGCGCCATGTCTCGCGTCCTTTCCAGCCATCGGCGGCTCACGCCGTTCGCTGGAAAATATGGAGCGCAGCCGCGCGCAGGAAAGGGCCTATTCGCCGGTGAGCCAATCCATCCGCCAGGCTGCGCCCGGCCCCTGGGCCAGTCGCTCGGCGAGGACAGGCAGCAGTTCGCGCGCCTCTTCCTCCAGCACGAAGGGCGGGTTGACCACGACCATGCCGCAGCCCTTGAGGGGGCCAACTTCGCGCAAATGGTCCACATCAAGCTCGAGGCGCAAGACCTTGCGGATCGGACCATCGGCGAGATATTGGCGAAACTCTTCGGCCCCGCCCCCGACTTTCAGCGGATACCAGAGCGCATAGGTTCCGGTGGGCCATTTCTCCCAGGCGTTTTCGAGGGCGAGGGCCATGCGCTCGAATTCGTCGCGCTCCTCGAAGGGCGGATCCATCAGCACGAGACCCCGGCGCTCCACTGGCGGAGTGCCGGCCTTGAGCGCCTGATAGCCATCCATCGTCAGGATCTTGCAACGCTTTTCGCGCCCCAGCGAGCGCACGAGGCGCCGAGAATCATGCTCGTGCAATTCGCTGAAGGTCATCCGGTCCTGTTTGCGCAACAGGCTCTGGGCGATCAACGGCGAGCCCAGATAGGCCCCCGGCGCCTCGGGCGTGCCGGGGATGAGCGCCAGATAGGGCGCGAGCAGCTCGGCCGCAACGGGCGGCAGATCGGCGCCCAGCAGGCGCCCGATTCCCCCGCGCCATTCGCCCGTGCGCTGCGCCTCCTCGGAGGACAGGTCATAGCGCCCGACGCCGCTGTGGGTGTCGAGGTAGCGCATCGGCGCATCCTTGCGCGTGAGATAGAGCAGGATGCGCGTCAGCAACGCATGTTTGAAAACGTCCGCGAAATTACCCGCGTGGAAGGCGTGCCTGTAATTCATGGAGACAGGCTTACCCTCTCACAGGCTCGGCGTCACCTTGATCGACGGCGCGCGGCAGGAATTGCGCGCGATTTCGGGACAGGGGCGGAACTCCCGCAAGTCCTTGCTCAGGCAGATGCGCACCTCCTGCAGATAGCCCTTGGCGCAACCGACAGAGGCCATGCCCGCCCGCAGGCGCGGATTGGCCTTGCCGAAGGCGCGCAGGATGTCGGCGGGGGCGACCTCCTCCTCCCGCCGCAGGCGCTCGAATTCGGGGGGAACGCCAACCAAATCGCGCGCCGCCCGCACATCGGCGAAATAATCCTGCGGCGAACGGCCCGTGCATGTCCCGTGTTTGCGCCATTCATAGCGCGCCAGCCCTTCGCTTGGGAAAAGCCCGGCGGCGGAGTCCAGCGCCGCCCGGGAAACCGCCCGCCCCGCCCCGTCGCAATCGCTGGGAAAGCCTCGCTCGTATTGCGGCCACAGGCCATGGACCACAAAGCCCAGCCCCATGCCGGTCTGGCACTGCTCGCGCGCCTTGTCGGCGCCGCCGCCCGCGCAAAAGCCCGGCGACCACGAGAGGGCCAGCACATAGAAGTCGAAATCGCCGCCGGGCGCGGGCCTGCGGAAGGCCCGCTCAGGGGCGGCCTTGTCCTCGCAACGGTCCAGCACGCAGTCGGGCCTGGCCTGGGCAAGCGCAGGCGAAGCCCCCGCCCAGAGACTGACCAGCAGGGCCATTGCCCCGCAAAGGCTCGAAATCCGACGCATGAAACGCACGAGGGCCTCCCTGACAAACCTCAGGGGCGCGCGGCGTCACACCCCCGACCATAGGCATAATGGCGATCAAGCCCGTTGACGCAAAAAGTCACGCCCCAGTTGTTGACCAGATTGGTGCTGCCAGTGAGCGGAAGCAAGCCGAAAAAATCGCCCCCCGCGAAGCCCAGATCCTCGCCGATCCAGTAAACGACCTCGCGGATCTTCCCGTCGGTGAGATGACCGCGCGCGCTGCAATAACGCCGGGGGATGTAATCAGGGCCGTTAGAGCGGAAACCAATCTCGCGGACTCTGTCGAAACCCTCGATTTGAAGCCCGGAACTCCAGAACTCGCTTTCGGACTCCTGGAAACGGGACTGGATGCGCCCCTGCACCCATGGCGAATCGCAGGCGGGAACCTCACCGGTCCAGGGCAGAAAGCGATTTTCAGCAGGCGTCAGCGGACGGTTTCCGGCATAGGCGTTCGACTGGAGCGAGGCGCTCGCCAGCGCCAGCAGGATTGCGACAAACACAGGCCTCATGTGAACCTTCTCCGCAGTGAGACAGCGAGGATGCGACGAGCCGCCGCCAGGGTCAAGGTTCAGCTTGGCCATTGCAACAGCAAAGTGCGCTACTGCGCCTTCTTCTGATAGTCCTTCACATCGGTGAACTGGATTTGCGGCCACTTTTCCTGCTCGTAGCGCAATGCCCAGGCGGACTGCGCCAGATAGACCGGAGCATGGTCGAGATCCTCCGCGATGGAGGCGGGGAAGGCGCGCTGGAACTTGTCGAGGTCGAGCGGATCGTCGGCGCTGATCCAGCGGCAGACCTCGAACCGGCTCTGCTCGAAACTCACGGGCAGGCCATATTCGGCCTGCAACCGCTCGGCCAGCACGTCGAGCTGCAAGGCGCCGACCACGCCCACGATGGCGCCCGAGCCGTCATTGGGCACGAAGACCTGCACCACGCCCTCTTCGGCCAGTTGCTGCAAGGACTCGCGCAGCTTCTTGGCCTTCATGGCGTCGCCCAGCTTCACCCGGCGCAAGATCTCGGGGGCGAAGCTCGGCACGCCCCGGAAGATGATGTCCTCGCCCTCGGTGAGCGTATCGCCGATGCGCAAGGTGCCGTGGTTGGGAATGCCAACGACATCGCCCGCATAGGCCTCTTCGGCGATCTGGCGATCCTGCGCGAAGAAGAACTGCGGCGCATTGATGGGCAGCGGCTTGCCGGTGCGCACCAGCTTGGCCTTCATGCCCCGCGTCAGCTTGCCCGAGCAGATACGGGTGAAGGCGATGCGGTCGCGGTGGTTGGGATCCATATTCGCCTGAATCTTGAACACGAAGCCGGTCATCCTGGCCTCGCGCGGCTCGACCCGGCGGCTGGCGGAATCCTGTCCGCGCGGCGGGGGGGCGAATTCGCCAAGGCCGTCGATGAGATCCTGCACGCCAAAGGTGCGCAGCGCGCTGCCCCAGAACACCGGGGTCAGGTGCCCCTCGCGGAAACTGTCGAGATCGAAGGGCTTGCAGGCCTCCACCGCCAGCCCCAGCTCCTCGCGGAACGCCTCGCGCTGATGCTCGGGCAACAGACCCGCCACCGCCGGATCGTCGGGGCCATTCACCTTCTGCATGGGGGCGTCCGAATCCACATGGCGGATGGCGCTGGCGCGCAGGTCATAGGTGCCCGCAAAATCGCGGCCCCGGCCGATGGGCCAGGTGAGGGGCGCCGTGTCCAGCGCCAGCGTCTTCTCGATCTCGTCGAGGAGATCGAAGGGATCGCGGGTGTCGCGGTCGAGCTTGTTGATGAAGGTGACGATGGGAATGTCGCGCAACCGGCAGACCTCGAACAGCTTGCGGGTGCGCGCCTCGATGCCCTTGGCCGCGTCAATCACCATGATCGCCGAATCGACAGCGGTGAGGGTGCGGTAGGTGTCTTCCGAGAAGTCCTCATGGCCGGGCGTGTCCAGCAGATTGAAGACGCGCCCGTCATATTCGAAGGTCATGACCGAGGTGACCACGGAGATGCCGCGCTCGCGCTCGATGCCCATCCAGTCGGACCGGGTCTGGCGGCGGTTGGCCTTGGCGCGCACCTCGCCCGCGAGCTGAATCGCGCCGCCGAACAGCAGCAGCTTTTCGGTCAGCGTGGTCTTGCCAGCGTCCGGGTGGGAGATGATGGCGAAGGTGCGGCGCTTGGAAACGGGGTCAGTATCTGCGGTCATGGTCCTGAAATCCACGGCCCGCCGGAGGGGCGGACCGCAAGGGGCTTAACAAATGCGAGGGGGCTTGTGCAAACAATCCCCGTTTATTCCGCAGCCTTCGCCTCTTCCACATGCGCCAGAGCCGCCCGATCCGCCGCCTCGCGCGCATGGTCGCGCGCCAGGAAGGTGTAGATCGCGGGGGTGATGAAGATGGTGAAGAGCGTGCCGATGGCCATGCCGAAGCCGATCACGAGGCCGATGTCGAAGCGGCTGCGCGCGCCAGCGCCATTAGCTAGCATGAGCGGCAGCATGCCCGCCACCATGGCGGCGGTGGTCATCAGGATGGGGCGAAGGCGAACCCCCGCCGCATGCTCAATCGCCTCGCGCCGACCCATGCCCTGCTCTTCCTGCAAGCGATTGGCGAATTCCACCATGAGAATGCCATGCTTGGAGATGAGCCCGATCAGCGTCACCAATCCGATCTGCGTGTAGATATTGATCGAGGCGGCGCCCATCACGCCCAATATGTTAAGTGGCAGCAAGGCCCCGAACATGGAGGTCGGCAGGGCGATCAGGATGATCAGCGGATCGCGGAAGCTTTCGAACTGGGCCGCCAGCACGAGGAAGATCACGATCAGCGCGAAGATGAAGGTGACGGCGAGCGAGTTGCCCTCCTGCACATATTGGCGCGCGTCGCCCTGGAAGTCATAGGTATAGCCCTCGGGGAAGATCTCCTTGGACTTGGCGGTCAGGAAGTCGATGGTCTCGCCGATGGTGCGGCCCGGGAAGGGGACGCCCGACAGCGTCGCCGAGCTGAGCTGCTGGAAATTGGTCAGCGCATTGGGCTGCACAGTCTGGGTCACGGTGGCGATGGAGGACAGCGGCACCAGTTCGCCCGAGGCCGTGCGCACCTGATAGCGCAGCAACCAGTCGCCGGTGATGCGGAACTC